>Ga0114970_10001850_pt1 | contig 15811 bp, 16 predicted proteins | sample M_140205_XF_Meta_FD_87030 | JGI IMG/M metagenome (GOLD analysis project Ga0114970, IMG submission 87030) | Freshwater microbial communities from Lake Montjoie, Canada to study carbon cycling - M_140205_XF_MetaG | ecosystem: Environmental > Aquatic > Freshwater > Lake | place: Lake Montjoie... | reverse complement strand
ATTCCATGCAGCAGGCGCAGTTACGGTTACTATTACGTCTACAGTATTACTTGCAGAGTTCATCACATGGCTTACTGTCATATTAACAGGAGAAGGAACAGCATACCGTGCATCTATTGCAGCTTGAGTAGCATCCATATTTGTTCCATCTATAACTCTATCGGGAACACCAGAAATATTGTAGTAAGTGCCTTGACGAGCAGAAACATCTGTTGGATTTTGCGCATTCATTGGATCAGTTCCAGGCCAGCTAACTTGATATTTAACAGCTACAACTTTCGTTGGGTTTGCAGCCATTAGTGCTTCTAAAGCAGGGTTTTGTGAGGCACAAGGTCCACAAGAAGCTTGAGAGAAACTCTCAGTTAACACTAATCTTTGTTGTGAAAAAGCTGTTCCAACCAATAATGAAACAGACAGGGAAAGTAAAATTTTTTTCATGTTAAAATAGATTTATTTTTTTGTGAAATTAAGAATATTTTTAATAATAATAACATCTTCCTAAAAATTTAACTAAAAGGAAAGGAAAAAGGGAGAATATCACATCTCAAATCAACATTGATTTGCACAACTAAACATCCCCCTCTTATCGTAAATATAACTTTGATTTCTCAAATTATTTTAAAATTAGATCGCCCAAAGTTCAACAAACTTGTCAAAGCCAAGCAAACTGATAAGCATTGTAAAGATTTTAAAAGTTGCACACACTAAGTTTCAATGCTTTTTTGTCAGTTTGCAAATAGTCAATTAGTAAGAGACATTAAAAATGGACTTCGAGCCGCCACAAGCAATTTAAATCATTTAGGAATACATAGAGCTCCTTCAAAATCATCAATTATGCATCAGAACAAGCATTGAGAACACGAATTCCCTTGAAAAACTATTAAACGATGAGTAAATCAGGACAGCTTCATTAACATTCTTATCCTAAATACATTAAAGGCACAGTCTGAAGTTGGATGGTATCTTTCCAATTTAGTTGCATTAATACGATTGATTTTTTTTTGTGAAAATAGATCTTCAACTTTGGCTCGATAAACCTTTTCAAGAACAGATAGAACCACCACCAAAAATAATGCAGATAGGTCTATTTTAAAAAAATAGGAAATAAGTGCTTGATTATAAATAAAATTTTAGTGTTATAAAAATTATTTAGGTCACTATTGGATTCAGAATTAGGATAATTTATTCGAAAGCTTTTTAATTTCAAGTGCAGGATTTGCATTTTCATAAATGATTTCATAAACAGCATCTAAAATTGGCATCTCTACTTTAAATTTTTTATTGACTTCCATAAGGCACTTTGTGGCGTAATAACCTTCTGCAATCATATTCATTTCTAATTGTGCATTTTTCACAGAATACCCTTTGCCGATCATATGTCCAAAGGTTCTATTTCTAGAAAAATTGGAGTAGGAGGTAACCAATAAGTCACCTAAATAGGCACTTGTTTTTGTGTCGCGGTGCAAAGGGCTTACAACATCAATAAAACGTTCAATTTCTTGTATGGCATTTGCAATTAAAACAGCTTGAAAATTATCGCCGTATCCTAAACCAGCAGATATTCCTGAACACAAAGCATAGACATTTTTTAAAATTGCAGAAAACTCTGTTCCAAATAAATCGTCAGATAGCGTTGTTTTTATATATCTACAGTTTAATAATTCTGACATTTCTTTCGCAATAAGATTATCTTCACAAGCAATTGTAAGGTAAGACAACCTTTCTAGTGCAACTTCTTCAGCATGGCAAGGTCCACAGATGATTCCGATATTACTATAGGGAGTGTTAAAAGATTTATGGATAAATCGTGCTGGAATGGCATTGTATTCTGGAATAATTCCTTTAACTGCGGAAAAAACGATTTTATTACTTAAAAGCCCTTTCGGTAAGTTCTTAAAAAGATCCGTTAAAAAAGCGGATGGCGTAGCGATTACAATAATCTCAGCATTTTGAATAGTTTCAATTAGATTGTTACTTAGGCTTAATTTTGCAGTGTCAAATTCAATAGATTGCAAGTATCTAGGATTGTGTTTGAACTGAAGAATGTGATCTATTGCCTCTTCATTTCTCATCCACCAGCCAACTTTTGAAAGGTTATTGCAAAAAAGCTTCACAAGTGCAGTTGCCCAGCTTCCTCCTCCAACTACAGCTACTTTTAACTTATTGTTTGTTGTCATTCTTGCAAATGTAAAAAAGAATAAGAGATTTTAGTTATTAATCTCAAACTGGATTAATTGTAATTCATGATTTTTCCTGATGCACGTGTTTAAGCAAAAGCGAATCAAGTACCAGGAACAAGAACTACAATTGTCGATGATATTTCAGTGGAATTGAGACATCCAACTACATATGCTTTAGTTGCTTCAACTCAAGGAGTACTGTAGACTAGTGGAACTGCTACCATTTCTTTTTCAACAAGTGGTTACTTCTATCTAGTTGTTAAACACAGAAATGCAATTCAAACATGGAGTGCAATTCAAGTATTAATTGACGCATCTTCTTCGTATAACTTTACTACTGCAGCTAACAAAGCGTTCTGAGATAATATGATACAAGTTGAACAAAATATTTGGGTTTTTTATTCTGGAGATATTAATCAAGATGAATCTATTGATATTTTAGTTTTACCATTGCTATTTAATGATAACGACAATTTTGCCTATGGATACTATACTACAGATTTAAATGGAGATGCTACAGTAGATATTCTAGATTTTCCATTGCAATTTAATAATTCAGATAACTTCATCTACTCACAACATCCATAGAAACTAAATTCAATTGCTAATGCAAGTTTTATGGTAGAAGAAAGAAAAAAGTATGACAATGACTGAAGTATGTCAATTTTAAAAAAAATCTATTAAATATATATTTTTTAAAATTCATCAACATATTGAGATAAAGCGTTTAATAATTTTAAATTTGCATTAATTATTAAATGATTTTTTTAAGTTAAGCATCAAGTTTTTTATGTGATAAATATTGTCGAAGCCATTTAAAAAGTCAATAAACTATTAAGCATCATGAGAATCACTTATTTTAACGTATAATTCAAGATGGAAGAAAATACAGATAAAGAAGAAATTTCTTTAAGAGAATTACTATTAAAAATGAATGAATGGAAAAAATATATTATAAGTAAATGGTTAATTTTATTTTTATCAATTATTATAGGAAGTATTATAGGTTTAGTATATTCATTAAAAAACAAACCAATTTATTTTAGCACAATCACTTTTGCGTTGGAAGATGAAGGTTTATGTTTAGCTTCTCAGTTTGGAAATGAAGTTAAATTTGAATTATTAAATGGAGGAAAAGTCCTTGAATTATTTAAATCTCGCTTAATGGTTCAAAAGACTTTGCTTTCTGAAATATATTTCAATGGAAAAAAGCAATCTTTAGCGAACGCTTATTTAATTATTAGAGGCTGGCGAGATGACGCTGCTAAATATTCAACTCTTTCAAATTTAGACTTTCCAATAGATGCAATGGTTTTATCTCGAAAGCAAAACGAGGTTATGAATAGTATTTATAATCAGTTAATAGCTAATGAAATGACAGTTGCTCAAAAAGATAAAAAAATTCAAATCTTCACTCTTGAAACAAGTTCCGAAAATGAATTTTTTGCTAAGGTTTTTTCTGAAAAGCTAACTTCAATAGTGATTGAGTTCTACGAGAGCATCAAAACTAAGAAGGCTAAGAATAACTTAACAGCCCTAGAGCTGCAAACTGACTCGGTACGACAAGAGTTAAACAATGCTTTAGCAGGTGTTGCAGTAGCAACAGATCAAACATCCGGACTAAAGCCAGCATTAAATGTTCGGCGTATTTCTTCAGCAAAACAACAAGTAGAGGTAAAATTGAATACGGCAATACTAACTGAGTTGATAAAACAACAAGAATTAGCTAGAATAACGGTACTCAAGGAGACTCCCTTTATTCAAATAATTGACAGTCCAATATTGCCTTTGCCAGAAGAAAAACTTGGTAAATTGAACGCTATTATTTTTGGAGGATTTTTAGCAGGATTTTTGGTGATATTGTTTCTAATTGTGAAAAGAATAATAGTTAAGAATTTATAATGATGAAAATACTAGTAAGCGGTGGAGCTGGTTTTATAGGTTCCAACCTTTGCGATTATTTTATTCAAAAAGGAAATGAAGTAATTTGTTTAGATAATTTTGCAACGGGACATTTACATAATTTGAATGGAGTAATCAATAATCTTAATTTCACCTTGATTGAAGGAGATATTAGGAATATTGAAGATTGTAAAAAAGCAGTTCAAGGTGTTGATTATGTTTTACATCAAGCAGCATTAGGTTCAGTACCTCGTTCTATTAATGATCCAATTACTTCTAATGAAGTTAATGTATCGGGTTTCTTAAATATGCTTACAGTATCACGTGATGCAAAAGTAAAGCGATTCGTATATGCGGCAAGCTCATCAACTTATGGGGATTCACAAGGATTGCCAAAAGTTGAAGAAGTAATAGGGAAGCCTCTATCTCCTTATGCAATAACTAAATACGTAAACGAATTGTACGCTGAAATTTTTAGTAAAACGTATGATCTAGAAACAGTAGGATTGCGTTATTTCAATGTTTTTGGCAGAAAACAAGATCCAAACGGGGCGTATGCTGCAGTAATCCCAAAGTTTGTTCAGCAATTTATGCGTTATGAAAGCCCTGTGATTAATGGAGATGGGATGCACTCTAGAGATTTTACTTATATTGATAACGTTATTCAAATGAATGAGTTAGCGATGACTACCACTAATTCAGAAGCGATTAATACCGTTTATAATACTGCTTTTGGTGACCGTACGACTTTAACCCAATTAACTCATTTTTTAAAAGAGTATCTTACTATTTTTGATCCTAAAATAGGCGATGTGGAAGTGTTGCATGGCCCAAATCGTGCTGGTGATATACCTCATTCTTTAGCTAGCATTGAAAAAGCAAAAAAATTATTAGGGTATAACCCTCAATATTCTTTACAAGAGGGTTTAAAAGAATCAGTCTCTTGGTATTATAATAATTTGCAATAAATATAATATAAAAATAGTGTGATTATAAAATTATTTCAATGAAAAAAATTGCCATTATAGGTTTAGGGTACGTGGGGCTTCCCTTAGCACGATTATTTGCTACAAAATATTCGGTAGTTGGGTTTGATATCAATGAAAAAAGAATTAAAGAACTCAATTTAGGCCATGATAGTACCCTTGAAGTAGAAGACGCCATTTTACAAAACGTTTTGGTAGATAATTTATCAGATTCATTCGGATTGTATTGTACAAATGAAATAGCAGTTTTAGGGGCATGTAATGTGTATATTGTAACAGTACCAACACCTGTAGATAAAAATAACCGTCCTGATCTTACTCCTTTGTATAAGGCAAGTGAAACGGTAGGCAAAGTTTTGAAAAAAAGAGATATAGTAATTTATGAATCTACTGTATATCCTGGAGCAACTGAAGAAGAATGTATTCCAATCTTAGAAAAAGTTTCTGGCTTACAATTCAATGTAGATTTCTTTGCAGGCTATTCACCGGAAAGGATTAATCCCGGAGACAAAGAACACACGGTTGAAAAAATCTTAAAAGTAACTTCGGGTTCTACTCCAGCAATAGGTATTGTAGTAGATGAATTGTACAAAAGTGTTATTACTGCTGGGACTCATTTAGCACCTTGCATTAAGGTTGCAGAAGCTGCTAAAGTAATTGAGAACTCGCAGAGAGATATTAATATTGCTTTTGTTAATGAATTGGCTAAGATTTTTAACCTAATGAATATTGATACCCAAGCGGTTTTAGAGGCTGCTGGTACCAAGTGGAATTTTTTGCCATTTAAACCAGGTTTGGTTGGTGGACATTGTATTGGAGTAGATCCTTATTATTTGGCTCAACGTGCACAAGAATTCGGTTATCATCCTGAAATAATTTTAGCTGGAAGACGCTTAAATGACAGTATGGGAGAATATGTTGCTTCTCAAGTGGTGAAGTTGATGATTAAAAAAGAGATAGCAATAAAAGGATCTAGCTTGTTAATGTTAGGAATCACTTTTAAAGAAAATTGCCCTGATGTTCGTAATACAAAAATAGTAGATGTTATAAAATCTCTAAATGATTTCGGAATTCAAGTCACTTTATTTGATCCAATAGCAAATCCTGCTGAGGTAAAGCACGAATATAATTTAATTACAACACAAACTTTGCCAATTGATAAATTTGATGCAATAGTTTTGGGTGTTTCCCATACGGTATTTCTAAAAATGAATTTATCTTCGTTGCGAAATGAAAACAGCATTTTATATGATATAAAAGGAGTTATTGGAGATGAAGTTGACGGAAAACTTTAATCAAAAAGACTTAATTATTTATGAAAACAAAGATTATTAAATTTCCTACAATCATAGTTGGGTATATTGTATTGATTTCAAATAGAAAATATTAACTTAGTTTATATTGCTAAATAATACGGTTTGCTTGAAGTTGCTTATTATTGTGGACAAGAAGTTATAATGATTATTTAAGAAAAATAGAAAGTAAATCCTTTCAAAATGCAACTCATTCAAAAGATAAAACTTTTTTCGCCAAGTTTTTTAATAATAATTTCTCAAGGGGCAATCGCTACTGTTGTTGTGCTAATTGATTTTATTTTTTCAAAAAAACTATCTTTGGCTCAGTTTGGTATTTGGAAACAAATATTTATTTTTTTAAATATTTTTATACCATTAATGGCTTTTGGTATTGCAGAGGGCTTTAAATATTACATAGCTAAAGAGAAAAATAATTTAAGTTATTTTAGCAATTTATTAATCTTCTTAATTTCGATTGTTTTTTTTATGTTTATTGTGATTGGTGGTCTAAATCTTTTACATTTTTTTAATATAATAAATATAAAGTCCTATTATCTCGTAAGTTTTTTCTTTCCGCTCGCTTTTATCGCTTTTATCGTCAATTTATCAGTAAGATATGTTTTTATAAATGATAATAGAATTAATGTTCACACTAAAATAATATTATTTTTTATCCCAATTCCGGTATTAATATTATTAGCTTATTATTTTTATAATGTTATTTCAAATGATTATTTTCTATATGTTGGGCTTCTTGTATATTCTATATTGTTTGGTTTACCAGTGTTTTTACTAATTAAAAAATCAAGAGTAAAATTATCAATTAGTTGGTTTAATATTAAAACAATTCAAAAAATGCTTTATCAGGGTTTCCCCTTATATATAGCTACTTTTGTTGGACTTTTTTGTATTAATATTGATAAAATATTAGTTTCCTATTTTGAAAACAAAGAAACTTTTGCTGTTTTTGCAGCTGGAGCGATAGAAATTCCAATTTTCGCGATGTTAAGCGCTGCCTTTTCCAATAATGATTATCCTAAATTAGTGGGGCATATACAAAATAATAATGCTGTTGAAGCAAAAAACATATGGTTAAAAACAACTTTGAATGTTTCTTATATTATATACCCATTAATTTTATTTTTAATGATTTTTTCAAAACAAATTATTTTTTTTGTGTATAGTAAAAACTTTATAGGATCTGTATTTTATTTCCAGACATATTTATTAGTTGGTTTATTTCGAAATAATTTTTACGGGGCATTAATGGCGGCATCTGGTAATTCTAAACAAGTAGGTTATTATAGCTTAATTCTATTGATTTTAAATATAACTATCTCTTATTTTCTTTATAATTTTATTGGGGTAAATGGAATAGTCTTTGGGACCTTAATTTCCACTATAATCTATACAATCATTCAATTAAGGCATGAAAAATTAGTTAAAAGATATATTCTAGAATTTTTAATGAATAAGGTAATTATTTTGTTAATTATTTTAATAATGATAGCTTATTTTTATTTATAAATTTTTTAAACTGAAAAATATATCAACTACTATAATACTTAATACTTCTGTACTAGGGGCAATATTGAGTTTGGCTACCACTGACTTGAGGTTTAATAGCTTTTTTGGTGTAGGAGAATTAATAATGACAATATCAATTGTTTTTTTTTTATTCAATTTAAACAACATTAAATTCTCAAATACTAACATTCAAATCCCATATAAATTTCTGATTTGTTTTTTTTGCATTAATTTTTTAGGATTTATTTATGCTGTGTTTTTTGGAGGAAAAATCTGTAATGATTTATTTTATGAAAATGCCATTAGAACATTTTTAGCCTATTTATTATCTTTATTAAATGCTTCTGTTTTATTTTTGACAATTAAAAAAGATGAGTTTGCTAAGATTTTAAAAAAAATACTTGTTTATTTTAATATCATTTATTTGCTAACCTTTGTAACACTTTTTTTACTTGTTATTTCCTCAATTTCCAATGGAGAAAGATTTTCAGGATATTCAACAAACCCAAATCAACACGGAGTTTTATTAGTTACAATCCCTTTTTTAGCCTTTTACCTTTTTAAAAATAAAATTATAAAAAATTGGCTTTTTGTATTGAGCATTATTACATCATCTTTTCTTGCTTTTCTGATAGAAAGCGATGCAGTTTATTATAGTTTTATTATAATTTTATTTTTTTATTTTTTACTAATATTTAAGAAATCAAAAATTGAAGTAAAGATCTTTTTGATATTTTTCTTTACCCTTATTTTTTATTTTTTAATTTTTGACTCATTGATGTTGTATATCGATCAGACTAATAATAATGGAGATCAAGCAAATGTAAGATACGTTTTATGGTTCAATGGTATATTAGCTTTTTTGGAGTCACCAATAATTGGTTTTGGACCTGGATCTTTTTCTGGGTTTTTTGAACCATTTGAATCAGTAGAATGCCACAACACATTTATTGATTTATTAACAAATACTGGTTTGCTTGGATTGGTTTTTTATTTGTTTTTTCTTGCCAAAATTTTTAAATCATTTTATTCAAAGAATGTCATATTACCATTATTGATGCTGTCTTCTATAATTATTTATAGTTTGTTTCACAATATATTGAGGCACCCAACTTTTTGGCTCCTATTATTCTCCCTAAACTATATATCACAAAATACTAATTTAAATAAAAGCGTAGTTAAAAAATAAATTTATATGTGTGGGATAAACGGAGTCATATACAACAAACAGAATAACTCTAAGGAAGTAACTAATGTTCTTTATCAAATGAATCAAGAAATTATTCATCGCGGCCCCGATCAAGATGGATTTTTCACAGAAAACAATCAAAATTTTTCTATAGGAATGGCTATGCGCCGATTGTCTATCATAGATTTATCTACTGGAAAACAGCCAATTTTTTCATCAGATAACCAGAAAGTAATTGTTTTTAACGGTGAAATTTATAATTACAAATTATTAAGGCAAGAACATTTAAGCGATTATAATTTTAAAACTAACTCAGACACAGAAGTAATTGTTGCTTTATATGATAAATTTGGCGTTTCATCCTTTGCAATGCTCGATGGCATGTTTGCTTTTAGCATTTATGATAAAACTTTAAATAAGGTATTTATAGCACGAGATTTTTTCGGAGAAAAACCCTTGTATTATACTTTAAATAATGATAGTTTTTATTGGTGTTCTGAATTAAAATCGATTTTAAAAGTTTTACCGAACAAACCCGTAATTTCCAAACGAGGTTTAAATATTTATTTTCAGCTCCATTATATTCCGGCTCCTTTCACAATTTATGAATCTATTTTTAAGCTTGAAGCCAATCATTATATTGAATTAGAATGTAAAAATCTGAACTTTGAAATTAAAGATATAAAACAAAATACTACATCTAATTATTCTAATTTAAGCAAAGAAGAAGCAATTAAGTTAAATCACGATCTAGTAAATAAAAGTATTGAAAGTCGTTCTATTTCAGATGTGCCTATTGGAACATTTCTCTCAGGAGGAGTAGATTCATCTATAATTTCTTTGTGTTTAGCCCATCAATCAGATAAAAAAATAGATACATTTTCAGTAGGATTTGATAAAAAATCTTTTGATGAGACGGATAAATCACAAACAGTTGCAAAACTAATAAACAGCAATCACCACGAGTTTAGATTAACTGAAAATGATTTAGCTGAAAATATTGATAAAATCATTCTCAATTTTGATGAACCTTTTGCAGATTCATCAGCATTACCAACATATTTAGTAGCTAGTAAAACCAAAGAATTTGTGACTGTTGCACTTACTGGCGATGGTGGCGATGAAGTATATGGTGGGTACAATAAATATTATATGGGGCGACTCAATACTAATTACACAAAGCTTGTTCCTAAAAAGATTCATGATTTTTCTCATTCTATTTTGAACAGTTTTTTACATTCTAAAGATGATCAGCGAGGGCTATTGTTTAAAGCCAAGCGGTTTTTGAAAGCCGTAAATTATGAAGGAGATTTTTATTATGATATCGTTTCTCTTGCTTTTTTAGAAAAGGAAAGGAATGAAATTTTCACGCAAAATAATTATTGTATTGATCCACTTGCTTATTACAAAAAATTTGTTGGTTCCAATAATAAAACACTTAATGACTTTAGAAATATAGATAGATTGTTAAGCTTAGAAGGAGATTTGCTCGTGAAAGTAGATCGGGCAGCGATGCTAACTTCTTTAGAGTGTAGAGCACCGTTCCTAAATAAGAAACTCTGGGAGTTTACCTCTAGTTTGCCAGAGAATTACCTGATAAATAGTTGGGACAAGAAACATTTGCTCAAAGAATCATTTAAGCAGTATTTTCCAAAAGATTTTTTAAATAAATCAAAACAAGGTTTTGGTGTGCCTGTTGGCGATTGGTTAAGAGGCATTCTTAAAGAAGAATTATTAACGTATATTGATAAGAAATTTATCGAACAACAAAACATGTTTAATTATGACAGTATTTTGAAGTTAGTTAACAATCATGTTGATGGAAAAATAGACAATACATTTAGAGTCTGGACATTTTTTTGTTTTCAAAAATGGTATAAAAATACTTATGATGCCTAAATTATTTCGAGTTACTACTGTACCTGAATCACTTAATATATTGTTAAGGGGGCAACACAAATTTATGTCAATAAATGGATTTGAAGTAATAGGGATTTCAAGTGCGGGCAATGCATTATATGAAGTTAGCCAAGAAGAAGAAATTAGAGTGATTGAAATTAATATGAGTAGAAAAATCACCCCAATTAAAGATTTTCTATCCGTATATAATCTTTATAAACTAATTAAGAAAGAGAAACCAATAATTGTTCATTCTCACACTCCTAAAGCTGGTGCTGTAGCAATGATGGCAGCAAAAATTGCTAATGTTCCAATCAGATTACATACAGTTGCAGGTTTGCCCTTAATGGAAGCAAAAGGGATAAAGCGTAAATTATTAAATTTTGTTGAAAAAGTAACTTATGCTTGTGCTACTAAAGTTTATCCTAATTCAAAAGGCTTATATGATTTTATTGTTGAAGAAGAATTAATTTCATCAATAAAAATGAAAATTATTGCAAACGGTAGCTCCAATGGTATCGATACATCATATTTCGATTCAGAAAGAATTTCAGAAAAGCAAAGAGAAGAATTTCTAACAAGGTTAAACATTCAAAAAAAGGATTTTGTTTTTATTTTTGTTGGACGGTTGGTAGGCGATAAAGGAATTAATGAGCTAATTGATGCGTTTGCAAGAATCAAAGATTCTAATGTAAAATTACTTTTAGTTGGAGGGCTTGAATCAGATTTAGATCCATTAAAAAGTGAAACTATTCATGAAATAGATAAAAATAAAAATATAATTTCTGTTGGATTTCAAAAGGATGTACGACCTTATTTCGCAATTAGTCATTGTTTAGTCTTTCCTAGCTATCGAGAAGGATTTCCTAATGTTGTTATGCAAGCAGGGGCTATGGGTTTACCTAGTATAGTATCAAATATAAATGGATGTAATGAAATTATTCAAGAAGGAATTAATGGCTCGATTATACCTTCGAAAGACAGGGAATCTTTATATACGGTAATGCATAAAATAATTAGCGATGAGGCATGGAGAAAACAATTAGCAGGTAATGCAAGAGACATAATCGTTTCTCATTATGAACAAAAATTAGTATGGGATGCTTTATTAATTGAATACAAACATTTGTTAATTCAAAAAGGGATTAAAAATGTATAAGATTCATATAAAATCCATTACAGATTTCTGTATCTCTTTATTATTATTGATTGTGGCTTCTCCAATTTTAATTTTAATTACGCTATTGTTATTTTTTTCTAATAAAGGTAAGCCTTTCTTTTTTCAATTACGTCCGGGAAAAAATGACAAAATATTCAAAATAATAAAGTTCAAAACCATGAACGATAAAAAGGAAAGTGAAGGAAATTTATTATCTGATGCAAAGAGATTAACTAAAGTTGGTGCTTTTGTACGAAAGACTTCTTTAGATGAAATCCCACAATTGATAAATGTAATAAAAGGCGATATGAGTTTGATCGGTCCTAGACCTTTGTTACCAGAATATTTACCACTATATAATGATTTCCAAAAGAGAAGACATGAAGTAAAACCAGGAATTACTGGTTGGGCACAGGTAAATGGAAGGAATTTAATAAGTTGGCAACAAAAATTTGATTACGATATATGGTATGTAGAAAATATTTCATTTTTATTAGATTGTAAAATTGTATTTTTGACAATAAAAAAAGTATTTAAACGAGAAGGTATATCTGCAGAGAATTCTGTTTCAGCAGAAGCATTTAAAGGGAATATTTTATGAAAAAAATTGTAATCGTTGGAGCTGGTGGTTTTGGTCGAGAAGTGAAAATGTTAATAGATCAAATAAACTTCAATAAAAAACAATATGAATTCATTGGATTTTATGATGACAATATTGAAAAAGGGACAATAATTAATGGATTTAAAGTATTTGGGCCTATTAGTGAACTTGACCAAATAGATTATAATTTAGAAGTTATAATTTCAATAGCTGACCCAATAATTAAAAAGAACATTCATGAAACTTTAAATACTAATAGATATTTAAATTTTCCTTCGTTGATTCATCCGAATGTCTTAATTGGAAGTGATGAAGTTATTATTGGGAATGGATGTATTATTTGTGCATCAAATATTATAACAGTAAATATTTCTATCGGAAATTTTGTAATATTAAATTTAGGGTGTACCGTTGGACATGATACAAGAATTGGTGATTATTGTTCATTTATGCCGGCTGTAAATATATCTGGTGAGGTTATTATTGAAAATTCAGTATATGTTGGTACAGGCGCAAAAATTATAAATTTATTAACCATTGGTAATTCTACTATAGTAGGAGCAGGTGCTGTTGTTTCAAAAAGTTTGCCAGAAAAATGTACAGCATTAGGTATACCAGCGAAACCAATAAAATATCATGAATAACCCAAAAATATGGCTTTCCTCGCCCCATATGGGAGGAACCGAACAACAATACATTCAAGAAGCCTTTCATGCCAATTGGGTTGCACCACTAGGGCCTAATGTAGATGGATTAGAACAAGACTTAGAAAGCTATTTGGGCAATCAAGCTTGTGTAGGTGTTTTGAGTTCAGGAACGGCTGCTATTCATTTAGGTTTAATCTTGTTAGGAGTTCAAGCTGGAGATGAAGTGATATGCCAAAGTTTTACTTTTTCTGCCTCAGCAAATCCAATATTATATCAAGGTGCAATTCCAGTTTTTGTAGATAGTGAAGAGCAAACCTGGAATCTTTGTCCAGTGGCATTAGAAGAAGCAATTTTAGATCGAATTCAAAAAGGCAATAAACCTAAAGCCATTATTGCTGTTCATTTATATGGGGTTCCCTATCAGATTGAGCTTATTAGAATTATCGCTGACAAATACAACATTCCAATTTTGGAAGACAGTGCCGAGGCATTAGGGAGTTCTTACAAAGGACAAAAATGTGGCACTTTTGGGGATATAGGAGTTTTATCGTTTAACGGAAACAAGATTATTACTACATCAGGTGGTGGAGCTATAGTCTCAAAAACCAAAAACCAAAAAGAAAAAGCTATTTTCTACGCTACCCAAGCTAGAGACCCAGCACCACATTACCAGCATTCTGAAATAGGTTACAATTATAGAATGAGTAACATTTGTGCGGGAATTGGTCGGGGGCAAATGGAGGTGTTGGAAAAACATGTTGCTTTGCGCAGAAAAATGCATGATTTTTATGAAAAACTGTTCATAGATATAAATGGAGCTAATGTTTTTTTAGCTCCAAGCACCGATTATTTTTCAAATTATTGGTTAACCACGATTTTAATTGATCCTTTAAAAACCAATGGAATTACACGAGAAACATTACGATTGGCATTTGAAGCTGAAAATATTGAATCTCGCCCCTTGTGGAAACCAATGCATATGCAACCAGTATTCTCCAACTTTCCTTATTACGGAACTAAAATCGCTGAAACATTATTCGACAACGGACTATGTTTGCCTTCGGGATCTAATTTATCAATTAAACATCGAGAGAGAATTGCAAATGTTGTTAAATCAATTTTCACATAGAATATAAAAATTTAAAAACGTCTTTTTAATTTCTCCCCCTATTTTTTGGCTACTTAAACACAAATTACATTTTTTAAAAGCTTTATAAATCACTTCGATAAATAAAGCAATCATGAGTTTAGGATCTTTGTAAGGTAATTTTTATCCCAACATTTTCTAAAATCACATGAAGTTTAGTATTTGATTGTTTTTCTATTACACCATCTAGACCTTTAAAAACACCTTCTGAAATTTTTACAGTATCTCCAATTTGATAATTTTCTATTGAAAATGAGTCCATTGTTTCATTGAGTACGGCTTTTAGGCTCTCAATTTCACTATCCCATGCAATTGCTGGGTTTTTAACCAAAATATATAGCGTATTACGCCGGGTACATTAAAAACTACATTTCGATCTTTTTCAGAAAGATTAACGAAGACATAGGATTTGAACAGTGGAGCTTCAACTATTTTCTTCCTATCTGACCAATTCTTCTTTAGTTTAACAAGCGGTCAAAAAGCTTCCACTCCATTTTTTTGAAGTAACTCTGCTACTTTTTTTTCGTTGCGTGATTTTGTATAAATAACAAACCAAGGCATAGATTTGTGTATTATGATTCAGTTAGTTTGCAAAAACCCCTTTTATATTGACCTAAATAAATTTTAAAATAGGCACAAACAAATTTAATATTTCTCAAAGTAATTCTAATTTTATCTGCTCTATCTGCTCATCGGAAAGTTCTGCAACATTTATTGTAGAAAAGTCTTGCGTAGTACTTATAAATTCTTGAGCACGTAATGAAAAACTTGAAAGCATTATTAAAAAGAAAAATATATTAAAAACTTTCCTGCTATTAGTTTCTAGAAAATTAGAACATTGAATGTTAAGTCAACTACAAATTTAGACTTATTTTTTCTTTCTCGCAATTTGCATATTATTTGCCACTAGATTCGGTTGCTAATGCAAGTTTTTAATAAAAATTATTTAGGAAACCATTGAAATTGAAAGACCATCAATAATTTTTTTGTAAAAAGCACCTTTCCTTACTTAAGAATCTTTGTTTCGGCATTTTCTTTATACCAACCTACGATGTCTTTTGCTTCAGTAGGCACAGTAGCTTTAGCACTTACTTTGCGCTGAAAATTCATCCAATAAGCAAAACCGGCAAAACCAAGAAGCACAAGTAAAGTATTAAAGCTATTGCCAATAATCTCAAAAACAACAAATATAGCTTGAGAGAAATCACCGATAGCGTAAACAATGTCTGAAAGTGTCATATAGAGCTTGTATTAAGTTTGCAAAATAACTAATAATCTT
>Ga0114970_10001845_pt1 | contig 15845 bp, 13 predicted proteins | sample M_140205_XF_Meta_FD_87030 | JGI IMG/M metagenome (GOLD analysis project Ga0114970, IMG submission 87030) | Freshwater microbial communities from Lake Montjoie, Canada to study carbon cycling - M_140205_XF_MetaG | ecosystem: Environmental > Aquatic > Freshwater > Lake | place: Lake Montjoie... | reverse complement strand
GATGATCCCCCCTTTATGCTCCACCCTCTATGAAAAAGATCGAAGCGATTATTAAGCCCTTCAAAATGGAGGACGTAAAAGACGCCCTCGCCGAAGTCGGCATCGAGGGAATGACGGTCAGTGAGGTCAAAGGCTTCGGTCGCCAAAAAGGACACACCGAAATCTACCGAGGCAGCGAATACACCGTGGATTTTCTCCCAAAAATGAAGTTCGAAATCGTCGTCGCCGATGATCAAGTCGCCAAAGTCGTCGCCGCCATTGTCGCTTCCGCCCGCACAGGTAAAATCGGTGACGGAAAGGTCTTCGTATCTCCAGTCGACGACGCCATTCGCATCAGAACCGAAGAGCGCGGTGAAGCCGCCGTCTGAGCGTTCGTTGCCACACTAGCCTTCACCGGCACCTCCCGCACCTTCATCTCTGACCAAAAACCATGTCTGATTGGTTGCTCGCTATCATCCTCGGCTTGATCGAGGGCCTCACGGAATTTATCCCCGTCTCCTCCACGGGACACCTGCTTCTCGCTGAACAATTTCTCCTCACTCATCTCCCCACCGCCACCCGCACTTTCTTCGAATCTGAAGTCTTCAACGCCGTCATCCAATGCGGCGCCGTCCTCGCCGCGCTTCCCCTCTTTTCCAATCGTTTGTCCACCCTAACTCGCTTGGGCGATCCCGCCAACCGATCCTACTTTTTAAAACTACTCCTCGCCTTTGCCATCACTGCCGCTGGGGCTCTAACCCTCAAAAAATGCGGCCTCACTCTGCCCCACACTGTGGCCCCCATCGCCTTCGCCCTGATCGCCGGCGGACTCCTCTTTATCCTCGTAGAATTTTTAATCCGCGGCCGCCAAGGAACCGCTGAAGTCTCTTGGACCTTAGCCGTCATCTTCGGCCTCGCCCAAATCATCGCCGTCGCTTTCCCAGGCTCTTCCCGCTCAGGTTGCACGATCGTCTTCGCTCTCATTTTCGGCCTCAGTAGAGGTGTCGCCACGGAATTCTCTTTTCTCCTTGGCGTACCCACCCTCTGCGCCGCAGGCGCAAAGACTCTCTTCGATGCCTTAAAAGATCACGAAACGATTCTCTGGCAACCCCTCGCCATTGCCACCATCGTCGCCGGGATCGCCTCAATCTTCGCCGTCAAATGGATGCTCAACTTTCTCCGTACCCACACCTTGACCAGCTTTGGAATCTATCGGGTCACTTTAGGAATCGGCCTCCTCATCCTCGCCAAGGAAGTCGTCATCGGCTGAATCCTCCATCCTTTCATTGAACCGCATCCCTCACCCCAATGCCTTGGACGGGCCTTCTCTTTCTTCTCAGTTGTTTTGTTAGCCCTCTCTTGGGCCAAACGACTTCCTCCGTTCGACTCGCCGACAGCTTCCAACGACCCGTCGGCATGGATGGAAAGAAATATTACCGGGCCCGTGGAATGACTCCCAATGGCCATCTCGGCGATGACTGGAACGGCCAAGGCGGTGGCGATACCGATCTCGGCGCTCCCGTGACATCCACCGCCCGCGGGATCGTCGTCTACGCCAACGACTTCCGTCACGGTTGGGGCAATGTGGTCATCATTCGCCACGCCTACCTCGAGGGCGAACGGATCGCTTATGTCGATTCCCTCTACGGTCATCTCGACACCATTCTCGTCCAAGAAGGTCAACACATCAGTCGCGGTCAAAAAGTAGGGACGATCGGCAATAATCACGGGATGTATTCCGCCCACCTCCACTTCGAACTCCGAAAAAATCTCCAAATCGGCATGGCTCGAGGCGCTTTCGCTCGCGACTTCACCAACTATTGGGACCCCAACCTCTTCATCGCCCTCCACAGCCATCTCCAAGGCGACGGCCGCTTCGTTTCCGTACCCATCAATACCTTCGTTCCCTACGATGGCCCCAACGATCTGGAGTCCGCAACCCACTTTGCAGGAACCAATTCCGATCGCTCCCCACTCACCCCAAACCCCAACGCCCAACCCTCATCGACTTCCCGACTCCGACTCCGAAGCGTCTATAAAGTCGAACCCTATGGGGATATGCACCAGCTCGGCTACTAAAAGCCCCCCTCAGCAACCAACTCAAGCACCCCCACCGCCCCCTCACTCAATCCCCATCAACTCACGCCACTCCGTCTCCCCCAGCAAACGTGGCGCTATGCAACTCGCCGCTCTTCCCAAAAGCCTCCGCGATACTCGGCACAGGACCGGGATTACTCGACCCCAACACATCCTGCTTCTCCCCGCTCTCATCCCGACGACTAAACTTCACCCCAACGAGCTTCGAAACCCCATGCTCTTCCATCGTCACCCCGTAGAGCGCGTCAGCCCGCGCAATCGTCCGTTTGTGATGCGAGATCACGATAAACTGCGACTGCGCCACGAACCGATCAAGGATCTTGATAAAACGATTGATATTCGACTCGTCGAGCGGCGCGTCCATTTCATCAAGGACACAAAAGGGCGCTGGTTTCACCATGTAGATCGAGAAAAGCAATGCCACCGCCGTCATTGTCCTTTCTCCACCACTTAAAAGCGTAATCGTCTGCAATTGTTTGCCCGGTGGCTTCGCAATAATCTCAATGCCGCTGTCCAGCGGATCGTCTTCATTCGTCAAAAGCAGGTTGGCTTTTCCTCCCCCAAAAAGCTCGACGAACATCTCAGAAAAGTTCACCCGAATCTTTTCAAAAGTATCCGCAAAGAGCGTCTTCGTCGTCAGGTTGATCTTCGCAATCACCCCGATCAACTCCTCCTTCGAGTTGTTCAAATCTTCATTCTGCTTCTCCAAGAAACTATGGCGCTGCTCCAGCTCGTCGTATTCTTGAATAGCATCGAGATTCACCGATCCCATGGCGTCCAACCGCTGATCCAGTTCGCGCACCAATCTCTCAATCCGCTCCCAATCGATCGCCCCAGTCTCTTCAAATGGTCGATTCTCCTCTTCATCCCCTAGCCCAGAATTCGCCCCCTCCGCTTCCTCTTTGCCCTGATCGTCGCTCCCCGCTCGCTCCGCTTTTCCATGATCACGAAGCGCCACCCTCAACGCATAAAGATCTCTCTCAAAAGTAGATAAATCAATCTGGTACCGCTTCTGAATATGCTCAATCAACGCGGTCAACTTCATCTCAAATTGCGTGTGCTTGACCTCCAATCGACTCCGCTGATCGTGCGCTTCATTCAACTGATGCCTCAAAACACGGAGCCCATTCGCCAACTCTTCCACCGCCCCAGCCATCCCCACTCGCTCCTCTAAAAGCCCAGACAAGACGCTCTCTCCCTCCCCCACCTGGCCTCGGAGCATCTCCAAATTTGCCGCAATCTCGGCGTTCTCCGCCAACATCGACTCCGCCCTTTGCTCGTAATTCACGATGTCCCGATGCCTCTCCGCGATCAGTTCGATCAACTCGGCAATCCGTGCCTCCATCGGTTGGCGCTGATGATGAAGTGAACTGTGCCGCTGCCGCTCCGTCGCGACCTTAATCCGCAACTCGTTCAGTTCCCCACTCAACTCACCCTCTCGCGCCCTCAAAACCTCCAACTGATTCTGCGCTTCCGCTCGCCGACTTTGTAGCTCTTCCAATTGGGCCAATCCCATAGCCGTTTCCTCCTCCAAACTCCCCACTCGCTCCGACGCCTCTCGATGCCGATTTTCACTGCTAATCCTCTCGCCATCAAGGCTCTGCTGCTTGCGCTCCGCCTCCCGCGTCTCCCGGTCAAACATCGCCAATTGCCCGCGCAACGCCGATACTTGAAGAATCGCCTCCTGCTTCTCCTCCCTCACCTCATCCAATCGCGCCTGAATCTTCTCCATCGTCCCCACCAATTGATTCCGCCGCTCTGTCACCCCATCAATCTGCCCCTGCAACCCCTCCGCCTCCTCCGCAAGCGTCTGAATCTGATTCTTCCGAGCCAAAACCGAGTTGACTGACTCCCCAGTCGCCCCACCATGTAGCACCCCGTGCCCCGTCAATACTTCGCCCGCCATCGTAACGATCGCCGAACCCCGCATCGACGAAAATACCCTCAAAGCAGTCTCCAAATCAGGCACCAAAACCGTGTGGTTGATCAAGCGCTCCACCAACCTCTGCACCTCGGCTTGTGGCTTAATCTTCCGAATCAACCAATCAATCGCCCCCTCGGGAAGTTGCAACGGTTCACTCTTATGCTCAAAGTGTGACTCCAATTCGCGCAAGGCCAGACCCGCTTTCCCCAACTTCTGGGTCGTCAATGTCCTGACCACAGATTCAGCGATCAGCGTATCCTTCATCACGATCGTCTGCAGATTCGCTCCCAATGCCGCTTCCACCGGAACCACAAATTCGGGAGCCACATCCAGGTATTGAGCCAGTGCCCCCAAAATCGCCGGCTTGAAAAATTCTGGGTTATCTAACCCTCGCAGAACCGCTTGCGTCCCCTCAGAAAAACCTTCGCCACCCGCATTCAATGCCCGCAAGACCTCCAGTTTTGACTCTCGCTCCGCCAGACTTCGATGCGTTTCCCTAAGCTCACGCTCCACTTCTACCAAGCCACTCTGCGCGTCACGCAGTTGTCCCTCACTCTCAGCAAGCTGCGCAGACTTGGCCTCCGCATCACTCACCGCTCGCTCCAATTCCGCCTGCGTATCTCTCAACCGATCCGTGAACTGCGTAAACGCAAAGGTCAACTGCTCCAACTCCCCAGACAAAATACTCAGCCGCGCCTCCGCCCCATCTCGCTGCTGCGATACACTCGAAATTTGCCCGCGCAACCCACTGATCCGACTCTCAATCCGCCCCGCCTCCTGCCCCACCCCACTAATCGTTCGCTCCGCTTCCAATCGCTGCCCAGTCAACGAAGCCGTCGCCGCCTGCAACTCCTCCATCACCCGCAACTCACTGGCCAGCATGGTCGTGATTTGCTCCAACTCCTCATCCGTATTCTGTAACTGCGTCTCCGCAATCCGAAACTTCTCCTCCGCCCCCGCCACATCCGACCGATAACGATCCACCAACTGGCTAAACTCCGCCGATCGCTCCTCATTGAAAATAATCCGACTCTCATGGTTGGAAATGCGCGTCTTTAAATCGTTGACCGACTGCCTCGCTCGGTTCAACCCCTCCTCCATTTCCTGGAGCGCCGCCCGTTGCACCGCCACCTGACCCTCGCTACTTTCAATCTCCTCCTCACATTCCACCTGACGATCCGCCAACCTCCCCAACTCCTGCTTGGCCGCTCCACGCTCCCCTTCCAAATAATCAAATCGCCGCTTCGCCGCATGCGTCTCCAGCATCTTCAAATCGCCAATCAATGACTGATATCGCCGAGCCTTTCCCGCCTGCCTCTGCAAACTCCCAATCTGCCGCTTAACCTCCTTAACAATGTCCGTCAGACGAAGCAAATTAGCCTCCGTCGCCTCCAACTTCCGCAAGGCTTCCTTCTTCTGCGACTTGTATTTCGTAATCCCCGCCGCCTCCTCAAAAATCGCCCGCCGATCCTCAGGTCGCGACGACAAAATCATGTCGATCTTCCCTTGTTCCATGATCGAATACGCCGACCGCCCAATCCCCGTATCCATAAAAAGTTGCTGGATATCCTTTAACCGGCACGGCGTCCGATTGAGCAAATATTCACTGCCTCCATCCTTAAAAACCCGACGGGTGATCGTCACTTCATGCCAGTCCAACCCCAGTTGTTCCTCACACTCCGAAAAGGTCATCGATACCTCCGCCATCCCCACCCCAGCACGCGAATCCGTCCCACTAAAAATCACATCAGCCATTTCTCCACCCCTCAACGCCTTCGCCGATTGCTCGCCAAGCACCCAACGCATCGCGTCCAAAACATTCGACTTTCCACACCCATTCGGACCCACAACCGCCGTCACTCCACGGTGAAATTCCATCTTCGTCCGGGGCGCAAATGACTTGAAACCGAAGAGTTCGAGCGATTGGAGGTACATAGATAAAAAAGAAAAGTTAGGGCGAAAACGTGGTCGATTTAGTAAAAAATAATCGTTTTCCAATTCCCATCAAGCCCAATATCTTGGGGTAGCCTCAAAAAATAACACTAGATAGTGTGGTTTTCCCCATAAAGACAGACCATCACCCCTCTCCTGCCCCACCGTGCAAATCACCAACCCATCCCCCCTTACTTTTTAAACATCGGGCTCTTTTCGTCACCCCCACTCAAAACATAGGCCAACAAATCAAGAATCTCCTCTTTGGTCAGCAAACTCAGCAAGCCGGGAGGCATCAACGAGACTTTCGACGGCTCGATCCCTTGAATATTCGCCCGACTAATCTCCTCAATCTGTCCCGGATCCGCAGGATCGGTGTTGATCGTGATGTTCTGCTTGTACAGGTTCACGATCGTCCCAATCACCACGCTCCCATCCATTTTCGTCACCACGGTCGGCACGAATTGCTCGTTGATTTCCTTGCTCGGGTTAATAATCGAGTCCAATAAATCATGCGGCGAGTACCGACCACCCGCACCCGTCAAATCTGGCCCCGTCATTCCCCCCTCATTCCCAAAACGATGGCAACTAAAGCAACCCACCGCCCCAAACATCTTTCGCCCAGTATCAAAGTTCCGCCCCTTCATCCCTGCAGACGCCGCCCCAGAAAGCTCTTCCATCGTCCACGCCTTAACCTCCGTCCTCCCCGCCAAGACACTCGCCGCCGCTTGCAAAGCAGTCTTCACCTCCGGCTTTCTGACCAAAACCGCCGCCAACCCATTCTTTTCTTCCGCGGTCAAAGTGGCGAGCGCCCCATTGCGAATCAGTTCAATGGACTTCGCAAAACTCGCCCCCCCACGAAAATTCGCCGCCCGAATAAACCACTCAAAGTACCGCGTCCGCAATTCCATCGTCCACCCCACCTTAAGCATTCGCAAAGACCGCGCATACTCCACTTGCTCCTCTTGCGTAGGGGCTCGATCGATCAAAGCCATCGCCTTTGCCGCCACTGACCGCGATTGTAAATAGACGAGCGTCTCACAAAGGAGCCAATTCATCTCCCGCGACGACGCCGGAAAGTGTCCGTCTAATTCCTTGGCCAGCCTGGCGGCCATCGACGGTTCAGGTGCCCCAAATCGCACGCAAACTATCTCCATGGTTCGCACCAAAGTGATCCGCTCTTCCTCAGTCAATTTCGTCCACTCCAATTGACTGAGCGCCTTCAAAATTCTCTCCCCAAGCTTTTTATCATTCGGAGGATCATTCTCCTGGCGGTGCTGAGGATCAATCCCCCCCGCCCGCGCCAAACCAAGCAATGCCTCGACTTGGATCGACGGATTTTTCTCCGCCAGTGCCTTTTCTGCCCACCTCCCAAGCGGCTGATGCTCCAGTGCCGTCCGCGCCGCCCAACGAATAAATCGGTCTTTATTCGCCAACTCCGGCCACGCTTCTCCCACTCCTTCAAGTCGCGGGTCCAGATGAAAGGCCTCCAACCGATGCCGAAGACTTCGCGCCTCCGACGGCACCACCTTCGCCACCACAGGCTCGGTCGATTCACTCCCCACATAGGTCAGCCGATAAAGCCCAGACTGCACTTTCCGACCTCCCGTAGTAAAATACATCGCCCCATCCTTCGCGTGAATCACCGCGTCGCTCATCGGCAACGGCGTCCCAGAAAGAATCTCCTCTTTCACCGCCGTATAACTCGACCCCCGAGGCTGCATCGCCAGCGCGTAGAGCTTTCCCCAACTCCAATCGAGAATAAACATCGCCTCCTGATACTTCGCGGGAAACTTCGCCCCATATCCAAATGTCACCCCCGTCGGCGATCCCGGCCCCACATTGATCACCGGCGGCAGGTTGTCGCTGTACCACTCAGGCCGCTTTCCCGCCCCGTTCCGCCAACCAAACTCCGCCCCGCTCACCACATGACAAACCCGAGTCGGCCGGTACCACGGGGTGTTAAAGTCCCATTCCATATCCGCGTCCCAGGTAAACAGCTCCCCGTCCCGGTTAAACGCCGCGTCAAAAATATTCCGAAAGCCCGAAGCATAAAGATCCCACTGCTTCCCATCGGGAGAAACCCGGTAAATCGATCCCCCAGGCGCCAGAACCTCCCGCATAAATCCCCGACCATCTGGCATCCGCGGCAGCAGATGGTCCTCCCCGAAAATCCTCGGAACACTCGCCGTATTCGTTGCCAATGCCTTAGCCCCATTTCCACAAACCAGAAAGATCGACTTCCCATCAGGCGCCAGAACAACCGCGTGCACCCCATGATCCCCACGCGCAGTGATGTCGCGAAGCTTTTCTACCTTGTCTAATTGATCGTCCCCATCGGAATCCCAAACCCGATAAAGTCCCGAATTGTTGGCGTTCTCATAGTCATTCACCCCCACATAGAGTGCTCCAAAGGCCCACAATAATCCGTCGCCCGCCTTGATCGGCGCCGGAATCTTCACCACCGTCGACGGGTCAAGCGCCTGTCCAAGTGGCGGGGCCGCAAAACGATAAAGACCCCCAAACTGATCGCTGGTAATGATCCGCCCCTTGTCATCCACACAAAGATTAATCCACGAACCCTGCTCCGCACTCGGAACGGAATAGAGCAATTCCACTTTAAATCCTTTGGCTACCTTGATCCGCGAAGGCGGAGTCGCCGTGTTCCCATCCAAAGCCTCCTCCACAGAAAAAACCCACCCACCAGAAATACCCGCGAAAAAAATAGCCCAAAGGCAAAGAGTCTTCATCACCCAAGTCTGCCTTAAACCAAGGCCATCCCGTCGAGTTCTTTTCACCAAGCGTTTTTTTGATGCTTTTTCCTTGAGCGCTTCGCTCTTTCGGTTGAAACACCACCCTTATGTCTGAACCGCTCGCCTTCGTATCCGCTCTCGACAAATCGGTCTCTGGCCTCAAAACCCTCATCCAGAACCATTTAAAGTTTACTCTTGCTCGCGATGCCCAGACAGCCTCCAAGCGCGACTGGTGGCTCGCCACTTCCAAGGCCGCCCAAAGCGTCATCATCGAACGCATGATCGCCACCCAAGGCGTTCACCACAAAAAAAATGTCAAACGCGTTTACTACCTCTCCCTCGAGTTCTTAATGGGACGCCTTTTTTCCAATAGCCTCTACAGCGCGGGCATCTTTGAAGAGGTGGAACTCGCTCTCCAAGAACTCGGCTACGATGTCGATATCCTCCGCCTCGAGGAGTATGATATGGCACTCGGAAACGGGGGACTCGGACGCCTCGCCGCTTGTTTTCTCGACTCCCTCGCCACCCTCGACCTCCCCGCGATCGGCTACGGCATCCACTACCAATACGGACTTTTTAAACAAGAGTTCCGCAACGGACACCAAATCGAACTCCCCGACGAATGGATGAAGTTCGGTACCCCTTGGGAAATCGTTCGCCCAGAACATACCACCGAAGTGGAACTCTATGGCCATGTGGAAAATATCTTCGATGATCGCGGAAACTCTCTGCCTCATTGGACTGGAACCCAAAAACTCATCGGAATTCCTTATGATATTCCCATCCCCGGCTATGCCACCAACACCGTAAATTATCTCCGCCTCTGGGAATCCAGAGCAGGAGCAGAGTTTGACCTCGAGGCCTTCAACCGCGGTGGCTATGTCGAAGCCGTCCAAGAAAAAAATCTCAGCGAAACCATCTCCAAAGTCCTCTACCCCAACGACAAAAACGACTCAGGCAAAGAGCTCCGCCTCGTTCAGCAATACTTCTTTGTCGCTTGCTCTCTCCGCGACATCTTTCGTCGCTTCCGCAAAGATAACGAAAGTTGGGAGGATTTCCCCGAAAAGGTCGTCATCCAACTCAACGATACCCACCCCGCCGTCGCCATCGTCGAACTGATGCGTCTCTTTCACGATATTCACGGCATGACTTGGGAAAAAGCCTGGGGCCTCGTCTCCCGAACCTTCGCCTACACCAACCACACTCTCCTCCCAGAAGCCCTCGAGCGCTGGAGCGTCCCTCTCTTCCACAAAGTACTCCCACGCCATCTCCAAATCATCCTCGAAATCAATAAGCGCTTCCTCGATCAAGTCGAACTCGCCTATCCAAACGACTCCTCAAAAAAACGAGCCATGTCGATCATCGAAGAAGGCCACATCCAATATGTTCGCATGGCCAATCTTAGCGTCGTCGGTTGCTTTTCCGTCAATGGCGTAGCGGCCATTCACACCCAACTGGTCAAGAGTGATCTCTTCCCCGATTTCCACGCCTTCTACCCAGGAAAGTTTAATAACAAAACCAATGGCATCACCCCTCGCCGATGGCTTCTCGCTTGCAATCCCCTCCTCAGTAACCTGATCACCCGCACGATCGGCGACGGCTGGAAACGGCACCTCAATCAACTCCGCGACCTCGAACCCTTTGCCGATAACCCCCAGTTTCAAGAGGAGTTCATGGCCGTCAAACATGCCAACAAAGTCAGCCTCGCCAGCCTGATCAAGCAACACTGCAACATCACCGTCAACCCTGCCGCCCTCTTCGATGTCCAAATTAAGCGGCTCCACGAATACAAACGGCAACACCTCAATCTCCTCCACATTCTCGCCCTCTATCGACGCCTTCTCCAATCTCCCCATCTCGATGTCGCCCCACGCGTCTTCATCTTCGCCGCCAAAGCCGCTCCCGGCTACGACCTCGCAAAGTGTATCATCAAAGCGATCAATTCCGTCGCCGCCGTGATCAACGCCGATACCCGCGTCAACGACAAACTCAAGGTTGTCTTTCTCCCAAACTATCGCGTCAGCCTCGCCCAAAGAATCGTCCCCGCCGCCGATCTCTCCGAACAAATCTCCACCGCTGGAAAAGAAGCCAGTGGCACGGGCAATATGAAACTCTCCCTCAACGGTGCCCTGACCATCGGAACTCTCGACGGGGCCAATGTCGAAATTCTCGAGGAGGTTGGCGAAGAAAATATCTTCATCTTCGGCAAGACCGTCGACGAAGTCGCCACTCTCGTTGGCAACGGATACCACCCTCAAACCTACTACAACGCCGACGACGAACTCCGGGCCTGCGTCGATTGGGTAGGTAGTAACTACTTCACCCCAGACGAACCAGGTTGCCTTAATCTGCTCCGCGACAGTCTCCTCCACCACGATCCCTATCTCTGCCTCGCCGATTTTCGCGCCTACAGCGACGCCCACGCACGAGCGGATCTCGCCTTCAAAAATCCCCAATCCTGGGCAAGAATGGCCATTTTAAATACCGCTCGCATGGGAAAATTTTCCAGTGATCGGACGATCGAAGAATACGCCCGCGAAATTTGGAAACTGAATCCCGTGAGCGTTTAACCTTGGGAATTTTCCCTTCCCCAAAGACTCCTCCTTGCCCGATCCCCCTGAGTCTTGCTTAAATAACCTCGTGCTCTCAATCTCTACTTGTTGGAACTCCTCCCGCCATACCGACGGAGCGGAGATGTGTCGCGAACTCCTCGATATGGGGTTCGACCAAATCGAACTCGGTCACGGAATTCGAATCTCCCTCATGGACGGGATCGTCAAAATGTATGAGGCCGGCAAGGTTCGCTTCTCCAGTTTACATAACTTCTGCCCACTCCCCATCGAGATCACTCGCGCCTCACCAGACTGCTATAAGTTTTCCTCTGTCGATCCCAAGGAGCGCGACCGCGCACTCCGACACTCCTTTCAAACCATCGACTTCGCCGTCCGCCTCGGCGCAAAATTTGTCGTGCTTCATCTCGGGCGGACTCCTCTCGAGGATCACACCGAAAAACTCTTACGCCTCACCGAAGTCGGATTAGGCACCTCTCGAGCCTTTGCCAAAGAAAAGGCCGACGCCATGCGCTTCCGCAGCCAACAGGCACCACCCTACTTCCAGCGGGCTCGCGATTGCCTAGCTAAAATCGCCGACTACGCCGCCAAAAAAAATATCCGCCTCGGCATCGAAAGCAGGCACAGCTTTGAAGAAATTCCCAGCGAAGACGAAATGATCGACGTCCTCAACGAGTTTAACCTTCCCCATGTCGGCTACTGGCATGACTTCGGTCACGTGCAGGTCAAACATAACCTCGGGTTTCTTGATCACGTAGAATGGATGAAAACCATCGCCCCTCGCCTCATCGGTTGCCACCTCCATGATACGGCATGGCCCGGTCACGACCACATGGCGCCCTTCACCGGCGATGTGGAATATCAGAAACTCCTCGCCTTGCTACCGAAAGAAATGCTCTTCGTCTTCGAAATGAGTCCCCGCCGGACCCGGCAGGAAATCGTCGAATCCCGCGACAAATGGATCCAGCGGTTTGGTGCTTAATTTCTACCCCAGCCCGTGAACTCCCCCTCCAACACCCTCCCTCCCATCTCTACCACGCCTCTCCTCTTCCATTCCCCAATGCCACTTTTCCTCCTGCTTTCGCTTCTCCTCGCCATCAACATCCCCACCCATGCCGAAGACTGGCCCCAATGGCGAGGACCACACGGCGACGGCAGAAGCACCGAAAGCTCCTTTCCCACCCATTGGACTAAAACCGAAAATATCCTCTGGCGCTCCCCACTCCCCGGCAACGGACACGCCTCCCCAATCGTCTTCGGCGGAAAAATTTTTACCGTCGCCGCTAACCCAGAAACCCAAGAACGCCTCCTCCTCTGCTTCGATCGCACCAATGGCCAACTCCTTTGGCAACAAACGGTTATCAAAACACCCACCGAACGCCTGCACCGCGAGAATAGTCACGCCTCCTCCACCCCCGCATGCGATGGCGAACGCGTCTTCTGCACCTTTCTCGACGGCACAGACGTGGTCGTCGCCGCCTATGATCTCACTGGCAAACCTCTCTGGCTAAAACGCCCAGGTGTCTTCTCCAGCGTCCACGGTTTCTCCAGCACTCCCATCCTCTATGAGGACAAAGTCATCGTGAATTGCGACCACGATGGCCCCGGTTACGTAGTCGCCCTCGCCCGCACCGACGGACGGGAACTCTGGCGCATCGAACGCCCAAACCGCACCCGTAGCTATTGCACACCCCTGATCCGCACGATCGCGGGCCGCCCCCAGATGGTCCTCAGCGGGAGCAAATGCCTCGCCAGCTACGACCCCAATACGGGAAAACTACTCTGGATCGTCGATGGCCCTACCGACCAGTTCGTTGCCTCCCCCGTTTTTAGCGAAACCACGGGACTGTTCTACTTTACTGGTGGATTCCCCGATCACCACCTGATGGCGATCCGCCCCGATGGCACCGGAAATGTCACCTCCACCCATGTCGCTTGGCACCACCACGCCGCTCCCGGCGTCGCCTATGTCCCCTCACCCATCATCGATGGCGACTGGCTTCTCCTCACCGATGATCGCGGATTCGCCCACGCCTTTGACGCCAAAACCGGCGCCATCGTCTGGACCGAACGGTTCGCCCGTAGCCACGCTTCAATCGTCAGCGCCGCTGGCCTCCTCTACTTTCTCGACGACACTGGCACCTGTCGGATCGTCAAACCAGCCAACCAATTCTCCATCATCGCCACCAACTCCCTCGGAGAACCGACCTACGCCTCCCCAGCATTCACTCAAGGTCAAATCATCATCCGCACCGACCAAGCTCTCTACTGCATCGGGACCAAGCCATAACAAAGCCCCACACCCCGATCACCCCCACCCAAAACCGCTCGGATCAATCCAAGTTCAGGAAGTTTTCGAGCAAGCGCTTTCCGCAAAGCGTCAGGATCGATTCAGGATGAAACTGCACCCCGTGAATCGGAAACTCCCGATGCCGCAACCCCATAATTTCTCCCTCAGCGGTCTCCGCGGTGATCTCCAGCACCGCAGGAAATGTCGCCCGCTCCACCAGCAAAGAATGATAGCGAGTGGCGTCGAACGACTGAGGAAGACCCGCAAAGACACCCGTCCCCGTATGAAGAATCGGCGAGGTCTTTCCATGCATCAAACGTCCCGCACGAACCACCACTCCACCAAAGACTTGCCCGATACTTTGATGCCCAAGACAAACCCCCAGCAAAGGAGTCGTCTGCCCGAAATGACGGACCACCTCACAACTAATTCCCGCCTCATTCGGCGTGCATGGCCCAGGAGAAATGACGATCCGCTCTGGGCGAAGTGCCGCGATTTCCTCAATGGTGATTTCGTCATTCCGTTTGACTAAAGGCTCCGCCCCTAACTCCCCAAAATATTGGACCAAGTTGTAGGTGAAGGAGTCGTAATTATCGATCACGAGTAACATAAAATGGCGGTCAATGATTCTTGAGGATTTATCAATGCGGATTCCAGAGTAATTCGGCAAACCATTGCTTAGCGCATCAGCGGGTCCCCAGTGGAGAAATTCCCTTCGCCCGAGCAATCGCCGCCATCATCCCCATCGCCTTATTCACACACTCCTGATGCTCCGATTCCGGCGCGGAATCCGCAACAATCCCCGCTCCCGCCTGAACAAAGGCCTTTCCATCTTTAACGACGACCGTCCGGAGCGCGATGCACGAATCGCTATTCCCATCAAAACCAAAGTAGCCGACGGCTCCCGCGTAAACCCCTCGTTTGTTTTTTTCCAATTGATTGATGATCTGCATCGCCCGAACTTTCGGACTCCCACTCACCGTCCCAGCGGGAAAGGTCGCCCGCATCACATCATAGGCCGTTCGATCGGCTCGCAAGGTCCCATGCACATTCGAAACGATATGCATCACATGACTGTATTTCTCCACTGTCATAAAATCGCTGACTTCCACGCTCCCAAACTCTGCGGCTCGCCCAACGTCATTCCTCGCCAAGTCAACGAGCATCAAATGCTCGGCACGCTCCTTAGGATCATCGAGCAAATCACTCGCATTCTTCTCGTCTTCCGCGGCATCCATCCCCCGACGCCGAGTCCCCGCGATCGGTCGAATGTCAATCCGCCGATCAATCGCCCGCACATGAACTTCAGGTGAACTTCCCACCAAAGAAAATCGACCCGCAAACTTCATGCAAAACATGTACGGCGACGGATTAACGAAACGCAACGACCGGTAAAGCGTCAAGGCGTCACCCTCATAGTCAGTCTCAAATCGTTGCGAAACCACAAACTGAAAAACATCCCCCGCTCGAATGTATTCCATCCCATCCTTCGCCATCTGGAGATATTCTTCTCGCGTAGTATTCGCCGTCGGAACAATCGCCACAGGAGGTTGATCCACATAAATCGGCGGAAGATGCGTCGGCTGATTGAGCTTCTCAGCCAAAGCCGCAATCTTCTCCGCCGCAATCCGATATGCTTCCTCCGGCTGATCAACCACAAAGGCGTTCGCCACAATCCGTAAACGACGAGTGCGATGATCGAAAATCAAGACCGTCTCCGCGATCCAAAAAAAACTTTCCGGCAAACCCAAGTCATCTGCAGGAGGGGGAGCAATCGTCGGCTCAAAAAAACGCACCATATCGTACCCAAGATACCCAACCGCCCCACCCGCAAACCGAGAATCCCCAAGCGCCGGCGACGGAACATAGCGAAATTCCTTCATGAGCATTTCCAGCTCACTGAGCGGATCTCGCGTAGTTTCAAATTCCTCAACCTCTCCCTCCCGAACGATCCGAATGGTCCGCCCACGACTCTCAAAAGTCACCCGGGGCTCCGATCCCACAAAGGAGTAGCGCCCCGCTTGATCACTCTTTTCCACCGATTCAAAAAGAAAGGCGTACCCACCGTTATCGATTTTTTGAAAGGCCGAAACCGGTGACTCCGCGTCGGCTATCAGCTCCGTGTAAATGGGAATGGTGTTCCCCAACTTCGCCAACTCACGAAAGTCGGCCAAGGAAGGTTGAAGCGGCGTATTCATTGCGTGATAGGTTCTTAGGAAAAACTCCCAATTCTCTCTGGTTATCCTGAAAAAATCCCTCCAAAAAACCAAGAATTACTGACCATCCACTTTCGATACTTC
>Ga0114970_10001844_pt1 | contig 15848 bp, 14 predicted proteins | sample M_140205_XF_Meta_FD_87030 | JGI IMG/M metagenome (GOLD analysis project Ga0114970, IMG submission 87030) | Freshwater microbial communities from Lake Montjoie, Canada to study carbon cycling - M_140205_XF_MetaG | ecosystem: Environmental > Aquatic > Freshwater > Lake | place: Lake Montjoie... | reverse complement strand
TTGTGGTTCAGACCTCACCTGAGCACAAGGTGAACTCTGGACGATTTTTACGCCTTCATTATACTTGTGAAAATTGGCTGCGATGATCCTCTGGAGGACTACCATGAGAGCTTTGAGATTCTCCCCACGACTGGCGTTGTTTTTGGGTGCGTTTGTGCTGTTGAGTGGCGCCATCAGCGCCCAGAATCGCGAATGGACGTTTTTGGTCTATATGATGGCCGACAACAACCTTGAGCCCGACGCCATGGATGATATTGCCGAGTCGACTCTGGCCGAAACTTCCATTAGGGGAACCATTGTGATTCAGATCACGGCCGCCGGCACCTATACTGATGAGCCAAAAGTCGTCAACCTTAAGCGGATTACGACCACAAAACGGCTCGAAGCAAAGAAAGGTAGCCTCAAGGAACTTGCCGATCTCGGAAAAGTCAATTCGGCTGATCCCAAAAAACTGACCGATTTCATTTCGTGGGGCATAAAGACCTACCCTGCGCAACACTACGCGCTGGTGTTGTGGGACCACGGAGGAGCTTGGACCGGTTACGGCTCGGACGATTCCCACGATGGCGCCGGTTTCGATCTGGCCACCCTGACAAAGGCGGTCGGCGACGGCCTGAAGGGTGGAGGCGTGAAACAGCTCGATCTATTGGGCTTCGACGCCTGTTTGATGGGCAGCTATGAAGTAGCCCGCGCGGTTCGGCCCTTGGCAAACTACATGATAGCCAGCGAAGAGCTTGAGCCCGGGCACGGCTGGGACTATACCTGTTTGTCAGTTCTCGCAAAAAGCCCCGACGCCGAAACACTGGGCAAGGCCATCATAGCTGGCTATGCCGAATCGTCCACCAAGGCGGCTGACCGTGACGAGGTTACCCTCTCGCTGATCAACTTGCAGAAGTTAGACGCCTTAGATGCTGCTGTGAGCGCTTTTGCGAGCTTCGGCCGGTCAAAAATCAGCCAGATTGCCCCGCAGCTGGGCCGAATCCAAAACAAGACGAAGGGCTTCGGCAAGGCAGCCAAACCCGAAGAAGATTCCAACATGATCGACCTCGGTCAGTTCGTCCGCCTCTATGCCGAGGCCGACAGCAGCGCCAGCAAGATCAAGCAGCAATTCGATAAGGCGCTGGCGGCTGTGGTGGTGGACAATGTCTTTGGAAGCCTGAATAAGGGCTCCACCGGCCTTTCGATCTATTTTCCCAACCAGAAGCGGTATTACGATGAAGCCTACAGCGCCATCGACTCCGGTGGCTGGAAAGCCTTGCTGGCCGACTACTACAAGGGTGGGTCAACCCTTTCACCAGCCCCAGCGACTCCATCCGCAGGAAAAGACAAACTTGCTTTCAAAAACATTGGTAACAAGGGTAACCTGACCATGGACGACCAGGGGGTTGTCACTCTCACCGGGGTTCTACCCAAAACTGTGGTGAGCAAAGTCGTCGAGGGCCTGTTTTCCTATGGCATTGTCGATGGCGAGGACCTCATCTTTCTTGGTGACAACGAAGTCTCGATAGATGATGAGACCGGGGAGGTGAGCGGGACGTGGGACCTGCAGGTCCTTAAAATGAAGCAGGGAAAGAACGAAGCTTATTGCTATAGCAGCGAGACTGCAACGGAAGACGGGCTTCACGAGTACACGATTCCTCTTCGCTACTACGACAAAGGCAAAATCAAAGGCGATGGCCAAGAGATCAGCCTAGTTTTGACCACCGATGCCGATTACAAGGTGACCAACGAGCAATACTTCAGTATGGTCCGGGATAAATGGGGAGCCTTTACCCCTCGCAAGGGATCCGTGGTGGTACCTACCTGGGAAAAAGCCACCGTCGACGGCGAAAGCGTGACCGAAGCTACGACTTTAGTTGGTTTTGACCCAACTAAAAACCTTACCTACGATTATGAAGAGCTCGACGCCGAAACCACTGAAATCTACCTCGAGCTGGAGGTGTACGATGTTGGCGACAACTCCGACTACGTCACCTACCAAGGGCCGGCGAAAAAAGGGACGAAGAAGAGAGCCGGGCAAAAGCCCTAAGCCATTGCCCGTTGGGAACACCTGGTCGCAGAAGGTCTGTCAGTGTTTTTCGGCAAGGCTCCACATGGTCCAGAGCTCCGTCCGCATCCGCCTGGGCTGCGTGAGTGTGTACAAGATAGCTCCGGCGATGTCGCCGGTTTCCATGAAGGGGCCGTTTTCGGGGGCGAGGTCGCCGAAACGTCCGTCGGCCGCCGCAAAGGGCGTGTTTACTCCTGCCGGGGCAATCACCGTGGTGCGAATCCCTTCGGCTCGCAGTTCCCGGTCGAGCGAAAAACCGAGGTTGATCTGCGCCCCTTTCGTAGCCGCATACACGGCTTCCTTGCCGCCGCCGATGTGCAACCCGGCTACCGAGCCCATGATGACAATATCCCCGCCGTCGCCCTGAATACGAAACTGGCGCACGGCTGCCCGCGCCAGCCAGACAGTACCGAGCACGTTGACCTCAACCATCTGTCGGGTTTGTTCGGCGCTGTAGTCGAGAAGGCCTCCATAAAAACCAAGGCCGGCGTTGGCGACCACGCTGTCTACCCGGCCAAAGGCCTTCACTCCGGCGGCCACCAGCGCGTCGGAAGTTGCTTCTTTGGTGATGTCACCGACAACAGTTGCAACCCGAGCGGTTCCCCATTGCGCCTGAAGGGACTTAAGGGCCGCCTCTTTCAGGTCGCCGACGACTAGGTTGGCTCCGGCTTCGAGCGCCAAGACGGCCGTCATATTGCCGATACCACCACCAGCACCGGTGATAATAATGACTGTTCCTTCTAAACTGCGGGGTGTCGCTCGCATCGTCTGCCTCCTTGTTGGAAGTTTAACCCTAGGCTCAGCTATCGGAAGTGTCAATCTTGCTCTCGAGTTCCGCGTCGAAATCTCGCGCTCGAGTTTTCCTTGTTTTTTTTCTACCGAGGTGCAAAATAAGGTATCAGGTACGGTGATACGTTGAGGGGGCTTGGTTATGACAGGTGCCAATTCCGAGGGCAAAAAGGACCTCAAGTACCTGCTGCTAATCCTCGGCCTCCATGCCTTCGCCATTCTCTCGGTAGTTCAGTCTGACGCCCAGGCGTCGAAGCTTGTCGACTGGCGCACGCAGGAAGTCGTGCTATGCCTGCTTTCGGGGTTCGTTTCCTTCGCTCTCTGGAACCGCAAAACGCAGGGACTTCACCAGATGTTGTCGGTTATTCAGGTGCTGTTTTGGTTTATCCTCGAGTACGTCGAGGCGAACTTGTTGTTTGGAGGGTTAGCGGCTAGCATCTTGACCATTGAGGCCTTGGTGTTTCTCGGCTACTCAGGTTGGCTTCTCAAGGTGCTCCAGGTTGCACTGCTTTTACCGTTGGTGGCTCACCCGGTTGCCGTGTGGGGCAAGGCCCCCCAAACCCTCCCTTGGTTCGATCTGATTGTTCTCATCGGTGCTATGCTCGCGTTGGAATATGCAATCAACAAAGCCCGTAGCAACAGTGAAAACCTCCGGGAACTTGAGGCCATCAACGAGGTGCAGAATAATTCCATCGCCAACCTTCTCACGGTCAACCTCGACTATCAAAACTACGCCGAAAAAATCGGTGAGAAGTCGACGATCTCCGAGAGAAAACGGCTCACCCGAGAAATACACGATATTGTCGGGTATTCACTAATCAACCTCCGGATGATGCTCGAGGCCAGCCTTGACCTGTCTTCCCAGGAAAACAAAGCGTTGCGCGATCTGTTGGTAAAAGCGAAGGAACAGGTGCAATCGGCCCTCAAGGATGCCAGGCAGACCTTGCGAAACCTCCGTGATATTGAGACCGAACGCCTGGGCTGTGTGCAGAGAACACAAAAACTGGTGCAATCCTTTTCTGCCGTAACCGGCATCCGTGTCGAAGTCAATTACGGGAACCTGCCCTGGAGCCTCGGTGAGGATATCGACACGACCCTATTCCGCATCCTCCAGGAATCGATGACCAATTCTTTCTGCCATGGGAAGGCCGACCTAATTCAAATCGGCTTCTCCATCAGCCAGGGGAAGTTATTTCTCAACGTGGGGGATAACGGTCAGGGATCTGAGCCTATCAAGGTAGGCATCGGCTTGTCGGGAATGGAGGAGCGTTTGGAGAAACTCCATGGTACACTTCAGGTGAATAGCTACGACTATGGTTTCATGCTGCACGTCGAAATACCCTTGGAGCTCGGATAATGGAAGATCAAATAGGGGTCATGCTGGTTGACGACCAGAGACTCTTTTCGGAAAGCCTGAAGACTGTTCTCGAGTCGCGCTCCCAGGACATCAAAGTTGTCGGAATTGCCATGGACGGAAGCGAAGCTGTGGAACTGGCCCGGAAAACACCCAGCGACATTATTCTGATGGACGTCCGGATGCCGGTGATGGATGGAGTGCAGGCCACCAAGATCATCCACTCAGAGTTTCCGCATCGCATCATCATGATGCTCACCAGCTTTGACGACGATGAGTACATTTTCGAAGCCTTTCACAACGGAGCTACCGGTTATCTGCTCAAGGACATTTCGGTATCGGAACTGATCACTTCGCTGCGGGCCATCCGAGCTGGCAGCGTCTTGATTTCCCCCATGGTGGCAACCAAGCTGACCTCCCGACACGCGTCGAGTTCTGAGCTCGTCCCAGAATCCTCGCAGACCGGCCCACCTTGGGTGAAACTTCTTAGCAGCCGTGAAAAAAGCCTGCTTCGATACATCGCGAGCGGCTTCGACAACAAGAATATCGCGGCCGAACTGTTCATTTCAGAACAAACAGTAAAAAACTACGTCGGAAGGGTTTACACGAAAATCGGTGTACACAACCGCATCAAGGTAATGCAGCTGGCCCTTGCGAACATCCGATACCTCGAAAAAGAGTGACTTCGGTACTCAAAAATAAGTATCAAGAAAGGTACCGGGGTAACGTTTACAGATTTCAATACTGCTCCTATTCTCATAGTCGATCACAATGATCAGGAGGAGATTATGAAAAGATTCGCGACCAAGCTTCTGACTGCCGTCTTGCTAGCAATGTTCTTGTTTGTGGGCACACAGGGTTTTGCCCAGACTATCAACATCGCCTTAGCAAATAACCCGATTTCCCAAGCCTTGAACAAGCTTGCGAAGGAGAAGTACAAGGCAGCGGGAGTGACCGTCAATATCGCGGTCCTGCCGGAAAATGACCTTCGCCAGAAGTTGACCACGGAAGCGTCGACCGGAGGGACAAGCTACGACATGTTCTTTATCGGCCCCTATGAGGCAGCCTCCTGGGCGAAGAACGGCTGGCTGGAAAACTTGGAGCCCTACTTCAAGGCAATGCCAGCAGCCAAGCTGACTGCCTACGACCGTCCTGACTTGATTCAGGGCATGGTTGGATCACTGGCCGTCAAGGGACAGTCCTACGCCCTCCCCTTCTATGGCGAGAGCTCGTTCATCATGTACAACAAGGAATTGTTCGCTGCCAAGGGCCTCACGATGCCCGCCGAACCAACTTGGGACCAGATTTACGACTTGGCCAAGAAAATCAATGATCCTGCCAAGGGAATTGTCGGCATGACCATGCGCGGCGCGCCCGGTTGGGGAATGAGCGGAGCTCCTTTTGTGACCATCGTCAACGCTTTCGGTGGCAAGTTCTACGACATGAAGTGGAATGCCACGGTTGACACTCCGGAACAAAGAGCGGCTTGGGCCATGTACAAGAAGGTCCTTCGCGATGCCGGCCAGCCCGACATCCTCTCCTACACCTACAACGAGTGCATTGCCCTGATGCAGTCTGGCAAGGCCGGTATTTACTACGATGCCACTTCGATCGCTCCCGCGCTCGAAGGTGCCGGTTCGAAGGTGCAAGGTAAGGTTGGCTACGCCATGGCCCCTCACCAGAAGATGATGACCAATACTTCCTGGCTGTGGAACTGGGCCATGGGTATCAACCCCAAGAGCAGCGACGCCAAGAAGAAGGCCACCTTTGACTTCATGGTTTGGGCCACCTCGAAGGAATACGCGAAGATGTCGGTTGACTTAGACCCCACCGGATCTAGCACTCCTCCGGCTGCCCGTACCTCGACTTACGCCTTGCCTGCGTACTCCAAGACTCCCTATGCAGCGATGACGGTCAAAGCCCTGAAGGCGATGGACTTTACCAAGCCAACCATCGACCCCGTTCCTTACGTGGGCCTGCAGTACATTGCTATTCCTGAGTTCGCCGATGCGGGAACCCAGATGACCCAGTTCCTTGCCGACTATGTTGTCGACAAGATTACCCTTGATGAGGCCATCAAGAAGACCAACGATGTCTTCAATCAGGTCGCTGTGGACGGAGGCTACCGCAAGTAGCCAGTTTCGGAAGCCCGGGGCTCCTGCACCTCGCAGCGGCTCCGGGCTGTTTTTTTACCCCGTACAAATTGTTGCTCAGACGAAAAGGAGCGTGACTTTGAAAAAGAAGAACGACTGGCCGTTCATCTTGCCTGCAATCTTCGTGGTTGCGGTGATGACGCAAGTTCCTTTTCTGCTGACAGTCGTTTATTCCACCCTGCGGTGGAACCTTGCCCGCCCCGATATGCCCATCGTGTTTTCAGGGATCGACAACTATCTGTTCTTCCTGAAGATTCCTGATTTTACCGTTGTTCCCGAGTTTTACAGCATTGTGCTGCAAACCATCATCGTCACAGTTGTGGCGCTCGTTATTTGCACCGTGATCGGCTTTCTGTTTTCTATTTTGCTCGACCATCCCATTCCGGGGGTCAACATTGCGAGAACCCTCATCATGGGGCCTTTCTTCGTGATGTCGACGGTAACCGGTGTGATTTGGAAGACAACCATCTTGAACACCACCTTCGGTTGGTACGGAGTTTTGGCGAAGTCCATAGGGCTGGCACCTGTCGACCTCCTTAGCTATTACCCTTTGCCGGTGATTATTTTCCTTTTTTGCTGGCAGTGGATCCCCTTCTTTGTGTTGATCATCCTTGCAGGCCTGCAGGGGATCTCGGGGGAACTGGTCGACAGTATGCGCATCGATGGACTCAACTGGTGGCAGTCTACCTTTCGGGTCAAGCTACCTTTGATCATGAACCACATCCGGGTAGCAGTGATGCTGGGCCTGGTGTTCATCGTCAAGGAGTTTGGGCTCATACTCGTGACCACTGCTGGTGGCCCGGGGACACGTTCTTACACGCTACCCTACCAAGTGTACATGCAGATCTTTAGCGCTTCCAACGTGGGTCGGGCCGGAGCTTTGGCCACCATGACCGTGGTTCTCACCCTGCTTGCGGTAAACTTCGTTTCCAAGTCCATGAAAAAGAATAACCTCTGAAGTAAGGGAAAGGAGAACCATCATGAGAGCAAACCAGACCCTTTCGCTTCAACGAACCGCGCAGATAAAAAAGGTCATAAAAATGGTGGCCTTGACCGTCACAATCTATACGTTGGCCATTTTGTATTTTTCACCCATTCTTTACATGTTGATTTCTGGTTTCAAAACCGAATATCAGGCGGTGAGTCCAAGTTTTGTCTTCACTCCCACGTTTGAGACCTACAAGTCGGTTCTCAGCGATCCGAGTCTTTATGGATACTTGGGAAACTCGATCTTCCAGGTTTTGGCCAGTTCCGTCTTGTGCCTTCTCTTGGGCCTTCCAGCGGCGTTCGCCCTAGCCTTCGGCAATTTCCGGAAAAAAGGAACCCGCGACAAGATCTACATGTGGTTTTTGACGACCATCCTCCTGCCCCCCGTAGCGGTGTTGATTCCCCTCTACACCTGGTTTCACGCCTGGCAGCTTAATACGACACCTTTGGGACTTTTGATGGCTTACGTGGGTTTTCACGTTCCCATCGTTGTTTGGATGCTGTACTCATTTTTTGCCGACGTTCCCACCGAAATTATGGAAGCTTCGGAAATGGATGGTTGCACGCGCTTCCAGCAAATGATGCACATTGCCGTGCCTCTGGTGCGCACTGGTATTATTTCCGCTTGCCTTCTGGTGGCGGTTTTCATTTGGAATGAGTTTTTTCTCGGGTTCAATCTGACAGGTAATGATACCGCGACCCTGCCGGTTTACATGTCCCGTTTCCGGGAGCAGCAGGGAATGTTCATCGCACAGCTTTCGGCCTCGTCGACCATTGCGATTCTACCAGCCATCGTCGTCGGCTGGATGACCCAGAAATCTTTGGTGAAAGGGCTTACACTGGGCGCGGTGAAAGGTTGAAATAGATTCAAGCGACATTTTGCAGGAGGTAAGGGCATGGGTGTGGTTGAAATGTTTTCGTTATCAGGCAAGAAAGCTTTTGTCACCGGCGGGGCACAGGGAATTGGCCAAGTGGCGGCGCTGACCCTTTCTGAGGCCGGGGCCGATGTGGCCGTGGTCGACCGCAACGAAGATCGGCTCAAAGAAACGGTAAAGGCCATCGAAGCAGCGGGTGGCCGGGCTCTCGGCGTCAAGTGCGACGTCACCGACCCGCGCCAGGTTGACCGGATGATAGAGCAAATCCTCGACGAGTTTGGCACCGTTGATATTGCGTTCAACAATGCCGGAATCTGCCACAATGAGGGCGCCGAAAAAATCACGTTCGAGGATTGGAAGAGGGTGATCGACATCAACCTAACCGGCGTTTTTCTTACAGCCCAGGCCGCGGGGCGGGTGATGATCAAAAATCGCAAGGGATCCATCATCAACATGGCCTCGATGTCGGGCCACATCGTCAACGCTCCGCAGCCCCAATCTTCGTACAATGCCTCGAAAGCCGGGGTACTGCAGCTGACCAAATCGCTGGCGGTAGAATGGGCACCCTTCGGCGTGCGGGTAAACTCGCTGAGCCCGGGGTACATCGGTACCGATATGACCAAAGCCGCTGTTCAGTGGATTCCTACTTGGGAAGCCGCGACACCGATGAAGCGCATGGGACTGCCCACGGAACTTATGTCGGCGTTGGTCTACCTATCTTGCGACGCCTCGAGCTACACCACTGGTTCTGACGTTATTGTTGACGGTGGTTTCACTTGCCTTTGAGTTTAAAATCTCTTCCGGCAGAGGTTGAGGTTCCCCGCTACGACAGGATGGCCCCTGCGCGGGTGATCGTGCACATTGGCGTCGGGGGATTTCACCGCGCCCATCAGGCCACTTACCTCGACGACCTTCGGACCTTAGGAAATAGCCCGGCTTGGAGTTTGTGCGGGGTGGCGCTGCTCAAGCAGGACCTGCGGATTTACAACGTGATGAAACAGCAGGATTGCCTTTACACGGTGGTGCGCCGTTCCCGCCTAGGCGATAGTGCCCGGGTGGTCGGGGCCATCACGCAAATCCTCTTTGCTCCTGAAGATAGCGAAGCCGTTTTAGAAAAAATGGCCTCCCCCGAGTGCGGTATCGTCACGATGACCATCACCGAGGGCGGCTATTACTTCCATCAGGGAACAGGCGGGTTCGACCACGAGCACCCCGACATCGTTCATGATTTGCGTGACCCCCTGCACCCAGTGGGAGTATTCGGGTATTTGGCCGAGGCCCTCGACCGCCGCCGTCGCCGGGGACTTAGGCCCTTCACGCTTCAGTCGTGCGACAACCTGCAGGGCAACGGGGACGTGCTCAAAACGATGTTTCTGGCCTTCGCTCAGCTTCGCGACCCGGAACTGGCGCAATGGGTGGCCGAGAAGGCTGCCTTCCCCAACAGCATGGTGGACGGCATCGTTCCGGTAACCACCCAAGAACTGCGCGACCTCGTGGCCACCAAGTGGGGTATCGAAGACCAGTGGCCTGTGGTGACGGAAACCTGGCGTCAATGGGTGATCGAGGACCATTTTTGCGATGGCCGGCCCGAGTGGGAGAAGGTCGGCGCCCAGATGACCCACGACGTTCTGCCGTATGAAAAAATGAAACTCCGCTTGCTCAACGCGGGTCACCAAGCCCTTGGCTATATTGGCCTGTTGTGCGGGCATGAGTTCGTGCACCAAACCATGGAAGATGAGCGTATCCGCACGCTGGTGCGCTCGATGATGGACCTCGAAGTGACGCCCCTCCTCTCCCCCGTTCCCGGGGTTGACCTCGAGGCTTACAAAAGCGAGTTGATTGAGCGCTTCGGCAACCCGGCTATCGGTGATCAGTTGTCACGCATTGTCACCGAAGGCTCGGCAAGGATTCCGAAGTTTGTTTTGCCTTCTATCGTGGAGGCCTTAGCCCAGGGGCGCCCCATCCACCGGCTGGCTTTCACCGTGGCGGCTTGGTTTCGGTATTTGCTGGGCCAAGACGGGGGCAAACTCCTGCCCATCAACGACCCTTTGGCGGCGACCCTGCAGGACTTGGCCCGAAAAGGGGGAACGGATCCGCGGCCGCTTCTTTCGCGCAGCGACCTGTTTGGCAACCAATTGCCAAACTCGAAGCCGTTTGTGGACGAGGTGGAGAAGACTTTGAAAAGCTTTGCCGAAAAGGGCACCGAAGCAACCCTAAATAGGGTTTTGGGCCTCTAGGGCCTAGACTAAGTCTTACAGCCGTTCCTGCAAAACCGCAGTGAGCTCTCCGTCAGTGAGAACAACCGGGTTAGTCTTCATGCTACCTCCGCGGCAACCGGCTACAACAGCAGCGAGTTGGGCCTCGGTGACTGTGCCTGCGGACAACCTGGGAAGCTTCCACTCTGCGCACCAGCGTTCGAGAACTTCCACGAGGGCTTGGCACGCCTTGGCGTCGTCCAAGTGGCCCTGACCCGTGAGCAAGCGGCCGGCCTTGGCATAGCGGCCCAACGCGGCACTCTCGGGCTGACGCTGGCGTAGCGCCTTTAGATTGGCCTTGGTGCACGAGGCCACCAACGTGCCACAAACCTCTCCATGACCGAGCGGGAAAAAGGCCCCGAGCGGTGAGGCAAGCCCGTGGACCGCACCTAACCCGGCGTGAGCGAGTGCCACTCCCGACAGCCAGGCGGCATACAACTGGCCCCCTCGCGCTTGGGCAGCCCGGTCAGTTTGGCTGTACCAAACCGGCAAGTTTTCGCCCACGAGCCTCAGGCCAGCTTCGGCAAGGGCATCGGTAAAAGGGCTGGCTTTGGGGGAGAGGTAGGCCTCGAGCAGCTGCGTCAGCCCGTCCATCCCGTTTGCCGCAATTTGAGCCTGGGAACAACTGGCCAGCAGAAGCGGGTCGAGCACGGCCACCTCAGCCACCAGCTTCTCGTGGCGAAAAGACTTCTTAAACCCTCCAGGACCACGCTGGGAAAGCACCGCATTGCGGGTTGCCTCCGAACCGGTACCTGCGGTGGTAGGGACGGCCACAAAAGGCACTGCTGGGCCACCATACGGCAACTCGGGGCCCACGCCTTCCAGAAAGTTCTGCACAGGCTGGTTCACTCGCAGCAAACCCGCGATGGCCTTTGCCGCATCAAGGGCACTCCCACCGCCAATACCGACAACCACACCCACTCCGGCGCCCTTAAACTCGGCCACCGCCTGATCCACGAGTTGGGGCGAAGGCTCCCCGGCAACGGCAAGGCTATGAACCTCACGGGAGCTTTTTTTCAGCGAGTCCAGCAGCGCCACTCCCGAAGGGGAACCCTGAAACGAACGGGCCCCCGTGACCAGAAGAACGGCGCCCGCATAGGGCTCGATCAGCGAGGGCACACGGCTCAAGGTTCCCTCGCCAAACACGAGGCGGGGGAGGCGGGAAACTTCAAAGGCTTTGAGGTTCATAGGTCAAACACCCTGTTTCTCGAGTCCAGCGCCGGCGAAAACCTTGTCGAAACCCCTGCGGGAGCGCTTGAGCAGCGACTCTGCGCTATCCACAACAGGCCGCGGACTAAGCACCTCCTGCGCAACGATACCTTGGTAACCAAGGGTTTTAAGGGCGCGAAGAAAGCCCTCTAAGTCGATGTGGCCTTCTCCCGGATAAAGCCTGTCGTTGTCGTCGATGGTTTCTATGTTTCCTTCGCGGGCATCGCCCAAGTGGGCATGAACGATTTGTTCGGGCCTCAACTTCAAGAGCTCCGAGGCCGCGTGGCCGGCGACATGGCAATGGAAGGAATCCACCAGCAGCCCCACGTTGGGCCGGTCAATCGCCGCTATGAGTTCAAGAGTTTGGTGCAGGTTCCAGAGCAGCGGGTGCTTCCACTTGATGCGAAGGTCCATGGGGCCGATGAACTCCAGCGCCAGAGGTAGCCTAAACGCCTCGAGAACCTGCGCGCACAACCGCAGACGTCGCACGGTTCTGGCCATGAAAAGTGCGGGGTTCTCATCCACCGAAGGCAATAGATAGGTCCAGAGGCACCGTGCTCCCAACTGCGAAAGGAGCTCAGCGCTCGAAGCCAGTTTGGTGACACCCTGAAGGAATTGCTCTTCGGTGGTTTGCCACCCCACGGGCAGGAGCACGGCTCCCAACAGCAGGTCGTGACTTCTAAATAGTTCCTTGGTACCGGCAACCCCATGGCGTTCCACCAAGCCCATGGGATCAAGGTCAACCGACCGGAAGCCGTAGCGGTGGGCTAAGCTCAGAAAGTTTTCGTCGGTGCCCACGTCACCGAGTCCCGTACGGGTCAGGCCTTGAATCATGGTGTTCCTCCAGAGGGACTATTCTACACCAACAATGGCTTAGTGCCCCTGGAGGGGCTGCGCCAAACTTCGGATTCCTTACCGTGCTATTGTTGATGACGCGGGTCGAAAAAAAGGCAGAAGATTTCATGAAACCGATTCTTGTTTTTCTAGGAGCTCTTATGGCTTCTCTGAGCCTCTTGCTCGCCGGTTGCGCCCCTCACTCTCAGCCTGCTGGAGGAAAGCGAACCATCGTCGTCACTTACTCGATTGTGGGCAGCTTGGTCAAAGACTTGGCCGAGGAACAGTTTGACGTCGTGACGTCGATGCCCAACGGACTGGACCCCCACGAGTGGGAACCCTCGGCCAAGGACATCGAGACCTTGAACCACGCGGCCTTGATTGTGCGTAATGGTTTGGGGCTGGAAGGCGGAATGGAGAAAGCGCTGGCACAGGCCGAGGCAGCGCAGGTGCCCATGTTTACGGCCTCTCAACACATCACGGTACGAACCGTCAAAGCCGGACAAGGCCTGCCCACTACCGACCCTGACCAGGCCGTCGGTGCCAAGGACCCTCACCTGTGGTTGGACCCGCAGCGGATGAAAGCCATTGTTTTGGCGCTGGCCGACGTGCTGAAGTCGCGGTTTGGCACCGACCTCGAGCCTAGGGCCAACGACCTAGCTAACCGGCTTGATGCGCTCGACGCCAAAATCAAAGCCGAGGTGGCCCTACTTCCCGAGGCAAAAAGGCTCTTGGTGACGGGCCACGAATCGCTGGGATACTTTGCCGAAGCCTTCGGGTTTACCTTGGTGGGGGCCATAATTCCGAGTCTGAACGACCAAGCTGAGGTATCGGCCGCCGACCTGGCAGCCCTAAAACAGGCGATTGGCGCCAGAAAAGTGGCCGTTATTTTCACCGAACGGGGCACACCGGTGCGGGTCACGGCGGCGCTGGGCATGGAAGTCGGGCTCAAGGTGGTCGAAATCACCACCCACGCTCTGGGGCCCGATGGGTCGTATTTTACCTTTCTCGAAACCTTATCGCAGACCCTCCTGGGGGCCCTGCAAAACTAGCCACTTCTCAGGGCCAGGTTACCAACGGGACGCAGCGGCGCTCCCCCAAAACGGAGCCTGGGGAATCTGCTGCAGGCTGTAGTGGCGCTGGTGGCTACCTTGGAGCAAACCCTTCAGGTGGGTATCGAAACGTCCTTTTAGGCCGGGGAGCTTCCAGAACGTGCTCCCTTCGGCAATGATTCCTACAGGTCGATCGCTTTGGTGTCCACCTCCAGTTCGCCAGAGCACCGCGGCTGTCGCTGCTGCCAACAGGGCAGCACCCCGGTCTACCACCGCTTCGACAACGATACGAACCCGATCACCCTCGGCTCGCCCTAGCGGATCAGCCAAATCGGCTGTAGTCCATTTTTCCGTTTGGCCGAGCGCCTGTTCCACCGCCAGCGAGCACAGTGGCCCTAGATACGCCCCCGAAATCGTTTTTTCCAGCCAATACGCGTCTGGGTCTTGGGTCAGGTTGGCGAAGGCTTGGTCGAGAGAGCCCCGGGGAAAAAGGCGGAAGGCACCCCACTCGGTGTTGTACACTTCACCCTGCCGGCTAGGTTCGGGATAACAACCGTTGGTCCCGGTGCCAAGGATAAGCCCGATACCTGAAGACCAGTGGTCACTCTCGACAACGGCCTCTGCGGCCAAAAGGGTGGCAACTGTGTCGTTCAATACCACGAGCGCACCGGGCCGTGGGGAGGACTTTCGAGCCAGCGCCAGCTTGAGCTCGTGCCCCACCAAGTGGCCCACCACCTCGGGGGCCTGAATCTCCTTGCTAAACTGAACCAATCTCCCGTCCTTGTCCGATTGGATGTCGGTGGGGAAGGAAAAACAAAAGCCGATGGGGAGCGCTTCTTCCATCACCTCGCCGAGGGCCGCCGCCATAGCGTCGAAGAAGGCTTGCTTGCTCACCAAGCCCTGCGTCCCGGGCATGGGCACCTCGACCTGCTTCTCCACCTCTCGGGCCCCAGACTCCCAACGTACCCTGGCGGCGCGAAACCGCGTACCGCCCGCATCGAGCACAATGACTCGGCCCACCGCTCGACCCGATCGACCCGGTTTCCAAGGCAAGCAACTAGGGTTCATGGCCAGTGAGGAGCTTTTCCCAGCGAGTCCGCGCTCTAGTTCGTCTGCGAAGGCCTCGGCCACTTCGAGCACAGCAGCGGGCGACAAGACTAGCCCGGCGTCGTGAAGGTACTTCAATATCCGCTCCCAAGCCGGGGCTCCGCCGATACCAAGGTGTTGAGCTCTACACCCTCGGCCAGTAATTTCTTCGCTTCGTCGAGCATCACCGCCGTTGCCGTGGCCCCCACCCGAGTAACACCCAACGAGCGCACCGTGACAAGGTCTTTTAAGGTTCGCACCCCTCCGGCGGCTTTCACCTGCACCGACTGCGGGGCCACCTTTCGCATCAATTTGAGGTGCTCGATGGTGGCCCCCTTGTAGTTGTACTGGCCGTCGGGCTGTTTAACGAACCCGTAGCCGGTGGAGGTCTTCACAAACGCAACCCCGACGTTGCTGCAGATTTCTGTCAACCGGGTGATGGCCTCGAGCCCTAGAAAATCGTTTTCAAAGATCACCTTCACCAGAGCACCCCGGGCAAGGCTGACCAGTTGCACCGCCTCAATTTCGCGTTGCACAGCCTTCCATTCGCCACCGAGCACCTGACCGATGTTCACTACCATATCGATTTCGGTGGCACCGAGGGCACAGGCTTCGAGGGTTTCGGCAACCTTGATGCCTGTGGTTGCACTTCCATGGGGGAACCCGATGACGGTACCCACCGCCACACCCGAACCAGCAAGCAAGCGAAGAGCCAAGGGCACGGCGTAAGGCTTGATGCACACCGAGGCCACTTGGTAGCTCGCCGCCAGACGGCACCCGTCGGTGAGATCCTTTTCTGTCATCGTGGGATGCAGAAGAGAATGATCAATCATCTTGGCTAAATCGGAAACGGTCATAAAACACCTCAATCGTTCAGTTATCCGCCTGCGGGCATAGCTACGGTAATTCCAGCGAGGCTCACCGTCAAGGTGTTTTGGGGCTCCTTGCGGGTTCCGATGAAGGGCGCAACAGAGGCATTTAGCGCATTAGGCAAGGAAAGGCGAAGTTATTGTCAAATCACCAGGCGTTTGTCGGAGCGAGCTTCCACACGCTCATTTCGTGAAACGTCGACTCCCCACCTTCTGAGAAGAGGGCAACCAGGTCGCTTTCTGGGAAGCTGGGATAGACCCTCTGCGACAAGCACTTAGAATTGTTGACGAAGACTTCGATAACGGAAGCATCGAGAAAGATCCGTAGATCGATTCGT
>Ga0114970_10001843_pt1 | contig 15853 bp, 15 predicted proteins | sample M_140205_XF_Meta_FD_87030 | JGI IMG/M metagenome (GOLD analysis project Ga0114970, IMG submission 87030) | Freshwater microbial communities from Lake Montjoie, Canada to study carbon cycling - M_140205_XF_MetaG | ecosystem: Environmental > Aquatic > Freshwater > Lake | place: Lake Montjoie... | reverse complement strand
CGACCGGAGTCATGAGCGCCTGGGCGCAAGCGACCAGGCGGTGGTCGAGTTCCGCAAGCAGATGCTTGCAGCGGTGCGTGAGTTCCAGGCCGGGGCGCCGGCCATCGGGACCGGCGCTTCGCGAATTCCTGCTGCGATTTGCGCGTTTCAGGCGATCATTCCCAAGACGACCGACTGGCGCGCATTCCAGGCAGTCCCGGTGTGGGGCACCGACCATCCGATGCTCGAGCCTTCCTATTCAACGACCGCCCAGCGCTAAAGAGCCGCAGGCCCATCACACCACCAACCAGGAGACTTTCATGCCACCACGCAGAACCATCTTGCTCAGCGCCGCCGCATGGACCGCGGTAGCGCTGACCATGAGCTCCGGCGCCATCGCGCAGGGCAGTTACCCCAACAAGCCGATCAAATTCATCGTCCCCTATTCCGCCGGTGGATTTCCCGATACCGTCGCCCGGGTGTATGCGCAGCGGCTCACCGAGCGCCTAGGGCAGTCGGTCGTGGTGGACAACAAGCCGGGCGCCAACGGCGTGGTGGCCGCGCAGGCGCTGGCTGCAGCGCCCAAGGACGGCTACACCTTTTTGGTGACCGACGGGTCGATGTTCTCGATTAATCCGGCGATTTATAAAAATTCGGGCTACGACTATAAGAAGGACTTCATGCCGGTCGCCATCGCCGCGCGCGCTGCCCTCTACCTCGCGGTACACCCCAAGGTGGCAGCCAACACCCTGCAGGAATTCATCGCACTGGTCAAGGCCAAGCCCGGAACGCTGAACTATGGCTCGTCAGGCGTGGGCAGCACGCACCATCTGACGATGGAGGCGATGAAGGCCTCGCTGGGTCTGGAACTGACGCATATTCCGTTTAAGGGTACCGGGCAGTCGGTACCGGCGCTGATCGGCGGACAGGTCGATGTGCTGTTTTCGGCGCTCCCGTCGCTGGCCGGTTTCGTCAAGAACGGCCAGGTCAGGCTGCTTGCGTCCAATGCCGGGCAGCGTTCGAGCCAGGCGCCGACGATTCCCCTGGTGGCGGATCTGGTTCCCGGCTTCGACTTCGCGCCGATCGTTGGCGTGCTGGCGCCCACCGGCACACCGACCCAGGCCATCGACCGGATTGCCGCTGAAATGGCGCTGGCCGCCAAGTCGCCCGAATTGCTGCAGACCTTCGCCAACGCCGGCATCGATCCGCTGGTAGGGGGGCCAGTCGAATACAACAAGGCGGTGCTTGACGAGAACGAGCGTCTGGCCAAAGCGGTCAGCGCCGCCGGCATCAAGCCCGAGTAAGCCGTATGTCCAGACTCAAGCTCACCTTCGGTTGCTGGAACTACGACCGCACCCGCGCGCTGATGGACGCCAGCGTGGTGCCCGACGGCATCGACTTGAACTACCTCAACATGCCGGTCGAGGAGACCTTCTTTCGCATGCTGCGTCACCAGGAATTTGACCTGGCGGAGATGTCGCTGTCGTCTTATTCGGTGTCGATGCACAAGCCCGAGCGGCCCTTCGTGGCGATACCGGTATTCCCGTCGCGCATGTTTCGGCATTCGTGTATTTACGTTAACGCCGACTCGGGCATTCGCGAAGCCAAGGATCTGATCGGCAAGCGCGTCGGCAATCCGGAGTATCAGATGACGGCGCCGGTCTGGATCCGCGGCATCCTGTCGGACCACTACGGGGTTCCGGTCGACAGCGTGCGCTATTTCACCGGAGGCGAAGAAGAGCCGGGCCGATCGGAAAAGATCAAGCTCGACTTGCCCGCGAATATCCAGGTGCAAAGCATTGGCCCCGAGCAGACCCTGTCGCAGATGCTGCGCGACGGCGAAATTGACGCGCTGTATTCGGCGCGCATGCCATCGAGTTTTTACAACGGGGGTGGCCGCGTCAAGCGCCTGTTTGAAGACTATGAACCGGTCGAGCGCAACTATTTCAAGGAAACCGGCATCTTCCCGATCATGCACACGGTGGCGATGCGCCGTGATGTTTACGAGTCCCATCGCTGGATCGCCCGATCCATGATGAAGGCGCTGGAAGAGTCGCAGCGGCGCAGCTATGAGGACTTCTACGAAACCGCAGCACTCAAGACCATGCTGCCGTGGCTGACCGCGCATGTGGAGCAGGTGCGCCGTGAAATGGGCGAAGACTTCTGGCCCTACGGATTCGATAAGAATGAGGCCACGCTGCGGACATTCCTGCGCTACCACTTTGAGCAGGGTCTGTCCAAGCGGCTGCTCGAACCGCGCGAATTGTTCGCCCCCGAGTCGCTTGAAGCCTTCAAGATTTAGCGGGTCTATAGACTGGCGCTGGGGTGGGAGGACTTGAGCAACTTCGCTTCGCTTCGCGAGGCCTCCGCTTGTGGGAGCCAAGGCCGATACCCAGCTACGGGCGCCGCGCAGCCATGGTTTCGGACCCCGCACCGGCAGCTTGAGCGGTCGGCATAAGTCCCGCCGACAGTGCAAGGGGAGTGTCCCAGAGCCCGTCGCAGGAAACATCAAAACGCAAATACAGGGTAAACCCCGATATCCAAATGTCCTTAATCCTACAAAATAGGCCCTGCGAATCCCTTACGATGGGCATCTCGGCGCGTCGTGGGCGGCCGTGGCGCCCTGTCGATTCAGGGAGTTGGTACATTCTTTAATCGAAATAAGGGGCTAGGATGAAACGCTTCCAGGTCAGCTCTGCTGCATTGACGATTGGGTTGTTGCTCGGTTCAGCGGGTTCTTCCGCCGCTGAGGTCGGCGTAACCGATACAGAAATTCTCATTGGCGCGCTTGGTGTCCTGACGGGGCCCTTGTATAACAACGGCAAGACGATCTACGACGGCGTTGAAACGGTTTACAACGAAGTCAATGCCGCAGGCGGGATCAACGGTCGAAAAATTCGATATGTCCGGGAGGATGATGCGTGTAAGCCTGAGCAGGCAATTCCCGCGGTCAAGAAATTAATTTTCGAGCATAAGGTCTTTATGATTCACGGGGGCGGTTGCTCCAATGCAAGCTTGGCGGCCATGCCGGACATCGTCAAGGCGCAGGTGCCGTGGGTGATCACCGCATCTACCGCTCCACAACTCACCGACCCGGTGAATCCGCGAATTTTCACGACGATGCTTGCGGGTTGGATGGAAACGGCTGGGCAACTGCAGCGCTTGATTGACACCGGGGCTAAGAAAATCGCTATCGTCCGCCAGCGGGATGCTTGGGCAGAAAGTCGTTACAAGCCGCTGCTTGACTCCTTTGCACAGGCTGGCCGCAAGCCGGTTCTAGACGAAGAGATTTCGGCAGACCCAAGTGATGCCACCGGCGTAGCCCTGAAATTACAGGCAGCCGGCGTAGACGGTGTGGTCGCGGTGCTTTTCCCGAAAGCGGCGACCGTCATGATCAGGGATATGTACAAAATTGGTTACAAGCCCTTGGTAGTGGGGGGCTCAGCCATCGGAGATGTCAAGGCAATGGATCAGGCAATAGGTATCCGTGGTGCATTAGATAATTTTCAAGCGCTTTCGCCAACCAAATCGGCGACGGATCCGTCAATGGCGCAGTGGAAGGCCAAGGTTAAGAAATACTATCCGCAGGATGAGTTCCAAACTTGGCATATGTTCGGCATTGCCAGCGGTCAATTTATGGTCGAGGGACTGAAGCGCGCTGGAAGAGACTTGACCCGCGACGGATTGGCCAAGGCGCTGAATGGCCTTTCGGTAAGCTCTGATGCATATGCGGGACCGATTTCATGCGCTGCTGAAAACCACCAGTGCTATCGCTCTATGGCTTGGTTTTCATTCATCAATGGCGACATTAAGGAAATGGGACTAACGCAACTCAAGTAAGCAGTTGCCGGCTGCTATCGATGCCATTCGCCTTCTGAGCAAATAGTGTTACCTTACCTACTAATTAGCGGATTGACGAGCGGTGCGCTGTATGCCATGGTCGCTATCGGCTTGGTGGTGGTATACCGGTCGACTGGACATATAAACTTCGCGCATGGCGAGCTGTTCATGATCGGGGGATTTTTAGCCTACAGCATGATCACCATGCTCGGGTTTCCCTATCTCCTTTCACTCGTGCTGGCGGTGCCCTTATCTTTTTGCCTAGGAGTTATTTGCGACCGCGTGGTATTTAGGCCACTCATGAATGCTCCAGGGACCACCTTGGTGCTTGCAACCGTCGGCCTCTCCTATCTCTTAAAAGGTGTCGGCCGTTACATATGGGGTGGAAAGGGCGAGTATATTAGCATCAAGGCTATTGTTGACCCGGCGCCCTTCCTGGTTTGGGGCATGCCAGTATTGCCGCAGCAACTTATCGTTTTTGCAGCGGCCATGCTGTGCATGATGGGGTTTTTGGCGTTCTTTCGGTGGACTATTGCTGGAAAGATGATGCAGGCCACCGCCGAAAGCGCATTTGCCTCCTACTTAGTCGGTATTCGTGTTGAGCGTGTTTATACATGGACATGGGGGGTTGGCGCCGCCGTAGCAGGCGTGGCGGCAGTTCTGATGGCGCCCCTCACGCTCCTTACTCCCGATATCGGTTCGGGACTCCTGATTAAGGCCTTCGCTGCGACTATATTGGGTGGCCTTGGGAGTATGTCCGGTGCCTTGGTCGGTGGCTTACTGGTCGGGCTGTGCGAGTCACTAGTTGGAGGGTATATCGACTCATCACTTCAGGAGGTGGCTGCGTTCATCATTATTATGATTGTCTTGGTGTTCAGGCCCAGCGGTTTGTTCGGTGCATATGGTGTTCGCAGGGCATGATGAATATTAGAAAATTTATTACGCCACGCTCGTTGGGCTTGGTAGTGCTCGGTGTACTTGCGGCCTTGCCTGCGTTTGCCAATAACTACTGGTTATTCGTGGGCAATCTCACACTGGTCTATATCGCATTAACTGTAGGGCTGAACCTGTTAATTGGGTATAGTGGCTTGCTGGCCTTTATGAACGGCACTCTATTCGGGGTCGGCGCCTATGCCACGGCGATTTTTCGGGTAGATTTTTCTTGGTCTTACGGCCTAGCGATTCCGTTGGCGGCAGTTTTAACCATGGTGATTGGTGTCATCGTGGCCTTGCCTGCGTTAAGGCTCTCGGGCCTTTATCTTGCCCTGGCCACTGTGGCGTTCGCGCAATTCATACTTTGGGTGCTGCTGCATTGGGATCGCGTGACTCGAGGACCTTCTGGCATACAAGTGCCGCAGGTTGATTATGCGCCGCTTACCGATTCCTTTGAACACGGACACTATTACGTGACCTTGGTGGTAGCGTGCATCATCGTTTGGCTAACAGCGAATCTACTCCGATCGCGTTACGGGCGAGCCTTTGTAGCGGTGCGGGAAAGCGAGGTGGCGGCCGAATCCATTGGAATTGACCTGACCCGTTATAAGACGCTCGCCTACGCTGTTAGCGCACTATACGCAGGCCTTGCCGGTGGCTTATTCGCGCCATTGCTGGGTATCGTCGTCCCCGAAAGTTTCGACCTTTCACAAGTCATAGTTCAGTTTGCCATGGTTACGGTGGGAGGGCTTGGCTCAATTGCGGGTTCGGTGATTGGTGCAATCGGGTTGGTGTGGCTTCAGGAGTTTCTACGTGCATTCAAGGAACTCCAGGAGGTGGCATTTGGAGGGATGATATTGCTCACTATTTTGTTTTTTCCGGGCGGGATTTCGGCCATGTTGAAGCATTGGTTTCCCGGTTGGCGCGAGCCACTTAGACGTCGATTTTTAGACCAATGAGCATGATTGAAGTGAGGGGCCTGACGGTGGCCTTTGGTGGTCTCTTAGCTTTAGACCACATTAACCTAACGGTAAATCCCGGAGAAATTAGAGGGATCATTGGCCCCAATGGGGCTGGCAAGACAACATTGCTCAACATGGTATCCTGTATAAGTCAGCCGAGTAGTGGTGATGTATTACTGGATGGCCAATCTATCCTCGGTTGGAAGCCAAGCAAGGTTGCCAGCCACGGGGTTAAGCGAACTTTTCAGTCCAGTCTGCTTTTCAAGGGAATGACGGTACTTGAGAATGTGATGGCTGGTTTGCATGGACAGCTGAAGGCATCTCCGATTGCGGCGGCGCTCGGCCTGCCGTCGGTGTGGCGCGATGAGCGGGAGGCTACCCGTCGGGCCCACGCCACGCTCGAATTCGTCGGAATGAGCCAGTTTGCCGAACGGGACGGGGGGGAGCTATCTTTTGGACAGCAACGGATCATTGAGATCGCGCGTGCGTTGGTTAGCGAACCGCGCGTGTTGTTGCTGGATGAGCCTGCCGTTGGCCTCTCCATCAATCGGGTCGCCGAGCTTGATACGCTGTTGCGTCGCATTCGGGATGAGCGCGGGGTAACCATAATAATGATTGAACATGTTTTGCGCCTCGTTATGAATGTTTGTGACCGTATTACAGTATTGAGTTCTGGCAAAAAAATAGCCGAGGGGGGCGCTGATGAAATCATCGCAAATTCTGACGTCGTAGAAGCTTATTTGGGCCGCGCACTCGATGCTAGTCGTCAAGAACCTTAGCGTATGGTATGGCCTTACTGAGGTCGTGCGCGACGTCAGTTTTGAGGTTCCACAAAAAGGCGTTGTCGCTCTGATGGGCGGCAACGGAGCGGGTAAGACCACCGTTTTAAAGACGATCAGTGGTTTGGTACGCCCGCGGCGCGGAGAAATTCTATTTGAGGGCCATCGAATTGATGGACTTCATCCGCGAGAAGTGCTAAAGAGAGGCTTGGCGCAGGTTCCTCAGGGCCGCTATGTTTGGCCTGGCATGACGGTGATGGATAATTTGCGATTGGGCGGTGTAACCCGCACCCAAAAGGCCGAAATTACCGAGAGTATTGAGCAGCAATTCGAGCTTTTTCCTATATTGGCCAAGAAGCGCAATGACCGTACTGCGCAACTCAGTGGCGGCGAACAGCAAATGGTTGCCATAGCGCGTGCGATGATGGCCAAGCCGAAGATGCTGATGATGGATGAGCCGTCGGCCGGTCTTTCCCCCAAAGTTACCGAGGAAATGTTGTCGGCATTGCACAAACTGCAGGCGCAGGGGTTGGGCATTTTGCTGATCGAACAAAATGTTGGAGTGGCTGCGGCTCTCGCGGACGAGGCATTCATACTTGCAGATGGAACGGTGGCATATCAAACCACGGGCGCTGCGTTGATTGCAGACCAGAAAGTTATTCGCAGTTATCTCGGGCGCTGATTTTCAGAAGTTTTCAACTTCGAAACAATGGAAAAATAAAGGATTAAATATGTTTTGGGTTGGTGTAGATGTGGGCGGAACTTTTACGGATGGGGTTGTCTGGGACGATCAGGCGCAGTTGCTTTCATACGCAAAAGCCCCGTCGACACCCGGCAACCCGACCAAGGGCGTCATAGACGTCATTGAGCTGCTTGCTGTCAAGATGAATAGCGTCGAGCGCTTCGTTCATGGAGTAACAATTGGTACCAACGCTATTCTTGAGGAAAAGGGGGCCGAGGTTTGGATGCTGGTGACCCGCGGATTTCGGGATGTTTTAGAAATCGCCCGAACAAATAGACCCGTCTTATATGACATCCGATCACTTAAGGCCGCGCCATTGGTTCCGCGCACCCGAACCATTGAAGTGGACGAGCGCCTTCTTTTTGATGGAAGCGTGCTCCGGCATCTGGATCTTGACCAACTCGGCGAAGCGGTGGCAGGAGTTCCTGATAGAAGCGATGTGGCCGTGGCGGTTTGTTTCTTGCACAGCTACTCAAATTCCGAGCATGAGCAACAAGCCAAGGCGGCTTTGGCTGCGGCGCAGCCTGGCCGCTACGTTTGCACTTCTGCAGAGGTGCTGCCGCAGTATCGCGAATACGAGCGCTTTAGCACGACAGTGCTGAATGCCTATATTGGGCCATTAATGGGGCACTACTTGGATGCGCTAAAGAGCAGCTTGGTAGACCGCGGCTACAAGAAAGACGTTTTCATCATGACCTCCAATGGAGGTGTCTCGACGTCAGATCGTGCGAAGCAGCTCCCTGTCGCGACGGTCCTATCGGGCCCTGCCGGCGGTGTTGCTGCTGCGGTGCACCTTGGGCGGCTGCGAGGCATGGTGAATCTCATCACTTGCGATATGGGTGGAACTAGCACGGACGTGTGCCTAATTGAAGGCTTGCGCATTCCGGTAACGAATGAGCAAAAAATTGGTGAGTACGCAAATCGCACGCCGCAGATTGCAATCAACGCGGTAGGAGCTGGCGGCGGGTCCATTGCATGGATTGATGCGGGAGATAGCCTTAAAGTCGGTCCGCAGAGCGCCGGAGCAGCTCCGGGGCCCGCTTGTTATGGTAGGGGGGGTACGCAGCCTACCGTCACCGACGCGAATCTTGTGCTAAACCGCTTGTCACCGGGGTCGCCGTTAGCGGGCGGTAAGATAGGGCTCAATCATGGCCTGGCATTGAAATCGGTGTCTGAGCTGGGCGAACGACTGGGCCTTGATGCGCCACATGCAGCAGACGGAATTTTGCGAATTGCGGTAGCCCGGATGGTGTCGGCGATTAAGCAGATCTCCATCTCGGATGGCCATGACCCGCGCGATTTCACATTGCTGCCCTACGGTGGCGCTGGTCCGATGCATGCCGTTGCCATTGCCGATGAGTTGGAAATGGACCGTGTGCTGGTGCCCATCGGACCGGGAAATTTTGCCGCATTCGGCTCCCTCATCTCGGACCTTAGACGCGATTATGTTTTAACAAAAACGGTCCAATTGCATAGTGCCGATTGGAGTGCAGTTGACCGCGTCTTTCTGGAAATTGAGACCCAAGGCCGAAAAGACTTGATAAGTGAAGGTGTTCCTGCGGACTCTATCTTCATGGAGCGATCGGCGGGAATGCGCTACCTGGGGCAATCATGGGAACTCAACATCGGGGTGGCGGACTCCATCGCCACCATAGAGGATTTGATGGCAGCGTTCGCCAGCATTCATGACAGAAGGTTCGGCCACCGCAGCGGCGGCAGCGCAGAGATTGTCAATTTTCGCGTAGCGGCTATCGGCCGTGTCAACAAGCCATCGGTGCCGCGTTGGACTGTTAGCGGAGATGCAACTGAGGCTCAAACCGATGTGCGTTCCGTCTACTTCAATGGCTCTTTTTGCGACACGCGGATCTACGCGCGCGAGCGATTACCGGCGAACACGCGGATTGACGGCCCTGCAATGATCGAGGAAAGTGGTTCAACAACCGTTATTCCAAAGGAATGGCATGCCACGGTACTTGAATACGGCGAACTTATGCTGGAGCGGAGTTGAGGTATGACTAACAATGAAAAAGTGAAGTCCGATAGGGCTGCTGGGAGCATAGACCCGATCACCTTGGAAGTGGTATGTGAGGGATTAGTGGCAATCGTCCGGGAAATGAGGGCCACAATAATTCGAGCCTCCTATTCATCTGTCATTTATGAGTTTGATGACTTCTCTTGCGCGTTGTTTGACGCGCAGGGGCAGATGGTGGCCCAGTCGTGGGACCACCCTGGGCATGTACTTCCATTGCCGTGGGGCGTGCGCTGCGCCTTGCAAGACTTCAAGGATGATCTCTATCCTGGAGATGCAATACTACTCAACGATCCATACCGCGGCGGTACACACCTCAACGATGTAACATTACTGGTTCCCCTATTTGACGATCAGGGGAAGCTCATTATTTTCCCGGCTGTCCGGGCACACTGGGTAGACGTTGGCGGCATGGTTCCAGGTAGCTACTCGGGCCTTTCCACAAATGTCTATCAAGAAGGTGTAAGAATTCCGCCAATTAAGATCTACGAACGTGGAAAAATAAACCGGTCAGCCATGTCGCTGCTGATGGCGAATATGAGGGTTCCGGAGGAACGTGAAGGAGACCTTAATGCATCTTTAGGTGCGTGCAAGGTGGCAGAGGCCCGGATTCGAAAACTTCTTGACAGGTATGGAAGTCTAGTCGTTACGAAGGTTTTGTCACAGCATCTTGATCGCACGGAGCGGCGGCTTCGGGATCGGATCTCAGAACTTCCAGATGGTGACTATTATTATGAAGACTATTTAGAGTTTTACAATGAAGGCGTACTTGATCCGGTACTGGCGCGGATAAAGTTAACCGTTGATGGCGACCAAATAATTGCAGATTTCGAAGGGACCAATCCACAGGTTCCCGGCGTGGTCAATTCTTCATTAGCAGTTGCCGGGGCGGGAGTATTTGTTGCAATCAAGTCAACCCTTGATCCTGGCGGGTCTGTCAATGAGGGCGCTTTCCGACCTATCACGCTCAAGGCGCCAGAAGCGTCAATATTCGATGTTCGCCTGGATGCGCCCGCCGGGGCGCATGGTGAAGTTCGTAAGCGTGCTGTTTCAGTTACGCTTGGTGCTTTGGCTCAGATAATTCCGAAGAAGATTTCCGGTGATTTATGTGGAAGCTCCTTTCCTAACGCGATCGGTGGCTGGAACCCGCGTCGTAATCGGCAATATGTCTACTATGAATCACCAGCCGGGGGGAACGGCGGGCTGAATGATTCAGATGGCTCAAGTGCATTTGTGAATGTTGATTTCGGAAACCTACCCTCGATTCATAATGTTGAATCTATTGAAAACGAAATGCCATTGCTAGTCGAAAGCTGCGAGTTGCGAATTGACGGGGGTGGAGAAGGCACTTTTCGTGGTGGAGTCGGCCTGGTTCGACGTGTTCGATTATTGGGCAAGGAGGGAAGTTATTCTGTGTTAAGCGATCGTGCTGTAATTCCCCCTTGGGGAGTATGTGGTGGCGAGAGCGGGAAGCCGTACCATCTTTCTATTGGAAGAGGTGAAAAAGTCATTGAATTCGACACCCCGGGTAAGGTGACTGGATACCCCTTGCGGGAAGGTGATAGAGTGATCATGCGATCCTCGGGTGGCGGTGGCTATGGTGACCCTTTAATGCGGGATCCAGAGCATGTGATGGCAGATGTACGTTTTGGTTATGTTTCAGCGGAGCGCGCGCACGAAGGTTATGGTGTTGTCAGTTGTCCCGATGGGGCGGTAGATGTACAGGAAACCTCCAAGATGCGAAGTAGTCTTGAACAGGCTCGGCTACACCTTTCCATAGTAGCCGACGAAACCATGGATCCATACGTGGGGGATAAGGGGCGTCGTCGTATCGGGGCACTGTCTAGTGGTGACGCATTGAGGCTGGGCGTGGGCCATGATGATCTCATTGAGTTTCGGGGTCGTCATCCGGCTCCTTTGCGAGCCTGGGTTCGGATCGTGCCGACGGTTGAGGGGGTTTTGTCGCTTGATGCTTTTGGCCGAAAGGTTTTGGGGGTGGAGCATGGCGATAAAATCACTGTGCGAAAGTTATCAACGCCAAACTTGCCAAATGGCTTATCGCACTAGAGTGTGCAAACAATGAACACGGTAAATCGCCGTGCATCTGAGCCATTGGATACCCGGGCTGCTGAAATGTTTCGCAGCGGAAATAAGCTGCGCGGAATATTTAACGGAATACCCTCGCCGGCATTGGTGGAGATGTGCGCTTATGCGGGATTTGATTTGCTGATCATTGATAATGAGCATGGGAGTGCCAGTATTGAGACTACGGAAAACCTATTGCGCGCAGCCCGAGCCAGCAATATCCCGGCAATAGTTCGCTGCCTTGAGCAAGACCTTGCTCGAACGCTTGATGTTGGGGCGGGTGGAGTGCAGGTACCCATGGTTAGTAACGCTTCACATGCTGAGGCCTTGGTCCGGCGCGTTAAGTACCCGCTACCAGTTGGCGAGAGTCGAATCGAAGGAAAGCGCGGGAGTGCATTTTCATGTAGAGCCGCGGGATATGGTGCATTCGGTGGGAGCAATCACACACGAAAAAGTAACCTGGGCATCGCCTTAGTGGTGATGATTGAGACCGCAGAAGGCGTTGAAAATTCCGCTTCCATAGCAGCGGTAGAGGGTGTAGATGCCGTGTTTATCGGCCCAAATGATCTTGCCCATAATATGGGATATGAAAATAGATCGAATGAGCCTGCGGTGCAGAGTGCAATTGAATTCTCAATCAAAGCGATAGCGTCTGCGGGAAAATGTCCGGGGATATTGGCATTGACGCCTGAAGATGAAGCGAGGTACTCGAACTGGGGCGCCCGCTATTTTGCAACAGTGAGTACCGGCATCATTACGGCAGCGCTTCGAGACGCTGCTAATTTGGGAAGAGTGCAATCCAGTTAGTTGGTTAGTTCATGTCATCAGTTAAGGAGGTAGCAATGACTCAGCAGGTCTCTGGTCGGTTGGACGAGATAGTCGGAGAAAAAATTTACAGTGGTTCAAGATTTACTGTCAGTCGAGGGGAGGGAGCCAGCTATAAGGTAGGGCTTCGTCCCTATATGGAGTACAGGGACCTTGGTCTTGGAACGGCAACCAGTGGCAAGTACGAGGCGAAGATTGTTAAGGCGAGGCCCGAGGTCAAAGAGAGGAGTTCTTGGCATAAACATAATCTTGATTTTCAATTGGTGTTTGTACTGAAAGGTTGGATTACACTTGAGTACGAAGGCATTGGACCTGTCACATTGCGTCCGGGTGACTGTATGCATCAGGCGCCAGGCATTCCACATATTGAACACGATCATTCCGACGACTATGAGGGAATTGAGATCGTGAGTCCAGGTGATTTTACTACATCGGACTGCACGGAGCCCTAAACATTTTGGCATTGAGACTTTAAGTCGGTCCAGTTATTTTTAATTTAAACCTAGAGAAGGCAGTTATGAAAAAGTCGATTTGTATTTTATACAGCACATTACTGGTTGCTGGAGTGGCGCTGCAGCCAATCTCCGCCAGTGCACAGGATGGAATAACGAGTACCACCATAAAAATCGGGACCATGGGCGCCTTGTCTGGCCCATTAGCGCCTATCATTGTGCCTCAGTTCAATGCCATTGAGGCAGTCTTTGAAGAAGCCAACGCGGCGGGCGGCATTCATGGTCGGAAGATTTTGTTCGTGCGCGAGGACGATGAGTGCTTACCCAGCAAAGGCGTCGGCGCTGTCAGGAAGTTGATTCACGAAGTAAAGCCCTTCATCATTGTTGGCGGTGGCTGCAGTAACGCGGCGATTGCTCAAAAACCCGAGATCATTGCGGCGAAGATGCCATGGATAATTACGGCTGCAACTGCCGATGCGTTGTCGGAGCCAGCCAATCCTTATATTTTCACAAGTATGTCTACCGCCTGGAGTGAGACTTATGGCATGCTGCAATATGCTATAGATCAAGGAAAGACCCGGATCGCCGTTGTGTGGCAGCCTGACGCTTGGGGCAAGGCAAGGCTCGAGCCATTGAAAGAGGCGCTCAAACAGAAGGGCATCACGCCGATTGCCATCGAGGAAGTCGCAGTAGAGCCGTCCGACCTCACGCCGACCGCGTTGAAATTGAAATCACTGAATCCCGACGCCGTACTAATGTTACTCTATCCGAAAGCTGCAGTTCCCTTTTTGCGCGACAGCGCAAAAATAGGAATGCAACCGCTTTCGATTGGGGGCTCGCCTTTGGTTGAAATTGATCTGATGGCCAAGGGTGCTGGGAGCGCCGATGCGGTTAAGAATGTGCGAATTGTGGCGGCCCCGGGCTTTGGGGTTGACGACCCGCAGGTGGCAAAATGGAAAGAGCGAATTGAGAAGCGATTTGGCGACAGATTCAATTTATACCACCTGTTTGGCGTTGCTGGCGGACAGTTTGCAGTCGAGGCGTTAAAACGGGCTGGGCCCAATCCCACCCGGGAAAAAATAATTGAAGTGATGTCTAATCTGCAGACCACGGTGGATGTATACGCCGGACCTGTTAAATGTACACCGACCGATCACCAGTGTCATAAAACATTAGGTATATTCGCTCTGAAAGATGGCCGCGTGTCTGGGGTCGGCTCGACGACTCCCACCAGGTAGTTTCTGATTGTTAATTGTGACTGGGTGTTCGCTCACCCAGATCCAGTAAAAGGCAACCATGCTATTTTCTTACTTGCTGGCGACGGGCGTGACAACGGGCGCGCTATATGCCCTTGTGGCAGTAGGCTTGGTGATATGCTATAGAACGACCGGGCATATCAACTTCGCTCATGGTGAGTTATTCATGGTTGGGGGTTATATAGCATTTAGCATGCACGTTCTGATGCATGTCCCCTATGTTTATGCGCTCATCCTGGCGGTAGTTTCTAGCGGCTTGCTTGGCTTGATTTGTGACCGGGCGGTCTTCCGACCATTAATATCGGCCCCACCGATGGCAATGGTGATAGCGACCGTTGCGTTATCTTTTCTGCTTAGGGGCGCGGCTAGGGTAATATGGGGTGGGCTCGGAGAGTACGTCCCGTTTCCGCCTATTGTAGATCCGTCTCCAATTAGCTTTTGGGGAATAGCCATATTCCCGCAGCAATTGATCGTAGTTGCAAGTGTAGCAGTGTGCATGTTGTTTATCACACTCTTTTTTCGATCTACGCGGGTTGGAAAAACCATGAAGGCCGTTGCTGAAAGTCCCCGCGCCTCGTATCTGGTGGGGATCAAGGTTGAAAAGGTCTATGCGCTGACTTGGATGTTAAGCGCGGCATTGGCAGCGGTTAGTGCCGTTCTAATGGCGCCGCTCACGCAACTAACGCCGGATATCGGTTTTGGACTTTTATTGAAAGCCTTTGCTGCGACTATTCTCGGTGGGTTGGGCAGCATGCCTGGCGCGGTGGTGGGTGGACTGGTTGTCGGTATATGCGAATCTTTTTCGGCCGGCTACATATCTTCAAGTCTTCAAGAGGTAATGGCGTTCATAATTATTATGGCGGTGCTGATCGTAAGACCAACGGGACTTTTTGGTGCACCTTCCGCGCGTGAAGTGTAAATCGTAGAGTGTGGTTCTTCAATATTGAAACTTGCAGATGCTAAATAACCCAATACTCTTTCGTAGGAACTTCGTGGCTGCGGGAGTCCTGCTGATTGCACTGGTCCCATTGTTTTTAAGTCCTTACTATATTTTCGTTGCCAATTTGATCTTGATTTATATCATTCTTGCAATAGGTCTTAATATAGTGTTGGGCTATGCTGGGCAGTTATCGTTTTCCAATGGTGCGATTTTTGGAATAGGTGCGTACGCAACTGGGTTATTGCGGTTGGATTACGGATGTCCTTATTGGCTGGCCCTACCTCTTGGTACGTTGACTGCGACAGTTTTGGGGATATTGGTGGCTCTGCCTGCCCTTCGTCTGAAGGGGCACTATTTGGCGCTGGCCTCCATTGCCTTCGCACAGTCAACGATTTGGATATTGGTACACTGGGATGGGCTTACTCACGGAACTTCTGGTTTTGTGCTAGAGCCGGTCGAGTTTTCGCTGATCGGCTTGAATTCGCACGCGGGCATGCTCTATTTAAGCCTCGCGGCGGCTATCGTGTGCGTTGTAATGGCATCTAATATCCTTCAATCGCCCGTCGGTCGAGCCTTTGTTGCGATCCGTGAAAGTGAGCATGCAGCGTCAGCGTTGGCGATAGATCTGACTAGATACAAGATATATGCCTATGGGATAAGCTCGCTCTATGCGGGCGTCGCGGGCGGCTTGTTTGTGGGTGTAGTTGGAGCAGTGGTGCCGGATCAATTTGGACTTTTTCAAATCGTATTGCAGTTTTGTATGGTATTTGTAGGGGGCGTAGGATCACTTTGGGGTTCGGTTGTGGGCGCTGTCTTGATCATTAGTAGTCAAGAACTTATGCGGGGATTTCAGCAATATCAGGAGTTTGGTTTTGGTGTCCTGTTGTTGGTGATCATTCTTTTCTTTCCAAGCGGGATAGTTGGGTTTTTAAAACTTAGAGTCGGTGGGTGGCAGGAGCCCTTACGGCACTACTTCAAAGCGCGTGGATAAGGTTATGCTCGAATTGAGGGATATTTCTGTTGGGTTCGGT
>Ga0114970_10001842_pt1 | contig 15854 bp, 10 predicted proteins | sample M_140205_XF_Meta_FD_87030 | JGI IMG/M metagenome (GOLD analysis project Ga0114970, IMG submission 87030) | Freshwater microbial communities from Lake Montjoie, Canada to study carbon cycling - M_140205_XF_MetaG | ecosystem: Environmental > Aquatic > Freshwater > Lake | place: Lake Montjoie... | reverse complement strand
TATGAGCGGTGCCCGCTTGGCGCTCACCGCCGCCCGTGAACTGCGTCGTCGCAACGGCCGGTATGCACTGTGCACGATGTGCATCGGCGTGGGGCAGGGCTTCGCCATGATCATCGAGCGGGTCTGAACGCCGTGATCTATGCGTTCGACGGTTTCATCCCGGTCGTGCACGAGTCGGCCTTCGTGCATCCGCAGGCGTCGGTCACGGGCAACGTGATTATCGGTCGCGACGTGTACGTGGGCCCCGGGGCTGCCATTCGTGGCGACTGGGGCGGCATCGTGATCGAGGACGGCTGCAACGTGCAGGAGAACTGCACGATTCACATGTTCCCGGGCGTCGTGGTGCGGCTCGAGGCCAGCGCGCACATCGGACATGGCGCCATCGTGCACGGCGCGCACATCGGCGCGAACGCCCTCATCGGCATGAATGCGGTGATCATGGACAACGCCGTCGTGGGCGCGGGCTGTGTAGTCGGCGCCCTCTGCTTCGTGCCCACCGGCATGGAGATTCCGCCGCGCAAGGTAGTGGTCGGGAATCCCGCCAAGATCGTGAAGGACGTGACCGACGACATGCTGGACTGGAAGTCGTCGGGCACCGCGTTGTATCAGCAGCTGCCGGCCGCCATGCGCGCAAGTTGGCGCGCCGTCGAACCGCTGCGCGACATCCCCGTTGATCGCCCCACGCAATCGAGCGTGTTGAAGAACTGGAAGGATACCCGCGAGGGAGGAGCCACGTGATGTACATGCTCAAGAACTATGCGATGGGTCAGTGGGTTGAAGGCACCGGCCGTAAGGTCGATCTCTTCGATGCCGTCACCGGCGAGAAGATCGGCGAGTCGTCCAGCGACGGGCTCGATTTCAAGGCGATGATGCACTACGCCCGCTCGGTTGGCGGCCCGACGATGCGCGCCCTCACCTTTCATCAGCGCGCGGCGATGCTCAAGGCGATCGCCAAGGTGCTGATGGAACGGAAGGATGACTTCTATGCGCTGTCGTATCTCACGGGCGCCACGAAGATCGATTCGTGGGTGGACATCGACGGCGGTATCGGCACCTTCTTTGCCTACTCAAGCCGCGGCCGTCGCGAGTTCCCGAACGAGTGCTTCCACGTGGAAGGGCCCACCGAGCCGCTGTCGAAGAACGGCACCTTCGTGGGACGCCACATCCTGGTGCCCATCGAGGGCGTGGCGGTGCACATCAACGCCTTCAACTTCCCCGTGTGGGGCATGCTCGAAAAGCTCGCCCCCGCGCTGCTGGCTGGTGTGCCGTGCATCGTGAAGCCCGCCACGGCAGGCAGTCATCTTGCCGAAGCCGTGTTCCGTACGATCGTGGAGACCGGCATTCTTCCCGCCGGAGCCATCCAGTTGGTGTGCGGCAGCGCGGGCGACATGCTCGACCATCTCGAAGAGCAGGACGTGGTGGCGTTCACCGGTTCGGCGGCCACGGGCCAGAAGCTCAAGAGCGGTGCGGCGGTGGTGAAGAACTCCGTGCGCTTCAACATGGAAGCCGACTCGCTCAACTGCTCCATTCTGGGTCCCGACGCGGTCCCGGGCACCGAGGAGTTCGACCTGTTCATCAAGGAAGTCACGCGTGAGATGACGACCAAGGCGGGACAGAAGTGCACCGCGATTCGTCGCTCGATCGTGCCGGCCGGTCTCGAAGAGGACGTGATCAAGGCACTCTCCAAAAGGTTGGCCTCTACCACGATCGGCGCCCCCACGGCCGAAGGGGTGCGCATGGGCCCGCTGGCGAGTCGCGCACAGGTGAACGCTGTGCGGTCGGCCGCCGAGATGATCCGTCATGGCGCCGAACTCGTGTTCGGTGGCGGCGACTTCGAGGTGGTGGGAGCCGATCGAGAGAAGGGTTCCTTCTTCGCGCCAATGCTGATGGTGTGCGACAATCCGCTCACGCGCCTCGAGGCGCATGATATCGAGGCCTTCGGTCCGGTGAACACGGTCATGCCGTATCACTCGATCGAGGAGGCGGTGCAGTTGGCACGCATGGGCAAGGGGTCGCTCGTGGGCTCGCTGGTGACCGCCGATCCGACGGTGGCGCGCCGCGTCATTCTCGGCACGGCGGCCTTCCATGGCCGCATGCTCGTGCTCGATCGCACCAGCGCCAAGGAGAGCACCGGGCATGGGTCGCCGCTGCCACAGCTCGTGCACGGTGGACCGGGACGCGCCGGAGGCGGCGAGGAAATGGGCGGCGCGCGCGGCGTGACGCACTACATGCAGCGCGTGGCGTTGCAGGGCAGTCCGAGCATGATCACCGCCATCACGCGCGAGTGGACGAAGGGGGCCGACGAGCATACCGACGTGGTGCATCCCTTCCGGAAATCGTTCGACGAACTCGCCATCGGCGACACGCTGATCACGAAGACGCGCACGATCACGCTGGCGGACATCGAGGCGTTCGCGAGTCTCAGCGGGGATACGTTCTATGCGCACATGAACGACGAGGACGCGCGTAGTCATGGCGTCTTCGACGGTCGCGTGGCCCACGGCTACTTCATCGTATCGGCGGCGGCCGGGTTGTTCGTCGAGCCCGCACTCGGACCGGTGCTGGCGAACTACGGCATGGAGAAGCTGCGCTTCACCAAGCCAGTGTATCCGGGCGACACCATTCACGTGCGGCTGACGGTCAAGCAGAAGACCGCTAAAGACACCCCCGAGGGGGGGATTCCGCAGGGCGTGGTGGAGTGGGATGTCGAAGTGATGAATCAGGACAACGAGGCGGTTGCGGTGTACTCGATTCTCACGTTGGTGCGGCGGGGCTAACGCCCCACGTTTTCTCGTGCATGCTCCACTGTTTTAGTTTTCGCTTATGCGCATGCCCAGCACATCCTCGTCAGTCGGCGCCGCCCGAGCCGCGCGTCGTTGCCTCTCGTTGTTCGCCCGCCGCGCCGGCGCCGCGTTGTTCCCGTTGCTCACCGCCGCTGTCGTGGCGGGCTGCGACGGCACCGTCGCGGCCCCGGCCGCCACGACCACGATCACCATCGGCGGGGTGTTCTCCGTATCGGGGAACTGGGCCACGCTGGGGGTGACGAGCAAGGCCGCGATGGAGGTGGGCATCGACGACGTGAATCAATCGCTCGCGGCCGCCGGTAGCGGGCTGCGTTTCGCTGCCGACATCATTGACACCAAGCTGGATACCGCGCTCACGCTCGCGGCCGTACGCGCGCTCAAGGCGAAGCAGGTGGAGGTCGTGCTGGGGCCGCAGTCTAGCGCCGAGGTAGCGGCGCTCAAGGCGTTCGTCGATGCGAACGGGATGCTCGTCATCAGTCCCTCCAGCACCGCCGGTACGCTGGCGATCGCCAACGACAACGTTTTCCGCCTCACGCCCTCAGACACACTGGAAGCTGTGGCGCTGGTGGCGCTCATGAAGGCGGACGGCGTGAAGACCGTGATCCCCTTCTGGCGCAAGGACGCCGGGAACGTGGGGCTGCAGGTCGCCACACGGGCGCTCTTCGCCTCGGCCGGCACCGTGAAGCCTGGCGTCGAGTACGCCGCGACGACGACCGACTATGCGGCCGCGGTGGCGGCGCTCAAGACCCAGCTGCAGGCGGCGATCGCCGAACGCGGTAGCACCGCCGGTGTCGCGATTGCGCACGCCGGGTTCGACGAGGTGGTCGACATCTTCAACATTACCTCCGGCGATCCCGTGCTCTCGGCGGTGCGCTGGTATGGCACCGACGGGACCGCGCTGAGCGAGCCGCTGCGCAGCTACACCAAGGCCGCCGCGTTCGCCAAGCAGGTCAACTTCTGGGCCCCCGTGCCTGGGCTGGAGGACGCGGCGAGCCCGCGCTGGCAGCCCGTGGCCACGCGGATCGCGGCGGTGGCCAAGGCGCCGCCGGACGCCTTCGCGCTGGCGGTGTACGATGCCGTGTGGCTAACCGCGCAGGCCTATGCGGCCAGGGGCGCTCGGGGCGACGCAACCGCCCTGAAGGCGGCCTTCGTGACAGCGGCCGGCAACTTCTATGGCGCCACCGGATGGACGAAGCTCAACCCGGCCGGCGACCGGCAGTTCGGCAACTTCGACTTCTTCGCGATCGCCCAGCCCACGACGGCCTACCGCTGGGATCTCGTGGCGCAGTACAACACCCAGAGCGGCCTGCTGACACGACGGTAGCACCCCAGCGTTCGCACCCCAGCGGTCGGGCACCGGACGTCGCGCCCTTGGTGTGCGGGTACGCGCGTGGCCGCCGCCGACTTAGCGCTTGTGCGTGTCGCGCAGCAACGACGGGGCCACGGGTTCGCCGGTGAGCGTTAGCAGGAATGCCTTGAGCTGCTGCCGTTCGTCGCCCGTGAGGTGCAGGGGGCGGATTTCGGCGGGTCCGCCCAGGAAGCTGCCGGCCGCATCACCGCCGCGATCGTAGAACGCGATGACCTCATCCAGCGTCGCTGCCTGCCCGTTGCGGAAATACGGCGCCGTCTGCGCCACCTGACGCAGCGCTTTCGTGCGCCACAGACCGGGGGGAATGGTGCGCGAACAGAACGTGCGATCATGCGCGACGGTGGTGTCGTCGCTGAAATGCCCGTTCACGCGAAAGTCGCCACCGGCCACCGTGCTGTCGCAGATGAGCACTTGATTGAAGGCGAGTCCCACTTCCGCGGGATCGGCGTGCGGTGAGCGGGTGGTGTCCACGCGCAGCCCGATCACGTGAAAGTCGTCGTCGGACAACAAGGGCGTGTTGTGGCATTGCACGCACCCCGCCTTGCCGATGAACAGGGCGAGTCCCCGCTTCGCCTCCGCACTGATGGCGGCAGCGTCGCCGGCCACGTAGCGGTCGAATGGCGCGTTGCGGCTGACCAGCGTCCGCAGGTAGGCCTCCATCGCTTTGCCGTAGTTGACCAGCACGCGGTTAACGAGCTCCCGATCGGGCGCGGACATTCGGTTCCAGTTGGCCGTGTCCGTGTACGGCGATCCGGTCAGCGGGAACCGCACGGTATCGCTCAGCACGCGGTCGAGCGGCCACTCGGGAAACGCGGCGGCGTATTCGGCGCCGTAGTGGCGTTCGATCAGGTGCATGAGTTGCAGCCGGCTGCCGTTCTGCACGGGCGGTCCTTCCGGCTCGCTCTGCGCATCGAACCACTCGGAATTCGAATACCCGTCATTCTCGCGCCAGTGCGCCTGCGTGCGCTGATTCACGTAGAAGACCGTGTTGACGATGCTGCTGGCGTTGCGCGTCATCCACTTCGAGCCGAGCGAGGTGGCGTGCGGCACCGGTCCGCCATTGTCGGATCGCGTGTCGATGAGCCAGACCGACTCCGGCATGTGACAGTTGCGGCAGGCGATCTTGCCCGCCTCACCGATCGCCCCCAGCTGCCCCTCGCGCGGTGTGCCCGCCTGAATCGGACCCGACAGGCGCGCGTCGAAGAACAGCTGCTGCCCAAGCGCGGCCGCCGCCGGCACGTCGCGATACCGATTGGTGGTGTTCACCGGCAGCGCCGGCAGCGGGGAGAGCGACCGGATCACCGTCCACTGTTCGGTGGAGAATCCATCGCGTGACCCGCACGCCACCACCGCGGACAGCGCGACGAGTGCGAGGCCGGAACGGCCAAACCGACTGAGATACCGCAGTGGAGTATGCATGCGGTTCAACCTACCGCCGCCGAGGCGGTTCAGCACGCGCGGCCTGACCGGCTCCACGTGGCGTTCCCGTCCGTCAGGGCCCATCTTCCCTGTCGCTACGATCGCCGCCGAGAACTGGGCGGTCGCGCGTCGTGCCGACGCACGGGCGCGCCTTCGATCTCGACGCCGGGACTTGCTCATGATCACCCCACTTCGCCGGGCGCTTTCGCTGCTCGCCCCGCTGCTGCTGACCACCGCCTGCGGGCCCGACACCCCACCGACCACCGCTAGCGGCCCCACTGGCGTGGCGCCGGTAAAGTCGACGCTCATGTCATCGACGGCCGATCTCAATGGAAAGCGCCTCGGCGTCATCCTCGGCTCCGTGTACGACAAGTTCGCCGCCACGACCTATCCCGCCGCCACCGTCCTCAATTTCGATGCCGGCACGGACCTCCAGCAGGCCGTGCTCGCGGGCAAGGTGGATGCCGCGCTGACGGACGAGGAGGGGCTCCTCGAGATGTTCGGCACCAGGGGTGAGCTGGCCATGCTCGGTGAGCCGATCCTTCGGCTGCCGCTCGGGGCGGGCTTTCGCAAGGACAACAGCGCGCTGCGCGACGCCTTCAATCGCTTCCTGCGCGACATCCGGGCGAACGGACAGTACGCCGACATGGTGGATCGCTGGGTCGTGCGGCACGACACGCAGATGCCAACGATCGCGGAACCGGGCCCGTCGTCGGGGAGCATCGTGGTCGGCGTGGCCGCCGGCGGATTGCCCTTCGGCGGCGTTCAGAACGGTGAGTACGTAGGCTTCGACATCGAGATGGCACGGCGGTTCGCCGCGTCACAGGGGAAGCGTGTCACCTTCGCGCAGATGCCGTTCGGTGGACTCATTGCCGCCAACGCGAGCGGCAAGATCGACATGATCGTCGCCGGCATGTTCATCACGGAAGAACGGAAGCAACGCATTTCATTCTCCGATCCGTACTACGAGACGAACGGCCGGGCCTATGCCCGCATCGCCAATATCGCCCCAGCCGCCGCGACCGCGCCCGGCGCCGCCACCGTGACCGGGACCGCCACCGGGACCGCCACCGCGCCTGCCGCCGCGACCGCCACCGCGCGCCCGATGTTCGTCTCCACCGATGATCTCGACGGTAAGCGCATCGGCGTGCAGCTGGGCACGGTCTACGACCTCTATGCCACCAAAACCTACCCGCGGGCGACGGTGGTGCAGTTTCCCACGTACCAAGACGTCACGCTGGCCGTCAGTGCGGGCAAGGTCGACGCGGGGCTCAGCGATGTGGAAACGCTGGCCGAGTTGATGATGACCAACACCACCCTGGTACCATTTGGCGCGCCCATGTTTTCCTCGCCCGTTGGGGCGGGTTTCGCCAAGTCGAACTCCGAGCTGCGACGGGCCTTCAACGCGTTCCTGGTACAGATCCGGGCCGATGGCGTGTACGACGACATGGTCACCCGGTGGATGAAGACGCACAACCGGACCATGCCGACGCTCCCCACGGCCGCGCCGAACGGCGTGCTGGTGGTGGGGTTGTCGAGCGGCGGCTTTCCCTTCGCCGCGGTGCAGAACGGAGAACACGCCGGCTTTGATATCGAGCTGGCGCGGCGCTTCGGGGCGTCGCTCGGCAAGGAAGTCCGCTTCGCCGATCAGGAATTCGGCGGGCTGATCGCCGCGTTGATCAGCGGCAAGGTCGATGTGATCATCGCCGACATGTACATCACCGCGGAACGGCAGAAGAGCATCGACTTCTCCGATGCCTATTTCGCGCAGGCGAACGTGGCCTTCACGAACAAAGTGAATACGGTGCCCCCCAACGCGACGCCGGTGACTGCGCGCGCGTCGTGGATCGACGGGGTCATGTCCAGCTTTCAAAGCAACATCATGCAGGAGAAGCGCTATCTGCTGATTTGGGATGGCCTGACCACGACGGTCTTGATCGCCGTGCTCTCCGCCCTCTTTGGCACGCTGCTGGGCGCCGTGATCTGCTTCATGCGCATGTCCAAGCGAGCACTCCTGCGTCGCACCGCCGAGGCCTTCATTGCGGTGCTGCGCGGCACGCCGGTGGTGGTGTTGCTCATGATCATGTTCTACGTCGTCTTCGGCTCGATCAACATCAACCCGGTGCTGGTGGCCGTGATCGCGTTCGGTATGAACTTCGCGGCGTACGTGGCGGAAATTTTCCGCTCGGGCATTCAGGGGATCGACGCCGGGCAGTCGGAAGCCGGCACGGCCATGGGCTTTACCCGCGTGCAGACGTTCCGGTACGTCGTGCTGCCGCAGATGATCCAGCGCATTCTGCCGGTGTACAAAGGCGAATGCATCTCGATGGTGAAGATGACGTCGATCGTGGGCTACATCGCCGTGCAGGACCTCACGAAGGCCAGCGACATCATCCGCAGCCGCACCTTCGACGCGTTTTTCCCGCTGGTGATGGTGGCCGTGCTGTACTTCATCCTAGCCGACATCCTCATGCGGGGGCTCGGCTACCTGGAGCGCGCCACCGACCCGCGGATGCGCCGGTCGCGCGGGCGGTAACCTAGCGTTCAGAACTCCGGCGCGATCGGCCCGGCGTCTTCGCCGTCATCATCACCCGCATCATCGCCCGCATCGTCACCGTAACTCGCCTCGGCCGTCTCCGAAAACCGCCGCGAGAGCCGCACCTGCCACGCGGGGTCCCGCTGGAGATCAGCGGGAATCGGCGCCGCGCTGACGCCGGCATCGGCACAGATATCGGCCAGCAGCTCTTTCGCGTCGACGATCACCAGCGTGTCGGCGTGCAGTCCGGAGAACACGCGCACGCCGTCGGCTTCGACGACATACGCCAGCACGAACTCACTGGGACCGAGGTCGTGGGTGAGGTCGGGCTCGTGCACGAAGCAGGTGGTGTTGCTGAGCCGATCGGTGATCGTGGCGCCGACACCGGATTCGACGGTTTCGACTTCCCACAGACCCAGCGGTGAGCGCAACGCCGCGCTCACCAGCGCACGCGTGTCGGCATCAGCGCGCTTACCGGCGGCGTCATCGAGCCACGCGGCACCGACGGTCTTGCCGAGTGCGGCGGGCTCGTAGTTGAAGAGCGACCAGGTGGTGAAGAGGTCGGCAACGCCTTCGTCGACATCCTCGTCCTCCTTCATCCCCCACGCATCGAGCGACTTATCGATCCACTCGGCGGTCAGCTTCTTCTCCGCCCAGTCGAGGAGCTCCTGCCCGACGCGCTTCTGTCGCTGCAGCACGACATCGCCCCGCAGCCATTCGGCGCGTGCGGCGGCGGGTAGCGCGGCCGCTTCGGGGGGCACGGCGGCGCCGTGACACTTCTTGAATTTCTTTTCGGAGCCGCAGGGGCAAGGCGCGTTTCGATCCATGCGGGCAATCTAGCGAGAGGCGGACATCGAGAATGGGGACCGAGACCGCGCGTGCGCCTGCACACGTGCTACCGCTTGCGCACCCAGCGGAAGCCCGCGCCAATCGTACTGATCACCACCGATTCGCCACGCTGGCTGCCCAGAAACGTGCCGGAGTAGAAGAGCGTGGGGGTCGGGCCGCGCAGTCGCGGCGACGCAAAGTCGAGACGAATCTGGGTGCCAACCCGCGGTCCCTGCTCTTCAACCGAGAAGAGCGCCGGGCCGACGAACGCGCGCAGCACGGTCGACCGGATGTCGAACGCACCGCCTGCGAGCAGCGCCGCCCGTTCGTCGAAGCGGCGAATCCGACAGCCGCCGGGCTCAGGTCTCACCGAGCAGTAGTCGTTGTCTCCCAGCGCGAGCGCGCGGGCGCGGACGCCGACGATCCAGGCGCGCTTGGGCAGTTTCTTGAGCGGCGCGGTGAGCAGGAAGGAGGCCTCGAACGACGGCGACGAAGCCAGCGCCGTGCTGGAGGTGACGGAGCCGCCTTCGACCTCGCCGGTAACCAGCCCGGTGGTCGTGTAGAAGCCCATGGCCACGCCCGGACGGCGCTGCGCGCTCAGCAGGGTGGGCAGGGCGACGGTCAGGGCCAGAGACAGGGCCACGGACAGGGCCACCGAAACGGCCGCCGAAACGGTTAGGGCGGTGCGGATCGCGACTCGGCGGAAACGGACGCGCATGGGGAGTCCTCGTTGGGGTACCCTGACAAAATAGACCGCGTCGCAAACCCGCGACGGGGGCCTTACGATTCACTCATGCCTCTCTCCCGTTCCACGGCGCTCGCCGTGCTGTCGTTTGCGGCGCTGATGTTCGTCGGCTTGGCCGCCCCGCTGCGCGCCCAACCGGCCGACAGTGGCCGGGTGCACGTGATCGTTGAGGAATCCATGGGCATGCGCTCCGGGTTTCTCGTGCAAGCCGCGGGACGTAGCGCCACCACCGACAGCAGTGGCATCGCGCGACTCACCCTCCCGTCGGGGCGCCAGCTCGTCACGGTAACGCGCACGGGATTCCTGCCACTCCGCCTCGCCGTGCTCGTGGTGCGCGACAGCCTCGTCACCTCCAAGGTCACGGCCTCGATGGGCACATCGGCGACTGATGCCGAGGCCATGAGCACGATGGCCATGCCCGAGGTGCGCGTGAGCGCTACGCGCACCGAACGCTTGGCGGGCGAGACGCCGATCCGTGTAGAAGTGGTCGACGAGATGGAGGTGGACGAGAAGACGCTGATGGCGCCGAGCGGGATCAGCATGCTGCTGAACGAGACGCCGGGACTGCGCGTGCAGGCTACCGCCCCTGGCCTCGGCACTGGCAGCGTGCGCATTCTCGGACTGCCGGGGGAATACACGCTCATGCTCGCCGACGGCTTGCCGCTCTATGGTGCCAGTGCGAGTGCGCTCGGCCCGCTCGATGTCTCGCCGGTCGATCTGCAGCGAGTGGAAATCATCAAGGGCGCGGCGTCGGCGCTGTACGGTGGGCAATCACTTGGCGGCGTGATCAACCTCGTGTCGAAGCCGCCCACGGGCAACAAGGAAGTGCTACTCAATCGCCGCACGATGGGCGTGACCGATGCCGCGACCTGGCTCAGCCATCGCTTCAGCAAAGGCGTGGGCGTGTCGTTGCTGGGCACCGGCACCACGCAGTCGGCGCAGGATCTCGACAACGACGGCTGGGCCGATCAGGCGCGTGCGAGGCGGTGGAGCGTGCGCCCGCGCCTGAGCGCCGTGGACTCGCGTGGCCGCTCGCTGTTCGTGACCGCCGGCGCCGGTCACGATGATCGTACCGGGGGTGCGGTCGGCAACGCGTTCACGGTGAATGGCGCGCCGTTCCGCGAGGCGCTGCGCAGTGATCGCGCGGATGTGGGTGGCACCGCGCGGATTCCGCTACAGAACGGAGGCAGCGCCTCACTGCGCTTTGCGGTGGCGAACACGGCGCGTGGGCGCACCTTTGGCGCCGGCGCTCGCGAGGACGACCGTACGACCACGGGGTTTCTGGAAACGACGCGGACGTTCGAGGGATCGACGCGCGTATTCGTGGTGGGCGGCGTGCTGCAGTTCGATCAATACCGCAATGCACTCAACCGCAGCTTCGATCACCGGTGGCTCGTGCCCGGGGCGTTCGTGACCACGGAGCAGAAGCTGGGGCCCGTCACGTTGTCGGGCAGTGTTCGCGCGGATGCGCATCCCGACGCGGGCACGCAACTCACCGAGCGAGTAGCCCTGCTGGTCAGTCCGGCGCCCGGGTGGTCGTTGCGCGGTAGCGTCGGCACAGGATACACCGCGCCCACGGGCCGAACCGAGGAGACAGAAGCGATCGGGCTTCGCGCGGTGCGGGCCACGCGCGCGCTCGATCCTGAGCGCAGCCTCGGCGCGATGCTCGATGTGAACGGATCGCTCGTCGGCGCCGAAGTGCTACTCACGGCCTACGGATCGCGCATTGCTGACGCTGTGCAACTCGGCGAGGTCGCGGGAGCGGTTGAGCAAGCCGAGTTGCGGAATGCCTCGGCGCCCACACGTGTCGGCGGCGTCGAAGCGCTCGCGGTGTGGCGGTTCGCGGCTGGCAAGTTCATTGCGAACTATGGCTATGCGCAGGGGAGCCGAACGGATGTCGCCTCCGGCGTGCGCGAGGCACTCCCGTTGCTCACGCGTCACCGCGTTGGTGGTGATCTCATGATCGAGCGCCCGGGCGTCTATCGCTGGGGCATCGAAGGCACGTGGTTCGGGGCGCAGCCGCTCGACGACAATCCCTTTCGCACCGCGTCGAAGCCGTACGTGTACATGATGGCGATCGTCGGCCGGCAGATCGGTCCGGTCGAACTCATTGCGAACTTCGAGAACTTGCTCAACGTGCGACAAACCGACACCGACCCCCTCGTGCGTCCGACGCCGGGACTGGGCGGTCGACGCACCACCGACGTGTGGGCGCCGCTCGAGGGGTTCATGGCGAATGTGGCGGTGCGGTATCGGTGGAAGTAGCGGGTGGTGGTTCAAAGGGGCAGAGTCGTTGAACGGCGTTCAACGACTCTGCCCCCCTGACCTCCGAACCCCTTGAACTCGATTACTCAGCGGCAGCGCATGGTGAGTGACGCGATTACTGGGAGATGGTCGGAGGGGAAACGCTGCTCCCAGCGGTCGGTGAGGATGCCGTGCTTGAGCACGGTGATCCCCGGAGAGACCATCACATAATCAATGCGATTCCCGCCGATTTCCTTGAAGCCGTTGGACGAGGTCGTCGGGCCGTAGTTCCCTTCGCGACTCGACACATATCCGTCCTCGAGCGGGGCAAGGCCACCCTCCACTGTACCGCTGGTGAACGTCGCGTACGCGGCGGATTTGGGGGAGGCGTTGAGATCGCCCGTGACGATCACCGGCAGCGTGCCGGCGATCGCACCGAGCCGACGGCGAATGAGCTTTGCACTTTCCTGACGTGCCTGCTCGCCGACATGATCGAAGTGCGTGTTGAGATGCAGGTACGTGCACCCAGAGGCAAGATCACGGAAACGCCCCCACGTGGCCACGCGCTCGAGGGCCGCGTCCCACGCCTTCACGCCGACCGCCTCGGGATTCGTCGAGAGCCAAAACGTCTGGTTCTCAAGCATCTCGACGCGGCTCCGCTTGTAGAGGATGGCGCTGAACTCTCCGGCGTTCTTACCGTCCGTGCGCCCTACGCCGACGCGCGAGTACTCGGGCAACAGCGTGTCGAGATCGACGAGCATGCCATGCAGCGCCTCCTGCACGCCAACCACATCGGCATCATGAAAGCGGATCAGCTTCGCCACCCACGCCTTACGATTCGGCCACGCATTGATGCCGTCGCCGGGGTTGTTGTAGCGGATGTTAAAGGTCATCACGCGAAGCGGGGGGCCAGCGGACGCCCCCGACCGATCTGCCGAGGGGCTGGCCGAGGTCACCGCAGCGATCGGTTTGGAGACGCACGCCGCGATGAAAACCGCGAGGAACGGCAGCAGCATTTTGCGCATGATCGTTACCACCCGGGGTTCTGGAGAAGCTTCGAGTTGACGACCAAATCCGATGCCGCGATGGGACGAAGGTACAAGCGGTCGTTCCACACGCGATTGATGGTGATCTGCCACTGCAGCAGTCCGGTGGCTCCGTTCTCGAGCGAGCGCTGGCTGCTGTTCCCGGCCGTGATGTTGTGATAGACCACACCCGCAATGGCCGGCGACGGGACCGTTCCCGTGTGGAAGTACACATCCTGAACACCGTCCTCGTTCAGGTCGTAGTACCGGTTCGCGTTAACGTACATGCCGCGCCACGGCCGCGAGAGCAGCTCACCGCGCTTCCAACGCATGAGATCATCCCAACGCAGCCCTTCCAGCGCCAGTTCGATGCCGCGCTCACGGCGCACCTCGAGAATGCTGGGGTCCCCGATTCCCGGGAAGTACACGCTCTGTAGATACGGGTCTGCACGGTTCGGGCGCGCGGACAGGCCACCGGTGATCCCCGCACGTGCACGCAATGCCCCGACCGTCTTCTGCCAATCGCCGTCCGTCAGCGTACCCAGCTCCGCCTTGGCCTCGGCGAGGTTGAGAAGCACCTCGGCGTATCGAATGATCGGGATGTCGTTCGTGTTGTTGGCGCCGGCATCGAGACCGATATCATCGATCGTCCACTTGATGGGCTGGTAGCCGGTTAGTGAGACGGTAAAGGCTGGTGGTGACGCCACCAGTGCGCCCGCGTTGAGCCGCTTGAAGTCTCCGAGGCGAATCGTCTGCGCCAAGCGCGGGTCACGATTCTTCACCTCGGCCATGAACGACAGCGTATCGAAGCCCGGACGATCGGTAAACGGCGTCCCATTGGCCATCAGATACGTGTTGATGAAGTCTCTCGTGAAGCTTGCACCCACACCGGTCGTGCCTGACGTGTAGCTCCAGTTGGCTTGGTGCCGCACGGCGAGGTTCACGTCCATCACGTACATCAGCATCGCTTCGTTAGTCGGTGCCGATTCGCTGCTGAACATTGAACGATACGCGCCGAGGGATCCGGCCGCCGTGTTCAGGCTGTGGCGTCCACCGTCCACCACCTGTTGTGCAGCGGTCGCCGCCTCCGTCAGCCACGTATTTGCCGAACTGCCGAGCCCAGTGGCCAGACCGGATGCGTGGTACTTGCGGAACGTCCCCTCAAACAGGGCGATGCGCGACTTGAATGCCCGCGCGACGTCCTTCGTGACTTCCGTGCGGGAGGCGCTGGTGACGGTGCGAATGTTCGCGATGGCGTAGTCGAGGTCCTCCAACACCTTCTTCATGACCACGTCGCGGGTGTCCCGCCCGCCGAAGAGCACGGCGGTATCGTTGATCGCGACCGGGCGATCAATCCAGGGCACCGCACCGTAGCTCTTCACCTTGTCGAAGTAGAACAGTGCGCGCGAGAAACGTGCGAGCGCCGTGTAATTATTCCGGACTGCTTCCGGAACGGCCGGGTCGACGTTGCTTTCGATGAAATAGTTGATGTTCCGCAGCGCCGTCCACGACCATCCCCCCTGATTGTTCGGGGTGAAGCTTGGCAACAAGTAGCTGCTGGCCCCGCGTACGGCGAGGTAGTCGGACACGTCATCGCCGAGATAGACGGCGTTTACCGACGGCCACGTGTTGGTGAACGAGTTCGTGTACAGCTGAAGCCCTGCTTCGCTGGCGAATACGGACGCCTGATTGGTGGCCGAAACCGGCGACTGCTCCAGATCGCACGCCGCTGCCAACAGGCAGAGGCCGCCGATGGCCGCCGTACGGATCGTTGTATGTATGGTCATGGCGATTTAAAAGGTCAGGGAGATGCCGCCCACGAAGGTCCGCATCATCGGATAGTTCAGGCCATCGCCACTGCCGCCGGTCGTGAGAATGCGATCGGAGCCCTGGCTGATGTTCTCTACATCGACGTTTTTCACGATGTTGTAGAGTGGAGAGTAGGTCCACAGGTTCTCGGCCGAGACGTACACTTTCGCGCGGTTCACCCCGGTGCGGGACAGCCAACCCTTCGGCAGGTCGTAACCAACCTGGAGATTCTTGAGCCGGATGTACGCGACGTTCATCATGTACTTCGTCTGCGGGCGCGACATCTGGCGCTCACCACTGAGCGACGCGTAGCCGTTCAGGCGCGGGAAGAAGGCGTTGGGATTCGGATTTGCCGGATCATAGATGACGCCCGGGCTCGTGTGCCACGTGGGGATGTTGTTGTACGGACGGTTGTACGCACCCCAGAAGTAGTCGGCCTCGGAATTCGGATGCCAATTCTGCTTACCGACACCCTGGAAGAACGCGCCGATGCTGATGCTGCGCCACGCGCTATTCAGGTTGATACCATAGCTGTAGCGCGGCGTGGCGTTGCCGATCACGGAGAGGTCGCCCGGATTGCCCTGCGTCTGATTACCGACGTCGATCTTTCCATCGCCGTTGATGTCCTTGAACTTCAGGTCACCCGGCAACCACACGCGAGAGTTGCGCGACTGAATGAAGCTCTGATTCGCGTGACGGATGATGTCGGCCGAGTCGGCGAAGAATCCCTCGGTGGTATAGCCCCAGATCTCGCCAACCTTCTGCCCAACGCGATAGTCACTGAGCAATCCGTTGGGATTGTTGTACTTCAGAATTTCCGACGTGTTGTCAGAGAGCACGACGCGGACACCATACGTGGCGCGGCTACCGGCGAGTCGGAAACCGTCCTGCCAGGCGGCAGAGAGTTCCCAGCCGTTGGTCTTCAGGTCGGCGTAGTTGCCGCGCGGCGCCGAGGCGCCGAACACGGCCGGCGGCGTAATCGCCGTCGTGAACATGTCCGTCGTTTTGCGGGTGTACAGGTCGGCGCTGACGTTGAGGCGATTGTCGAGCAGATCGGCGTCGAGTCCGAAGTTCG
>Ga0114970_10001841_pt1 | contig 15866 bp, 12 predicted proteins | sample M_140205_XF_Meta_FD_87030 | JGI IMG/M metagenome (GOLD analysis project Ga0114970, IMG submission 87030) | Freshwater microbial communities from Lake Montjoie, Canada to study carbon cycling - M_140205_XF_MetaG | ecosystem: Environmental > Aquatic > Freshwater > Lake | place: Lake Montjoie... | reverse complement strand
TTCTTTCTATTTCCCAAATTACCTCGGAATCCAAACTGGCAGATACCCTCGTGGCCCATCTTGCCAACCTCAAACTCAAGGAAAAGCAGAGCTTGCTGGAGGAAGTCGACCCTCGCAAACGCCTGGAAGCCATCTATGGCTTTATCCAGTCTGAAATCGAGATCCTTCGGGTAGAAAAGCGCATCCGAGCCCGTGTGAAACGGCAGATGGAAAAGACGCAAAAAGAGTACTACCTCACGGAACAGATGGCTGCCATTCAGAAAGAACTGGGAGATAAAGACGACGGACGAGCCGAAATTGCGGAGATGGAAAAGCAAATCCAGGAAAAAATCCTCTCCCCTGAGGCCAAGGATAAGCTCACAAAGGAAGTAAAAAAGCTTCGACACATGTCCCCCATGTCCGCAGAAGCCACCGTGGTGCGCAATTATGTGGAAACCGTCTTAGCTCTCCCCTGGGGTAACTATACCCAAGATAAGAAGGATATTCTCTATGCAGAGAATATCCTGGAACGGGATCATTTTGGGTTGGAGAAAATCAAGGAACGAATCCTTGAGTATTTGACCGTCAAGAATTTGAGCAACCAACTCAAAGGCCCCATCCTCTGCCTCATCGGTCCTCCAGGTGTGGGAAAAACCTCCTTGGCCCACAGCATTGCGGAAGCACTTAATCGAAAGTTTGTGCGCATTTCCCTCGGAGGGGTGCGAGACCAAGCCGAGATTCGAGGGCATCGGAAAACCTACATTGGCTCCATGCCAGGAAAAATCATCCAGGGATTGAAAAAAGCGGGTTCCTCCAATCCTGTGGTCCTTTTGGATGAAATCGACAAAATGAGCTCAGACCATCGAGGGGATCCTGCCGCCGCTCTGCTCGAAGTACTCGATCCAGAACAAAATAAGACCTTCAATGATCATTACCTTGATTTAGACTACGACCTGTCCCAAACCTTGTTTATTGCCACAGCAAACTACCTCGATGGGATTCCCTTGCCTTTGGCTGATCGGATGGAGATGATTTCCATTGCTGGGTATACAGAGTTCGAGAAGCTAGAAATTGCCCATCGCTACTTGGTACCAAAGCAGATGGAGGAAAATGGGCTCCATGGACAAGCCGTCGTCATGCAAAAAGCCTCCGTGCGGGAACTTATCCGATACTACACTCGAGAAGCTGGGGTTCGTAATTTGGAGAGAGAAATCGGATCGGTGCTACGCAAAGTGGCCCGAAAACATATGAAAAATTTCCAAGCCACAGAGGCCCCTCTCCTGCCAGCTGCCATTCACATGGAAGAGCAAGTAACCCCCAAATCCGTTGTAGGGTACCTTGGCCCAAGACGCTTTCGAATTGGCCTTCAAAATGATGTCAATGAGATCGGCATCTGCACTGGTCTGGCATGGACCTCCGTGGGAGGAGAGCTCCTCATGACGGAAGTGACGGTACTGCCGGGAAAAGGCAAACTCACCATCACAGGAAAATTAGGGGATGTGATGCAAGAGTCAGCCCAAGCCGCACTCAGCTATGTACGCTCACGAGCGGAGTTCTTAGGGTTGGAAGAAGATTTTTACCAAAAAATCGATATCCATATCCACGCCCCCGAAGGCGCCATTCCGAAAGACGGGCCTTCAGCAGGATTGTGTATGGCTACCGCACTTACCAGTGCCTTGACCGGACGACCGATCAATCGGAATGTAGCCATGACCGGAGAAATTACCCTCCGAGGCCGAGCCTTGCCTATTGGGGGATTGAAAGAAAAAGCCCTTGCAGCCCATCGAGCTGGCATTACTCGCGTGTTGTTTCCCTCTGAAAACTTGAAGGACTTAAGCGATATTCCAAAATCGGTGCGGCGTGATATCGAATTCATTCCCGTAGACCATATGGATGAAGTCCTGCTACACTCGTTGACCTGGAAAGAAAAAAATAAGCGAGTGAAAGATGAGCTCTTCACAAAGCTTACGAAAAGCCAAGAGCCCAATGAGAAAGTGGAACCCGTTGAAGCACACTAAGCAGCCGAATGGAGTTTCTCTCATTTCATCCCTCTTTTTCTTTTTTCTCTCCAGGAAAGAAAAAAACCCGTAGAAGGCAATTGCTCTGAAAAAATATCTGCTATATACTCAGTAACAAATCCACATTTTTTTCCCGCAAGGGTAAGCGTAATTTACATTGAAAGGAGTACGCGATGAAGGTAGTAAAGATCGGGTGTCTCATGTTCGGGTTGGCAACAGGTAGCGTATTTGCAGCCGGTGAAGCAGCTCCTGCTGCAATGCCAGCCGCAGAGGCGGCCGCCGCAATGCCGGCAGCAGAACCAGCTGCCGCAATGCCCGCCGCTGCAATGCCAGCTGAGCATCATGGAAAAATGATGCATCACAAAGGCCACAAAGATGGCAAGATGCATCATGACCACTGCAAAGGTAAAAAGGGTGCTGAGAAAAAAGAGTGTGAAAAAATGCATCACGAAAAAATGAATCACGATGAAGCTGCACCAGCTGCGACACCAGCTCAATAATACTTGACTGGTTCCGTTGAATGTCGATGCGAAAAAGAGGTACCCAAATTTGGGTGCCTCTTTTTTTTAAATAAGCAGCCAGGAAGGGTTTGGGGAAAAACTGCCTGTGCCCCGAAGGGGTACGCAGCTGGTTTCCCACAAAGACAGGCAACGCCTTCCAGGTATAAGAAAAAAACCTATAACAAAATCCCCGCAATCGATGCGGTAATCATCGAAGCCAAAAACCCACCCAACATCGCTTTCAATCCACAACGGGCCAAATCCTGTTTTCGAGAAGGCACCAACGTTCCCACCCCTCCAATTTGAATCGCAATAGATCCAAAGTTCGCAAAACCACATAATGCATAGGTCGTAAGAGTCACCGCCCGAGGGGAAAGCTGATCCATAGCGCCTCGCAGATGGGTATAAGCCAAGAATTCGTTGATGGCCATTTTCTCCCCCAGAAGCCGCCCCACAATAAAACTCTCCTCCCAAGAGATACCCAACAGAAAAGCCATGGGGCGAAACAACGCACCAAAGATTTTCTCCAAGGTCAGAGCTTCGATCCCGACGATGCCTCCTACAGATCCCAATATCAAATTGACTAAGCCAATGAGGGCAATGTAGGCGATCAATACCGCAGCAATGCTCAGCCCCATCTGCAACCCTTGAATGGCACCAGAGCACGCCGCTTGAAAGGCATTCACATCATCCATCTCCAACTCCACCTTGCCTATGGTAGAGCTGGGGGTCTCCATCTCTGGATAAATGATTTTGGATACAAATACGGCAGCGGGGGCTGCCATCAGAGAAGCGGCAATGAGATGCCCTGCAGAAATCCCAAAACCCACATAAGCCGCCAAGGCACCTCCTGATACCGTGGCCATACCAGCGGTCATCATGGTGTTGATCTCTGCTTTGGTCATCGTAGGGAGATAGGGTTTGATAAAAAGAGGGGCTTCGGTTTGCCCACAGAACACATTGGCTGCAGCCACAAGACTCTCGCAACCAGAAATCCGCATCACGCGACACATCACAGCCCCCATGACGGAGATGATTCGCTGGGTAATTCCCCAATAAAAGAGGAGGTAGGAGAGCGAAGAAATGAAGACGATGGTGGGTAACACTTTAAAAGCGAAGAAATGATCCGCAAAAGAGTCACCAAAAATAAACTTTGCCCCCAAATCAGAAAGATCGATGATACGAGTGGCCCCTTTTTGAGCCGCTAAAAACAAGGCCCCACCAAAGGGTGTGTGCAAAATACCAATCCCCAAGAGAAACTGAAGGCCCAGCCCCCCGAATATCACCCGCCAGTTCATCTGCCATCGATGGTTGGACAAAAGCCAAGCCAGGAAAAGGAACGTGAGCAATCCAAAGAAACTGATGAGAGATTGAGGCATAAAAATATCTCCAGGCTGGGTATAAGAGGCAGCGAGTTGTAACAAACTCAGGAAAAATGGCAAGAAAAAGGAGGGGGCTGAGAATACAGATGAACTGGATTCATATCCAACTGACAGCGCTAGAGATTGGCCTCGATCTTCTGCACCTCATAGATCTCGGGCAAATTACGCAAGTATTGCTCGTAGTCCAATCCATAGCCCACCACAAATTTTGGAGGAATCACAAAACCCACGTGATCCATCAATGCAGAAAGAGGCGTAGAAGTACGCAATTGATCCGGCTTGTACAAAAGTGCGACCTTGGTGAGCGAGGCAGGTGCCAAGTTTTGTAAATGATCGAGTAGAAACGCCATGGTAAGCCCCGTATCGATGATGTCCTCCACCAAAATCACGTGACGATCTCGCACATCTTCGCACAGCCCAAATACGGAGCGAACCTGTCCTGAAGTCTGTGTCCCCTCATAACTCGCCACCCGAAGATAATCTACCTGTAAGGGAATGGACATCGCCCGAATCAGATCCCCATGAAAAATCGCCGCCCCATGTAATACGCCAATGACAATAGGGTCTTTTCCCAAGAAAGTTTCTGATAGCTGGCGACCCATTTCCGCCACTCTCTTTTGAATCTGAGCTTGGGTCAATAAAGGCGCGGAAGAGAGAAAAATCCGTTGATTCTTCACGATGATCGTAGGTTCCATTTGATCCTGCCATAAGGTAGTATACGGGCTTCTATGCATGTTGCCGAGGTTGGGATTTTGATTTACTACGAATGCTCCGAGTATGCCATCACCATCAGTGGGAAAACCTACCCCTATCGAGAGGCCATCAAAGCCTTGGGCGGGCGTTTTGTTGGCCATGACAAAACCTGGCAAGTGACCCGATCGGAGGCGAACCTGGCCCAGGTAGAAGCCTTGTGCGCTTCCTTGGGAGGAGGTCCCTTGCCGGGAGCCGCTCCCTCGACCATTTCTGATTTTGCCCCAGAAAATCAAAGCCCAGAAGGGATCGAGGCAAATGCGCCCCCCCCTGTAGCTCCGCCCTCTCCCGTGGGCCTCACCTTATCTCAATTGCTTCAGCAAATTAGCGGGGCCGTGAACGCCACCTTTCCCCATCCGGTTTGGGTAACGGGGGAGGTGCAAAACCTCAACTTCCGAGGGGACACCTTATACCTGTCCTTGGCGGAGCAGGATGCTATACGCCATGTGAGTCAATCGATCACAGTGAATGCTGTGATTTGGCCTTCGGTATACCAGAAGCTCTGTCAACAACATGGGAAAGAAGCTCTTCAAGGGGTACTCCAAGATGGCATGCAGATCCTATGTCGATGTGAAGTGAGTCTCTATAAAGGACGGGGTTCCATTTCCCTTTCCCTCCTCGACGTGGATCTTTCCTTTACCAAGGGGAAACTCGCCTTGGAGCGGGAAAAACTCCTGCGCGAGCTGCGCAGCCAAGGCCTCGATCGCACCAACAAATCTCGCGAATTGGCCCGCATGCCCCTGCGCATTGGACTCCTTACGGCAGAGGGCTCTCGAGCGGAAAGCGATTTCTTGCATCAACTGGAGGAGGGGGGATTCCCCGGTACGGTGCTCTTTCTCCCCACCCCCATGCAAGGGGAGAAAGTTCCCAAAGCTGTCAGCCAAGCCATCGACCAATTGGTGGCCGCGGACTGTGACCTCATCGTCATTACCCGAGGCGGAGGCAGCGCCGCAGACCTGCGCTGGTTCGATGGACGGGAAATCGCCTACAAAATTGCCACATGCCCCATCCCTGTAGTCGCAGCCATCGGACACCACGACGATGTATGCGTCGCAGAGGAAATCTGCTTTTTACGCATGAAAACACCCACTGCGGCTGCGGATTTTGTCATCTCTTGCTTCCAACCGATATGGACACGTCTCGATGAATGTCGCGAACAGCTGTTGGTGCGCACGGAGCGCTGTTTACAACAAAATGAGTCGCAACTGACCCTACTCGGACGCACCTTGCACCATGGCTGGCAGCACTCCTTAACACGAACTCAGCAAAACCTGGAGCATCTCCAAGGAGAATTGTTGGAGCGATTTCTCCGAGAAATTTTACGCCTCGATCGAATTTTTCTCCGACTCGAAGCCACCGTGGCCCTTGCGAGTCTCACCACCCTCCATCGCCGAGAGGAATTTCTACGCCAAAAGGCGAGACAACTATGGGAGGGCTTTCAACTGGGGTGGCATCAGCAGCTAGCCAAGGTGGAGCACGCAGAGAAAGGGCTTGTGGCCTGTGATCCCAGTCCCTGGTGCGCCAAAGGCTGGACCAAATTGACTTTCAATGGTACCACCGTACGTTCTATTGAAGGCATATCCATAGGCGCCAAAGTCTCCACTCGCTTACTGGACGGAAACGTGCACTTGCGCGTGGAAGAAATCCATCCCGTGGAAAAAAACAAAAACTAATTCATTCGCAATAAGGAAAAAACATGAAAGAAAAAGAATCTGTCACCTACCGACATATGCTAGAAAAAGTAGAATCCATTATCACCCAGGTTTCTTCCTCCGATGTGGACCTCGATGAGATGGTTACCAAGGTGGAAGAGGGCTACCAAGTCATTCGCAAGATGCGCGAGCGACTGCTCGAGACCAAGGGAAAAATTGAAAAACTTCGTTCGGAGTTCGAAGAAGCCGAACTACCGAAGGAAGAGCAATAGGAGTTTCATATGTTCGAATGGCTTTTTTCTTTTTCTGGGATGGTGTGTCTAATATTGAGTTGGATCCTATGGAAGCAAAAATCCAAGTATGCGGATCTATGGGAAAAATATAAGAATCAGGCCCAGGATATCCAGCAAAGCACGATGCGAGAGGAGCAGTACCGTACCCGCTTGGAGCTTCTACAGCAAAGCTCAGAGGAGAAAGTCCGTCTGCTGCAAGAGACCAAAGAACAGCTCGATGGCACCTTAAAAAGCCTTTGCAACGAAGCCTTGCAAATGAATAGCTCCCATTTCTTAGATTTGGCAAAAACCACCTTTGAACAATTTCGCTCCACCAGCTTAACGGAATTTTCCCTTCGGGATGCTGCGTTGCAAACGAAGCTCACCCCACTTCAAGACTTGCTCCAACGATTCGATGGAAAAATGGATCGATTGGAACAGGAGCGCGTAGGCAATCACCATAGCCTCTTGCAACAGATCCAGACCATGGTTCAGGCAGAACGAACGTTATCCACGGAAACAGGAAAGCTCGTTCAAGCCCTGCGAGCCCCTCAAGCACGAGGTCGATGGGGGGAATTGCAACTTCGCAAGGTGGTGGAATTATCGGGGATGGTGGAACACTGCGACTTCTCCGAGCAGGTCACTTACAAAAAAGAGGACCAACTGGTTCGACCGGATATGGTGGTGCGGTTACCGGGGAACAAAGTGATCATTGTGGATGCGAAAACCCCCCTTGATGGCTATTTAGCTGCATTGGAATGCAATACAGAAGAAGAACGAAATGTGCAACTCGAACGACATGCCCGTCATGTAAAAACCCATATCGATGATTTGGCAAAAAAAGGGTACTGTCAGCTGGACAACCAATCTCCCGAATTTGTCATCCTCTTTTTACCCGGAGAAATGTTCTTTAGCGCTGCCTTACAGAAAGACCCCAATCTATTGGAATATGGGGCTGTGAAGGGCGTCTTACTGGCAACACCCACCACTCTCATTGCCATGCTTCGTTCCGTGGCCTACGGATGGAAGCAGGATAACATTTCCCAGCAAGCGCAGAAGATCAGTCAATGTGGGCATGAGCTCTATAAGCGCCTCTCAGACTTGAGTAAACATTGGAACAAGCTAGGTAAGCAACTCAGCCTCACGGTAAAGACTTTCAATCAAGCCTCGGGTTCCCTGGAAGCTCGCGTGTTGCCTGCCGCACGCAAGCTGAAGGAGCTCCACGTACACACGGATCAACACGAGATCGAAGAGGTTCCGGTATTGGAAGAGAACGCCCGCATGCTCACGGCAGCAGAGTTGCAAGTGGAAGATTTAGAGCTGGCAGAAGAAGCATAATGCCCATAAGGATTTCTTATGGCGCGATTTTTTGAAATTTCACTCCTGTATAAAGATGCCGATGATCCTCATCAGGCTCCCCAAGAGGTCCTCGATCTCCATGAGGGAGAGCAATAATATTATAGTTTTGGTAAAAGCTCATGGGGTATGGGATAGAAAAAGAGTCTGCATCTGAGATAAATGGAAGAAAAATCGATGGCATAGCACCTCCATTAGCACTATACAACTCCAATTTATATGCTGCATTTATTCGCTCATCGTCAAACGGAGGCTCTTTGGGTTTCACCCAAAAATCGAGTTTCCCTAAATGAAGCAACACCCACTCTACCACTAGATCCATGCTTTTGGGTTGGGTCTTAACAAGTTGAGTAACAGGAGCGATGATTTGCTGAAAGTCATATACTTGATTTAGGTCCATTGTGCCTAATATTTTTTTCTCCAATGCTACATAGGCAGTGAATACCATATTTCGATCATATTCAAAATATATGACAACCTCCCCCTCCATATATACTCGTAAATATTTAGAAAATCGAAAATCTTGCGCTAAGAGCTGTAAGCGCTCATTGGTGCGAGATTCTATCAATTGTCCATTTAACAAAGTAGCCTGCAGAGTCTTGCCTCCAATCCGAGCATCCTCTACATCTGCAATATGAGCTGGATGGGCTTTCCCTTCTTTAACTGCTTTTTGAAAATCCTCTGTATAATTAAAAAATTCCAGCTTGGTATTTTTCTTTTGGAACCAAGCTACAAATTGTTTCCGTTCTTCCATCTTGTCTGCATCTTCTGACTCATATCCAGGATCAATGGCATAAATATGATATCGGGTATATCCCAGCTTCCCTAATAAATCGGCTAAAAGATAATGTTGCAACAATCCTCCAGAAGCCACGGAAGCTTGATATAAGGGAGCCAATTTATGAGGGCAACGCGCCACCACCGTATCTGCAATTAATAGATTCAAAATCAGGCGATCAGGGGCAGGTGAATCACCACATAAACACCAATTCAATGGGTCAAGACTCCTATCATTTTTGACAACTTTTCGAGATTCTTCTAAAAATTCAAGTACGATTTCCACAGGCAAATGAGGAAAAATTTTCTTCAGATTCTCGGGAGTTTCCATCAAGACATCCGTTGGCTCGCGCGGGGGTTCAACGTGAAGATTAGGAGGCAAATAGTCATGAAGCGCTTTTACAAATGATGCGGGTGGATTGTAGTATTTCATCTCTGTCCACAACGGCGCTATCTTAGGATCGCAAGCCTGGGTTTCTACCTCAGCACCTGGTTTCGGGGCGTCAGCACCTGCTTTCGGGGCGTCAGCACCTGGTTTCGGGGCGTCAGCACCTGCTTTCGGGGCGTCAGCACCTGCTTTCGGGGCGTCAGCACCTGGTTTTCCCTCACGAATAGGGGTAGAATTGCTTAATTGAGAATCTTCCTCTACCGGAGAGGAGGTATGTTTCTTCTCGTCCGTCTTTGATGTGGATTCCTCTAACTTCTTTAGTTTGGCGCAATGAAACACCATAGCACTTAGCATGGGTAACCAAAATAATCGGTACACAGCCCCTCCTTGTCTGATCGATTTTTATGCTATCAATAGACAGAGTATAACACGCATACTGATCTGATCCAAAATTCGTACGTTGAGGTTCCATAAACAGAACCTAGTATAAAATACCACCCGTTTTCTATCCATCTTGTGGGATTCCTTTTTTTTCGGTACTGGATACCAGTATATTTTTAAGAGGAGGTTGTATGAGAAATTGGATGCATCCCGCATATCTAATCGTCAGCCTTTTTTTACTTCCCCATACACCCCATTTATCTGCCACAACCAATTCAGATCTATCTTTTAAAGACGTACTCCAAGAGGTTACAGACAAAAAAGTTACAGAGCATATCCATGCCACAATCCCATTCGATTCCACAGATTATGGCGAAGTAGGCCCAATGTCCGTTCACTTTTTTTGGAGACCTGACAAACAAGCCATCAAAAACATGATCAAGTGGAACATCAGGCTCCATCAGCTCTCGACCCAGGACCCTTACTGCAAAGGCCCATTAGTAAAGTTCACATTTGCAGATAAACTTGCACGTTATAGTTACCTTGACTTCCTTGATGGAGAGTGGGTTGCGAAACGCATTTTTGCTCTGTGCAGAAAGATGGCAAAGAAAAAAGAAGACCAATGTCCCACCATTTATAACATTCTTCGAATGGAGGAGATAAGAAAAGACTACAAAAAGAGAACTGACTTCGCATATATACCCACTTTTCACCTTCCAGAAACATCTTCATTTTCCAATAAAGAAATTTCTCGACGTATGAAGACCATGGTAGCGTTAGATTGGGAAAAACTTACCTGGAATCACTTTACTACATTGATACAATTATCCGCAGAGGAATGGGCACCACTTGATGAAGCGGCCAAAGTTCCAACTATACGTACCAATGAAACTGGTCAAAAAATTCTGACTCTCTTTGCGGAGAAAAAAGGGAAAGTTACCCCAGAAGATCTTAGGGCGCTGTAAGAATCTCTACGACTCCATCGTTGCGAATGGCGATGGTATGTTCAAACTGGGCCGAGAGTTTCCCGTCTTTCGTCACCGCAGTCCAGCGATCTGGCAAAATTCGACAATCCCAATGGCCTTCGTTGATCATCGGTTCGATGGTAAAAACCATCCCTCGGGTCAGCCGCATGCCCTTTCCCGCTTGTCCATAATGGGGAATCTGTGGATCCTCGTGAAACCCTCGTCCAATACCGTGTCCCACAAAAGCACGCACCACACTAAACCCTTGGGACTCTGCATGATGCTGAATGGCGTGTCCAATATCTCCCAATCGACACCCATCAAATACTACCGCAATGGCTCGATCCAAACATTCCTTGGCACACTCCACCAACCGTTTGGCTTGGGGAGAAATGCGCTCACCCACAAAATAGGTGCGAGAGGAATCTCCGTGGAATCCATCTACAATAGGGGTTACATCCACGTTCAGGATATCCCCTTCCCGTAAAATTTGTTTCTTATTGGGAATGCCGTGACAAACTACTTCGTTGATGGAGGTACACACGGATTTGGGAAATCCCATGTAGTGCAAAGGCGCTGAGATACCTCCATGATCTTTGGTATAGGTTGCCACAAAATCGTTGATGTCCTGGGTAGAAATCCCAGGACGGATGAAGGTTTCCATCTCTTTCAGCAAGGACCACGCCAGGTGACCCGCTTTTCGCATTCGGATAATTTCTTCGTCTGTTTTTAAAATAACCAATGTTTTTTCCTTTTTATCAAACTAGGAGGGCGTTCCCCCCTCCTAGAACCTCCCCCCTCTTATAGGGCCTTAAACCAATCCGGGTTCAAATGAGTCACGCCTACAGTCAAGTTGGTCTTGATGCAGGCCTTGTGGTGCAAGATAACGGTTATCGCGCCCAATTGCATCAAACGATCTGAAATTTTTCCAAGCAGCTGAAATTCAGGGGTTTCTTGGGTCAAAGACCGCGCATAAGCCTCCAAAAGTCCATCCAATTCCTTGTCTTTTTGGGATAAGTCCCCCGGAGCCTTACTATGAAAACTCGACAAAAAGTCCAAGGTAGAGCTTGGTAGATAAAAACCCATAATCACGGCATCCGCCTGGTCTTTTGGTACGACTTTTACCTGCATCCCCGCTGCGGTAGCCAAATCCGAAAGAACTTTTTCTACCAAGTGATCCTGATCCTCGAGGCTAGCCAATCGGAGCAAAGGGAAATGGGAAACCAAAGGACCCAACGGCATCATCGGAGGCGTCACCTGCAAACTGGCTCCAGGATATCCTGGGGGAATCAAACTGGTGGTAGCGCTTCCCAAAGACCCAACTCCTGCGTGTGCTAAGGTTTTACGAGGGATCTGCTGAGAGAATGCCTTACGCACTTCCAAGGGGACTCTTTCTCGATTCCATACAATCGCAGTGACCCAGGGCAGCTCTAGCGGTTTTGCACAGGTAGAAGCTTCGAGTAATTGAGGGGTGACAGGCAGCATATTTGCCGTTTGAATGCTCACGAAAGAACCCGTTTTTTTAGGAAAAGAGGGAGCCAGCTCAATGGTATCAAAGGTTTTCTTCCCGTAGGCCGCCACCGCATGAAGCGTATAGTGATCGGCGCCTTTGGGTTTTTCTACCCGATATTGCCCCGCACATTGAAAGGGCAATGCCACTCCACCTGGCTTGAGAACGGGTTTCCAGAGGGGAATATCCAGAAAAATATAGGGGCCAAATACAGGGGCCTTAACAAAATGAAATTCCAAAGCCGAGGGAAACTGCTTCAGGGTAAACGCTGGCGTTTCCCACAGCCCCAAGGATTTTTCCGTAGCAATCTCATCCAGATGCTTCTCCATAAATGCCCCGACATCCCCCACCGTCACCTCGGAGCCATCCCACCAGTAGATGCCACTTCGAATCTCAAATCGCCAAAGGGTGCCCCCTCCATGGCTCTCCGCTGTTTTCAGCACCAAGGGAGTCGACTTCTTGTCCTTCCACATCACCCGAGACAGAGCGGGGCAACTCAAACGCCCCAGAATGGGATCTCCTTCCAACCATTCTGGGGGTTGACTCCACGAAGCGGTTGGAGGCGTAGGCCAGCCCTCCACAAGAAGAGGGTGATGAAGAGGATTCGAAGGGGCAGAAGCCGCTGGCACAGAAAAAGCCAAGCCGGCTACCCACAAGCTCCAGCCGAACACAAAATGAGAGATCACGTATATTTTCCTTAGGACTTAGGGACGACGATAGGCAATAGCCTCCCCAATGAGGAGCTCTGCTCTCTTTACCAGTTTTTTATGGAACTCATCTACCTGTCTTTTGAAGGCGGCTGGATCGGCTGCCTTCACGGGAGGATGCATAAGAGGGCTGATAAAATGGGTCAAAGGAGTGGGGCGAGGAAAAAAGGTAGGGCCCAATCCCCGGGCAATAAACAAGGGAATCCGAAACGTATCATAGGCCCAGTGAGTAAACTTGTTTTCATACACCTCGTAGATATCATCTGCCCGTGGACAAACGGCTAACAAAATGGGGGTTTGGGTCTCGATAGCCAACCGCACAAAGCCTTTTCTTTTATCCCATCGCAGCTGGTAACGCTCATAGGAAGGTCGTAACGCTTCCTGCATCCCTCCCGGGGCCACTCCCACCAGTTCACCTGCCTCCAATAAGGCTTCCGCATTTTCTGGGGTACCCTGCTTGCCTCCAATGGCTTCCACCAACTCTCCCAAATAGGGGAGGCGAAAAAATAAATTATCAGCCAAAGGGCGAGGTTGTCGCCCCATTTCTGTTTGAATGGCGGAAAAAAGGAGACCGATGTCGTAGGTTGCCAAACTATGGTTCACCACCACCAAAGCTCGTCCTGCCTTGGGAACATGGGACATTCCCACCACCGTATGCTGGTGATAGGCTCGCAATTTCTTCATCAAAGGATCAAGAATCTGATACACTGACTCGTTCATGGCACCATCCGTAGGTTATATACCGAAGAGGTACATTGACTGTACTGATCTCTTTGTGCAATTTCAACCCCACCTTCTTGTAGGAGAGTGTTTTTCATGTCCAATTGCCAAGTGTGGGTTTGCTATCCCACGCTGCCCCCCTCCATATCTCCCTTGTTGCTGAAAACGTGGATCCTTCAAGACCTGCGTCGTCAATATACGGGAGAGTGTCATCTGTTTTTCCCCGGTTCCCAGGAACATACAGAGCAAGAAGATACCCATACGTGGATTCACACGGCCTTATCGGTGGAAGCTGCGGTAAATCTGAGGCTCACACATACCCAAGAGGAAAGAGTCTTATGGTGGAAAAATGGGTATGTATTTCAGACCCCTTGGGCATCCTACCTGAAAAGCCCAGAAGGAAAAGGATTGTATTTTTGTTCCGCCCGCAAGGCAAATGTACTTTATTACGCAAACCCCACAGGCCCCCTCGTCCCCATGGAGGCCGAGGATTCCCAACTCGAGGGGTATGAAGATATTGGGGTATGGTGTGGGACTGGAAAGACCCTACAAGAGGAAGCGAGACACCCCGGCGCCCGCCTCCAACATAGCTTTCTCTTGGCTGGCAAATGGGATCCTCCGGAGGCACTCGCCATGGAGGCTCTCCAGACATACTGTGAAAAAGCCCCTGCTCCTTGCTTATTCCTCGATCGAGATGGGGTATTGATTGAAGATGTGGGTTATCCCCATCGAAAAGAAGACTTCCATCCCAACCCAGAGATCCTTCCCCTCCTCACCTGGGCGAAAAAGCAAGGTTGGTGGTGCATCGGTGTGACCAACCAATCCGGTATCGCAAAGGGACTTTTTACCGAAGCAGACTATCGAGTCTTCACAGGCTATGTGGAGGACTTTTTCCGCAGCAAAGGGGTACCCCTCCATGGGATCTACCATTGTCCTTACCTACCCGATGGCACTACCCCTCCCTACAATCGAAAGAGTCTCCTGCGAAAACCCCATCCAGGCATGCTCTTGCAAGCCTCCGCCCACTTTCCCATCGAGTGGGAGAAAAGTTGGATGATTGGGGATCGCAGAGGGGATGTAATTCCAGTACTGGGTCTATCCAGCGTACTCATCCGCAGACAGTATCCCGTAGAAGGCTCAGAGCCTGTATTTGATACATGGAGGGACCTCACGGAATATATTACGTCTCGTGCCTAATTCTATTTTGATTCCCCTTCCACAAGCTCTATGTAAGTGGTCGATCCCTCTCGTTTGAAACACAGTTCTTGATTGCACACCGCTCGCAAAAAATCCCGATCATGGCTGATCACCACCAACACGCCGGAGTAGGCCTGCAATGCATTCTCCAACACTTCGATGGCGGGTAAATCCATATGGTTGGTGGGTTCATCCAAGAACAACACGGGAGCCCCCTCTACGATAGCCTTGGCAATCATAAGTTTTTGCCACATGCCAGGACTAGGGATGCTCCCTGCAGCGAGAGATTTTGGATCCGATCCAAGGCAGCTTACCAAGGTAAAAATTTTTCCCTTGATCTCGGCTTTCATGGATTCCAATTTCTCTCGTAAGTCCTGCTGTTGGGAGAAAGAGATCTCTTGCTGCGCAAAGGTAAGAGGCATATGGTTCAATTTTTCTTTCCATAATGCAAGAAACGTGCTCTTACCCACTCCATTTGGACCGGTCATGGCAAGATGAGTCCCAGGGTCCAACACCAATTCGGGATAGATCAAGGTAAGATAGGGTGTTTGCCAGGTACTTGCAGGCAAATGCAATCGCTTCTTTGCGAGAATCTCTCCAAAGAAAACCCCCAACTGAACCATTTTTTTCACCGGGTTGTCGGAAAGCGATTGATTCATCCTCTCCTTTCTCTCCTCCAATCTACGCTTCTTCTGCCCATCGCTTCGATCCGCTCCCGTCAAACGAGCCAGGTTGATCTTGGCTCGGGTATCGTGATCCTTGGCATCCAAGTCTCGTTTGGACAGTTTTTTCTTCCCTTGCATTACCCGCTCAGTTTGCTTTTGTAACGTACTCTCTATCCTCCTTCGCTCCTCCTTTTTTTGTTCTCTCTGTTTTCGTAAAAAATCTTGTTGATGCTCCATGGCCTCTCGAGCCACATCATACGATGCTTGAAACACAGCACACGTGCCTGCTTCCATAAAAATGGTGGTGGTGCATAGCTGATTCAATAGATGGCGATCATGGCTGATTAAAATCCCCACCCCTCGAAACCGTTGGAGTTCTTTCAGAATCACCTTTTTGGTGAGTTCATCCACATGATTGGTCGGCTCGTCCACCACAAGAATCGCAGGTTCTTGGGCAAGCGCCACCATCAATTGGATCTTCTTTCTCTCCCCCATACTCAAGGAATCCCAGCGTTCCAACTGAGCCGCATCGATCCCAAATTCCGTCTGCAACCGAATTCCCAGGCGATCGTGCGTAGAACGAAAGGTCTCCAATTCAGGTGGTGGAACTTCCGTTTCCTGAGGCACAATATAGACAGAACCTTGCA
>Ga0114970_10001839_pt1 | contig 15871 bp, 11 predicted proteins | sample M_140205_XF_Meta_FD_87030 | JGI IMG/M metagenome (GOLD analysis project Ga0114970, IMG submission 87030) | Freshwater microbial communities from Lake Montjoie, Canada to study carbon cycling - M_140205_XF_MetaG | ecosystem: Environmental > Aquatic > Freshwater > Lake | place: Lake Montjoie... | reverse complement strand
TGGGAGATCGTCGATCGCCCGGAAGCGCAATCGATCGTCGTGGGTGGTCCGTTCAAGGGCCAATCACTCCGGAGCCTGCTCGCGCAACACGGCGCCGACGTGATGGGCCCGCGCTGGCCGACAGGAAGACCGTTTCCCCTGCTGGTGAAATGGCTCGATTGCCGCGAGCGCCTCAGCTTGCAAGTCCACCCGCCGGCCGCGGTGGCCGCTGAACTCCGGGGTGAGCCCAAGACGGAGAACTGGTACATCGCCCACTCGGCACCCGAGGCGAACCTGATCGTCGGCCTCAAGCGGGGCGCCACGCGCGCGCAGTTCGAACGCGCTATTGGGGACAACACCGTCGAAGCGTGCGTGCATCACTTTCGAGTGGCGGCCGGCGATTCTATTCTCGTGCGCAGCGGGCAAGTGCACGCGATCGACGCCGGGATTTTGATTTTGGAGATCCAGCAAAATTCCGACACCACTTATCGCGTTCACGACTGGGGCCGGGTCGGGCTCGACGGGTTGCCGCGTCAGCTCCACGTCGGACAATCCCTGCGTTCGATCGACTGGACCGACTTCGAGCCCGCGCCGGTGCGAGCCACCCCCACGTCGGGGATGATCGCCGATTGCCCCGAATTTGCCATCCGCCGGGTCGTGCTCGGGGCCGGCGAGCGCCTGCATTTGCGGGCCGGCGAGCAACCGCGCCTCGTGAGTGTGGTGAGCGGCACCGTGCAGACCTGTCTGGATAACGGCACGGGCAGCCACCCCGCCGTTGGGCAGAAAGTGGTGCGCGGCGAAAACCTCCTGCTCCCCTACTGCGGGGCCTTTACGTTGAGTGCCGAGTCGATGGCCATTGTGCTCATCACGGAAAATTTCTCGGGATGAGCCCAGCGGCGCCACGGGACCCGGGCCGAAGTCGAGGCAGCTGCCTGCTGAAGCTGCTGGCGCTCTTGACCGTGCTCGGGGCCGCGACCGCGCTCGGTTGGATGCTGCTTTTGCCCGTCGTGGTCGTGGCGCAGCTTCGCGAGCGGACGGGTTTCGACGCGACCGTCGAGAGTCTTTCCTGCAACGTCTTTTCTGGCCGCATTGCGGTGCGCGGCTTGGTCGTGAAAAACCCGGCGAGCTTCCCGATCGGCGACTTCGTGGAACTGCGCGCTTTTTACGCGGAAACCGACGTAGGGGCGCTCTTCTCCGACCGGTTGGTTTTCGACACCCTCACCGTAGATGTCCGCAAGGTCACGCTGGTCAGGCGGGCCGACGGTAAATCCAACGCCGAAGTATTGCAGGCGTCACTGTTCGGAGCGCCGAATGCGGCGGTGCCCACCTCCGGCGCTGCGAGCACGCCGGACGCCCGTCCTGCGCGATCCGTCCTCATCCGCCGCTTGTCGTTGCGTTTTGATCACCTCGTGATCGCGGACCACTCCGGCGGGAAACCGACGAGGCAGGAGTTTCCACTCGGGCTCGACCAACGCTACGAAAACGTCACCGACGCTCAACAGCTGCTCGTGCCGGACGTGCTGCGTCACGTCGGCGCGATCAATCTGGGCCCCTTGCTGGGCCAACTGATACCTGGGAATTTCGGTCAGGCTCTCGGGAAAGCGGCGCGAGAGGCCTCAGCCCGCGGCGGAGATTTGCTCAAGGACGCCAGTCAGACGGCCACCGACTTTTTCAAGGGCCTGCGGGAGAAACTTGAAGAAAGTAAAAAGCCGTAGTTTATTCCGCTCCCTTTTGCATTATGACCGAGCCTGAAATCACCGAACCACTCACTCCCACTGAGCCCGCCGTCGCCGACGGGGCGAAGAATCCCGCCGTGCCCGGACCCGCTGCCGCGCTCTCCGCAGAGGCCGCCACCCAAATCGCCACCGCCAAGCAGGAGGCCGCCGCCAATCTCGATCGCTACGTGCGTTCGGTCGCCGACCTCGAAAATTTCCGTCGTCGCACCGTGCGGGAGAAAGACGAGCTGCGCCTCTTTGCCGCCTCCCGAGTGCTGGAGGATCTGTTGCCCGTCGTTGACAATCTTGGCCTGGCTATGACCGCTGCAAAGCAGCCTGGAGCGGACGCGAAGTCCCTCGCAGACGGCGTCGATCGGGTGCTCACCCAACTCAAGTCGGCGCTTGCCAACCACGGAGTCAAAGAAATCAGTCCCGCCGGCTTGGCGTTCGACGCCAATTTACACGAATCCATTTCCGCGCAGCCCAGCCCCGACGTGGCCGAAGGCACTGTGGTCACTGTCGTGCGCACGGGCTACTCGCTCAACGGTCGTCTGCTCCGGCCCGCCTCGGTCATTGTGTCGAGTGGCGCCATCACGAGCTCCTAAGTCCGCTCCGAACCTGACCTATCATGGCGAAAGAAGATTACTACGCACTCCTCGGCGTCGAGAAAAGTGCCTCGGCAGAAGAGATGAAGAAGGCCTATCGCAAGAAGGCCGTCCAATTTCACCCGGACAAGAATCCCGGCAACAAAGAGGCGGAAGAGATGTTCAAGAAAGTTTCCCACGCCTACGAGGTCTTGAGCGATACCGACAAGCGCGCGGCGTATGACCGCTATGGTTCCGCCGCCTTCGATGGCAGCGCGGGCGGTCCGCCACGCGGACCCGGGCCCGGTGGCGGGTTTCACGACCCACGCGATATCTTCAACGAAATCTTCGGCCGCAACGCGGGCGGCGGCGGCGGGGGTGGCGGGGGCGGCATTTTTGAAGAAATGTTTGGTGGTGGCGGCGGTGGTGGCGGGGGCGACGGCAGCCGCGATGGCGCGGATCTGCGCTACGATCTCGAAATCACCCTCGAAGAGGCCGCCCGCGGCTTTGAGAAAGAAATTTCGTTTCGCAAAGCCATGGCGTGCGAGCGGTGCGACGCCTCGGGCGCCGAGCCCGGTTCGCGTCGCGTGACGTGTCCGACTTGCCGAGGCGCAGGCCAAATTCGCCGCTCAGGTGGCATCATTACGTTTACGCAAACCTGCCCGACCTGCGCGGGCGCAGGCACCAAAGTTGAAAAGCCCTGCACGGCGTGCCGGGGCGAAGGGCGCGTCGCCAAGAGCACCAAACTCAACGTCCGCATTCCTCCGGGCGTCGATACGGGCTCACGGTTGCGTTCATCGGGCAACGGCGAGGCCGGCATGGCCGGAGGCAACGCCGGAGATCTCTACATCGTGCTCTCCGTCAAAGAGCACGAGTTGTTCGAGCGACAGGGGGAAGATCTCTTCTGCGAGATTCCCATCAAGTTCACCCTCGCGACCCTCGGCGGGCCGATCGAATTACCCACCCTGTTCGGCAAGGGCTCGCTGAAAATCCCCCCCGGTACCCAAAGCGGCACGACATTTCGCCTCCGCGAAAAAGGCATGCCGAGTCTGCGCGGCGGGAAACAAGGCGACCAACTCGTGCGCGTGCAGGTCGAGGTGCCACAATCACTCTCGGCGGAACAGCGCAAGATCTTGGAAGAATTCGCCCGCATCAGCGGCGACGCCGCCGAGCCGACGTCGAAGGGCTTTTTCGAGAAAGCAAAAAAGTTTTTTTGATCGATCCAAACCCAGCGAACGAGTGCAGCTCGGAGCGGGCGGTTCCGCCAAGCAACCGGGATGGCCGGCAGCGGCGGCCGCTGCCGAGGACCAAGCTGCTGAAGAGGGCTCTCTGAAGCGCCCGCGAAATTAACCACGAATGAGCACAGATCGACACCGATCTAGGCATTCGGCGGTCTTCGGCTGCATCCGTACGCGTCAGCGTGCAAGCAGCCGCACCCCGGGAGGAGGCGAAGCAAAGCCAGGTCGAGCGGATGGGCGGTTTGCGGGAGCTCAACGTTCGCCGCCCGTCGAAGGCTCGTTGCCGCGCCTCGCCCCAACCTACCACTCCGGCAACAAACCGACCGGTTCTCAAAACGAAAACGTGTTCGTCAGAATAAACTGCCGCGGATCCTGGTAGCGATAGGTGATCGGGGCGAGCGTGCGCGGGTGCGTGTTGTTGACGATGAGTTCGCGCTGATCGAGGACGTTGTTCACGTTGAGCTGAACACTCCAGCGCACCTTCCGCTTGAGAAGGGGAAACGCGTAGCTGAGCTGAAGATCGTAAACGTTTTGGTCCTTCGCATCGACGGTGCTCACCTTGTCGATGGTGCGGCCGTTCCAAGTGTCGGTGTAGTCGGAGCCCGGCGTGATGCTGTAGTCGGTGCGCGCGCCGGCGACGCGACCGACGCGCCAGCGCGTGCCGCCGCCGATCGAGAAGCCCTTGAGCGCGCCCTCGCGGAAATCGTAGCGCGTACGCAGATTCACGCTGTGCAGCGGATCGCCGACGAAGCGCTTGCCCTCGAAGACGTGCGGGTTGTCGAAGAAGAGCTGCTCAGTGTCGGCGATCGCCTCGTTGATGCTGTCAGTGTTGACGGTGAAATCACCCGTGGCGGCGATGTCGGCCGGCGTACGCCAGTCGGTGGAGCTCGGCGCGAAGTCGATGCCCGGCGTGTTCGCATTTTGCGTGATCGCGTAGGTGCCGTAGCGTTTCCAGGTGGCCTTGTGCGCATCGAGGTAGGCGCGGTATTCAGGCGCGATGTTGGTGCGCATGGTCTGGTTCTTGGAATAGTTCACCGACACCGACCAGCCTTCGACGATGCGGCCGACGACCTCGAGTTCGAGGCCCCGACTCTCGGAGTCCTGCGTGTAGCCCTGCACCTGATTCATCACCTCGGCCTGACGGCGGGCGAACGTGGTCTCTTCGGCGTTGAGGCCGCCGGAGTTGGCAAGCGCGTTCCAGATGTTGACCGGGTTACCCTTATTGAAACCGGAGAAACCGAATTCACGCAGCGAAACGGTATGGAATTTCGTGGCGGTGAGGAAGAGGCGGTTCTTCAGCAGCGAAAGTTTGACGCCGTAATCGGTCGTCTTACCCGAGGGCGAGGGCTGGAGATCGGCGATGGTGGTCTTCCGCGGATCAGCGGGCGTGATGTAGTTCGTGCCGGGCGTGCTTACGCTGTTGGACGTGTTGAAAAATCCCGAGAGCCACGGCGTGACGTGAACGACGCCGCCGAGCGTACGCGTCTGGCCGCTGAAGGTTCCCGGCGTCGCGGTCTTCGGATCGGCGGGCGTCCAGATGCCGGTGTTGGGCGCGATGGCTTCGCCGGCGGGATCGCGGAAGGCGACGCCGACGCGGCTCTGCAACCGGTCCTTGCGATAGCCAAAGGTGCCGACGAGCCGGTTGTTCAAGAGGAACGCCTGCGCGACTCCCATCCACGCGCCAGTCTCGCGGTCGACGTAGCCGATGTTGCCCTGCGCGCGATTGAACTCGTGCATGTAAATATCGGATACGACGCCGGTGCGCGGGTCTTGATATTTCGTCGCACCGGAAAAAGTCTGCGGACCGGGGATGCGAAAATTCGGATCTTCGAGTGCGGCGAGGCTCGGGATGTAGAAGCGCTGGAGGACCTGATTCGCGGAGTTTTCCGGCGTGGGGTTGAAGGCGCCGCCGCTCGCGAGCGAGGGACCGCGGAGGAAATACTGCTGGAGGATTTCACTGCGGGATTTCGACGCGGTCAGCTCGCCGAGCCCGGCTAGGCGGAGGCGGACGAGTTCGCGGTAGGCGCGCTCAAAGGAGAGCGTCACGCGACCCTGATTGATCCGGGAACTGGCGGGTCGGTGATCAGGCGAGACGTCGAAATAGTAGAGCTGATTGGCGGGCCGGAGCTGGCCGTTGGGCAAAAACCGATTGGTGTCGGCGGTGACGCCATAGTGATTCCACGTCGCGAGATTATGGGTATCGCCGCGCGAGGTCTGGCGGTTGAAGCCGAACTCGACGTTGAGATCGCGCAACAGCTCGCGCGCGATGAAGAGCGAGCCGTTGTTCACGCGGAAGGCACCGCGCACCCAGTTGGCCTCGAGCACGGCCTCAGGGTTGCGCCGGCCCAGCTCAAAATCGTTGGACTGGACGCCACCCGTAGCCGCCTCCGAGTAGGTGAACTGCCGGTAGTTTTGCGCGAAGGGAAACTGCGGGCTCACGACGATCCAGTCGCCGCCGGACCGCTCGAGCACGCCCGTAACGGCCGTCGTGCCGGTGTCGCGGAGCGGCGTACCGGGCGTACCGGCCACACCCGTGCCCGGTGTGCCGGGCACGTAGGTCGCGGGGAAGTTATTGAAGATCGGCTGGCCGCTCGCGTTCCAGACCGAGGTGTTGTCGTTGGCGAAAAACGGCCGCGGTACGAAGCGGTCGATCTCGCCATGCTCGAACTCGATCCGGACGGAGGTCTTGCGGTCGGGCTGCCATTTCGAGGCGAGGTAGAGACGATCTTGGTCGTTGTGGCCGGCGGCGCGCCACGATGACTCGCGACCGCGGAGCACGACGGCGCGCACGGCGAGTTGGTTTTTGATCGCGGCGAGATTCGCGTCGGCCACCCAGCGCTGGCCGCCCCACGAATCGGTGCGGCTGCTGAGCGAGTAGGCGTTTTTATTGAGGAGGGGCTGCTTGCTGGAGATGTTAATTTTTCCGGCCGGCGAGCCGAAGCCGAAGAGGATGGAGTTGGGCCCGCGCGAAACCTCGAGGCTCTCACTCATGTAGAGGTCCACCTCGCCGGGCGCGCCGAAGAAATTGATGCTGCGCCCGCCGCCAGGCAGGCCGCGGATGCGGATACTGCGCGTGCTGTCATTATAGCCGTCAGCCACTGGGCCAGCGGCGCGGGCATCGTCGGTTTCCATGCGCGTGCCGACGCCATACTCCATCGCACTTTCAACATTGGTCGCCGCAATATCGCGCAAAAACTCCGCTGTCATCGGGCTGATCGCCGCGGCCACATCTTTCAAATTCGTGCGGAGCCGCGAACCCGACAGCGTGTCCTGACCGGCGTAACCCGTGTCTTGAGTCGTCGCGACTTCAAAGGGCGTTAGCATGACCGTTTCCTCGCCCGCCAACCCTGCGCGAGGCGTAGCCGATTGCGGGGCGGATTGTCCGCTCAAGGAAAGACTCAGCAACGACCCGCTCGCAGCGAGCGCGGTCCTTAGAAACATGGCAGGGAGAATTCGGGGGAAAATTGACATGATAAATTCAGGGCGATTCGGGGTTGCTGGGGACCCGAGAGATTGCAAACCCGTCGCACGTTTGGCGATCACCGATCACTCGCAACGGCTCTTTAGTTTAACTCAACTGATACGGAGCATGCGGCGCCAATCCTAAGAATTTTTCGGCCTCGGGCGGGCACCACGCCCACCGTGCCGATCTTCCGTGCGGCCAGGGAAAATGAAGAGGAGTTTCACGCGCCGCTTACGACGCAGCGACCCGACGTCATCGTCGTCCACCACCGCGACGCCTCCTTGGCGGAAAACGTCAGTGACAGCCGCAGCCTTCGCCGCAGCCACCGCCGCCGCCCGCACCACCATGCGCGTGGCCGTGACTCAACTCTTCCGCCGTGGCGTCGCGCGCGCCGACGATCTCCACATCAAACGTCAGCTCCACGCCCGCGAGCGGATGATTCCCGTCGAGCAACACCTCGTCGCCCTCGATCCCCACCACCGTCACGACCGGTGCCTGGCGGTCTTCGCCCGTGCGAAACGTCTCGCCAATCTGCAACTCGCCTTCCACCGGGAGCAGCGTGCGTTTCACCCGTTGCACCTGCTCCGGATCGCGTTCGCCGTAAGCCCGCGCCGCAGGAACCTGCACCCGAGTTTTCACGCCGACCGCCACGGTGCGGAGCTGCTCGTCGAGTCCATCGATGATTTGTCCGGCCCCCTCCAAGTAAGCAACCGGTGGGTTGCCCGCCGAGGAATCAAGCACGCGACCCTCAGGGTCGCGCAGCGTATAGTGGAAGGAGACGATGCGGCGGTTCATGTTTCGTTGCGAAGGACTTCGAGAGGCGGATGGTCAGCGATACCTCGGTTGGCAAGCAAGCCCGTGATCACCGTGACCGCCACCGCCGCCGCCATCGATGCGAGCAGCGCGGGCACGGGCAGCACGACGTCAGTCTTGAAAACATATTTTGCGAGCAGCGCATTGCCCATGATCGCGAGCGCACCGCCCGTGACGGTCGCGAGCACGCCGAGCACAGTGTATTCCACCAACTGAATTTGCGTCAACTGGCGGCGTGTCGCCCCCAACGTGCGCAGCAGTACGGTTTCACGAATACGTTGAAACCGTCCCGTCAGAATCGCCCCCACGAGCACCACAATACCCGTCACCACTGTAAAGCCTGCCATGAACGTGATCACAAACGCCACCTTGGCGAAGATGCCGTCAAAGGTTTGGAGGATCAGCGCGAGGTCGATCGCGGAAATCCCCGGGAGCTCCCGCGCCACCGCCACCTGCGCGCGCGCGGCATCCGCCGGCGTGGCGGCGCGGAGGGCGGCCGCATAGGTCTTCGGCGCTGGCTCGAGCACGCCTTCCGGAAAGAGCACGAAAAAACTCGGCTGCATGCGTTGCCACTCCACCGTCCGAAAACTCGCGACATAGGTCCGCATCGGCACACCTTGGACGTCGAACACGATCTCGTCGCCGAGCGAAAGTTGCAGATCCTTCGCGAGCCCCTCCTCCACGGACACCGGCACGCGCGGCTCGCCGGCTTTCACTCGACCGATCCACTCGCCCGAGGAAATCTTTTCCGCCTCGTCGATCTTCGCGCGGTAGCTTGAGCGATATTCACGCGTCAGCGTCCACGCGGGGATGCGCCCACTGTCGCGCACCGACGGCTCGCTCTTGGCCGCCGAACCGAAGCGCGTTTGGAAGCCGCCGACCTTCCCAGCTTTGCTGCCATCCCGTCCACCGCCAGGCCCGCGATTGGTGACCATCGTGTCTTCCTTCAACAGCTCCGCCACCGGGCGACCTTTGAGCGACTCGATCTTCATCGTCACAATCGGCGCCGAAACCGTGGGCGGCGTGCCGTTGTCCTTCAGGATTTTTTCGAGCTTGGGGAACTGGTCTTCCTGCACGTCGAAGAACATCAGATTCGGCCGTGCGCCTGCCCCCGCGCCCATGATTTTTTCGAGGATCGTCGCGCGCACGAGCACGAGGTTGATCATCAAAAACGTCCCGAGCCCCAGGGAGAGCAGCAACAGCACGGTGCGATTGTTCGGACGATGGAGATTGGCGATCCCTTGCCGCACCACGTAGGTGAGCGGTTTACGCGGCACGAATTTCTTCGCGGCCCACGAAACCAGTTTCGCCATGCCGCCGAGGAGACCGAAGCCCAGCGCCATCATTCCAGTAAAGCCCAGACCCGTCTTCCAATTCCCCGTTTGCAACACCGCGAAGCCCAGCACGGCCGCCGTGATCGCGACGTAAACCACCGGCGTGAGCGGGTCCATCCGCGCCGTCTCACCCAGCGCCGAACGCAACGCCACCAGCGGCGACACCCGCCGCACCGTGAGCAACGGCAGCAGCGTGAACAGCACGCAAATCACGAGCCCCGCCGCCGCGCCCTTCGCGAGCGAACTCCACGCAATGAACAGCTCCACTTCGAACGGCAAAAAATCCTTCATCACCATCGGCAACACAAATTGCACCGCCACGCCCAGCGCCGCCCCGACTACCGAGCCGACCACGCCGAGTCCGATGCCTTGCACCAGATAGATCGCGAATCCGGTCCGCCCACTCGCACCGAGGCAACGCAGCACCGCCACCGTCGCGACCTTCTGCTTAATGTAAACATGCACGGCGCTCGCGACACCCACCGCGCCGAGAAACAGCGCGACAAAACCCACGAGACTCAGAAACGAGTAAATATCTTTCAGGGTCGTCCCGAGCTGACGCTTGCGGTCCTCGACCGTGTCGAACTGAAAGCGCGAGCCCTTGAATGTCTCCTTCATGGTCTTCGCGAGGGCGTCGCCATCGACCCCGGGCAGCAGCTTGAAATGCACGCGATGCCGTGTGAACCCACCTTTCTTCAACAGTCCCGTCGCCTCCATGCCCGCTGGCGAAACGAACACGCGCGGTGAAAACAACGCGATCACCGCCGCGTCGCCCGGGATTTTTTTCAGCGCCCCAGCCACCTGGAACGAGGCTGCGCCCAGCCGCACTTCGTCACCCACCTGCACCCCGAATTGCACCAGCAACGTTTCCTCGAGCAGCGCGGATTTTCCGTCGGCCAACTGCGCCAACGCCCCCGCCGGCGTCGTCACCAAGTCACCGTAAAAGGGAAATCCACCCGCCATCGCGACCAACTGGACGAGCTTCCGTTCGCCGGCGCCTTTCGTGAAATTAAGCTGCGTGGGAAACGCCACCTCGGTCGCCACCTCGCCGCCGACCCCGAGGAAATACTTCATCGCCTCCTCGTCAAAGGCCTTGCGCGCGGTCACCGCGAGGTCGGAGCCAAGGAGCGATTTCGTCTGCAACTCGACCGTGCGGCTCAGATTTTCACCCATCGATCCGATCCCAGTGAGCGCGGCGATCCCGAGGACGATCGACAACGAAAACAGCGCCAAGCGCCGCCGCGAGGCCCGGGAATCCCGCCACGCCATTTTGAGGATGAAATTCATTTCCAAAAAGGTGCCTAGCTCACCTCGTCGCTCACCACCACCCCGCTCTTGAGCCGGATGATCCGCTGACATTTCCTCGCCAATTCCAAGTCATGCGTCACGAGCACGAGCGTTGTGCCTTTCTCCCGGTTGAGCCCGAAAATCAGTTCCACCATCGCCGCCGCCGTGGCGCCATCAAGATTCCCGGTCGGCTCGTCACAAAACAAAATCTTCGGTCGGTTCATAAACGCCCGGGCCAAGGCGACGCGTTGTTGCTCACCGCCGGATAGTTGCACCGGATAGTGGTCGTAGCGCTCTCCGAGCCCCACCCGCCCCAACAACTCCCGCGCCTCGGGTTCGCGCGTGGAGTCACCGGCCAGCTCCACCGGCACGAGCACATTTTCCAAGGCCGTCAACGTCGGGATCAATTGGAAATTTTGAAACACAAAGCCCACGTGGGCATTTCGCACCAACGCGCGCCCATCCTCGCTCATCTCACCAATACTCTCGCCCGCGATGCTCACCGTGCCGCCGCTGGGTCGGTCGAGCCCGGCACACAGCCCGAGGAGCGTCGTCTTGCCGCTGCCGCTCGGCCCGACGATCGCCGCACTCGCGCCTGCGAGAATGTCGAAACTGACCTCGCGCAGCACGGTCAATTCACCGCCCGCAGCGGTGCGATACGTTTTGGTCAGTCGCTCGACTTTCAGCATGGAGTGTACACTTTTCATCGAATCTTCCCACGAAAGACACGAACGACACAAAAGCCAGCATGACTCCGCGCCCCCGTCCCTTTCGTCTCCTCGCTCTTACGCTACTCACCTGCTCCTTGGCGTTCACCCGCGGTGACTCCGCCGCGCCATCCCCTGCCCACCCCGCCGAGCCCCGCACGATCCTTTTCTTCGGCGACAGCCTCACTGCGGGCTACGGTTTGGACGACCCCGCTACCGAAGCTTACCCCGCCCTCATTCGGCAAAAAATTGAGGCTACCCCTTCCCCGTGGCGCGTCGTCAACGCCGGACTGAGCGGGGAAACGACCTCCGGTGGCGCGCGCCGCATCGATTGGATTCTCCGCCAGCCGATCGCTATCTTCGTGCTCGCACTCGGCGCCAACGACGGCCTCCGGGGCATCGAACCCAGCGTCTCCCGCGCCAATCTCCAAAGGATCTTTGATCGCGTGCGCGAAAAAAACCCTACCGCCAAACTCGTCCTCGCCGGCATGATGATGCCGCCCTCACTCGGCGCCGACTACGTGCGGGAATTCGCCGCCATGTATCCCGCGCTCGCCAAAGAAAATTCCACCGACCTCATCCCGTTCCTGCTCGAGGGCGTCGGCGGCGATCCCGCATTGAACCAGCCCGATCAAATCCACCCCACCGCCCGCGGCCACGCCGTGGTTGCGGACACTGTCTGGCGGGCCCTCCAGCCCTTGCTGACTCCATGAGTCGGCACCGTTTCCCGGCTCCATCCTTTTTCTGATTCCGCGGTTTTTCGCGCCCGCCCGCGGGTGGTCATGATCCGAAATGGCGCGACCGGCCTTTGCTCGAGAGGTCTCCTCACTCACGCAAACCGCACCGTCGGCGGCGCGCCTGGCTCCAAAAATTCCGCCATCATTTTCCGCCAAACTTCCGCAGCAGGGGAACGAGCGCGGACGGGAGGCGCGATGATTGTGATCAGCGCCGCGCTGGCTTCGGCAGCGGGGCTTTCCGCGCATCCTGCAGCCACGCGTGGGTTTCAGGTGTGACTTTGCCGTGCTAAACTCAGTCGAAATTATCTCATCCTTCCGGACTGCCCGTCTGCGCTTATCCGTGTGCAGCCGTGGTCAAATCTCTCCGTCGGCCGTCCCATTTCTTCCCGCGGAGTCCGTGTCTGCCGCGCCTGCCTTGGGCACCACCCGCCTTATCTCGCGCTGCGCGCCGCCTCGCCGATCACTCACTCCACCACGAGCGAATTCAAATAGTTCTCCAGATTCGTATAGCCCTTGCCGTCCGCCGGCACCTTCGCCCCATCCGCCGGATTCTTCGGATCCAACCCGCGCGCTACCTCCCACGTATCCGGCATCCCATCACGATCCGTGTCCACGGGCGCCGGCTTCGACCGCAACGCCGGCCAACCGCCCACCTCCCGCTGCGAATCGATCACCTTCCCGCGTCGATTCCGTACATCGTCCACCACCCGCCCGTCCACCGCGTCGCGCACCAGCGACGCCCCCGCCCGTGCCAACACGACGTCCAGCGCGTCCTTGGCCGACTGGGTCTGCGGCAACGCCGCCCCTAGCTCCGCCGCCACCTCCGTCCGCCAATCCGCCACGCTACCGGCGTAGTTGTAACCACTCGACGGATTTGCCGAGACCAGCCAGCGCTTGAAATCCAGCGCCGCATAATTGTCCCGCGTGAAATCATCCCGCCCCTCAAACACATTTCCGCTCATGTGCCCTTTCGCCATATCCGGCAAACCGCCTTTCATGGCGATCGGTTGCTTCGCGACGTCCGACATCGGGCCCGGCCGCCAGACGTTGTTAATGCAGTTGATGAAATGATCCGCAAAGTTCGCCGTGCCCGACGCGCTCCAGTTGTAGATGACGTTGTTGCGAAAATCCACGATGCGTCGCGGCGGTTCCTTCGCACTGCCGAGTGTCGGATGACGATCCCGGCACGTGGAAATCAAATTGTGATGCAGCGTAATATCGCCGCTCAGATCGCGATACGAGGCCGCCATCGCATGCGACCCTTTGTTGTGGAGGCTGTGGTTCAACGCCTCGCTAATGATGCACCATTGCAGCGTAAAATTCCCGCCGCGCCGCAAGTCATGCGTCCCGTCGATGGCCCAACTCAGAGAACAATGGTCAAAAATCACTCGGTCGATATCGTCCGTGACCACGGTGTCGTCGCCGCCCTTTGTGCCCACCGGCTTATTTTCGTCCCCCAACCGAAAACGCATGTAGCGCACCACCACGTCGTGCGCCTTCTTCATTTGAAACGAATAGTCGCGCAGCGTGATCCCATCGCCCGGCGCAGTTTGCCCCGCAATCGTCACAAACGACTTGTCGAGCAGCAGGGCGCGCTTCAGCACAATCGTCCCGGACACCTCGAACACGATCGTGCGCGGTCCGTGCGCCGACCTGATCCCTTCGCGCAAGGAGCCAGCCCCCGCATCCGCCAGCGTCGTGACGTGGTAAACATCTCCGCCCCGCCCGCCCTGTGCGACACGCCCAAACCCCTCCGCCCCCGGAAACGCCGGCAACTCCGCCGCGCGAGCCGACCACGCAAACGCTCCGCACAGCATCAAGGCATATCGAAAAAAGCGGGAAATCCTCATATTCAGATCAACTGACATCACAGCGCTCACCCGTCCCAGCGCGAGCCGAGAATCACATTTCCGCCCCCGCCACCTCACGCCCCACCAACCACCGCACACTCGTCATCAGCCATTAGTCCTGAGTCCTCGGTTATTAGTCATTAGCCCTTAGCCCTTAGTCCTTAGTCCTTAGTCATTAGTCATTAGACATTAGTCATTAGACATTAGCCCTTGACCCTTCCGTCGCCGCGGCGGTCATGCCGCCAACGCATGACACGCCCGCGCCAGATACCGGTCCGTGATCTCGGGCACGCGTTGCAGCGCAAAGATTGAGCGCGGCTCCCACAACATCGAGCGCAGGGGCTCCAAAAACCGCTTCGCCACATCCCGGTCCGAAATATTCCGCAAGATCGTGAGCGTCTGCCGCGACGCCGGTAGCCCCAGCCACTCCAGCACGCCATAGACATCCCGCCGCTCAAAAATTGCGCTGATTTCCGCCCACGCCGGCCCCGTCGTCCCGCGTAAGCTCCCGTGTGCCGCCACAAAGGCCGTCAACGCTGGCGCGTCCACCAGCGCCGGCAGCAGCTCGGGGCATCGCGCCACCACCTGCAACGCCTCCATGCGCTTGAACGCAAACCCGCTCAAGAACTCGCGCACGTCCGTCGGCACGAATTCCAAATACGCGCGCCACGCCGCCGGCCCGCAACTCTGCGCCGCCGAGGCCAACGCGTCCTCCGATGGCTCGACCGTGATCCACTCCTCGCCGTAAAGCCGCTCAAACTGAACATCTGGCCAAGGCGTCACACGATACGAGACACCACAGTGCGACCACGCCAGCGCGATGGGCACGAAACTTTTTTTGGCACGACGTGAAGGAGCAGCCGCCGCGGCCTTGGCCGAGGTGCGAACGAGCGGGCGAATAGCGGAGAAGGTTGAGATCATGCGCACACTTTACCGCAGAGGGTGGGACATTGGCTGGCCCACCCTAAAAAAATCTGAAACTATTTTTCGTCCCCCTCTCCCTCTCTCCGTCTCTCCGTCTCTCCCTCTCCCCGTCCCTGCCTCCGCACCCATGCCAAACACCGGCCCCCAGCTCTCCCGCCCGCCCCTCGAACGTATGCTGCGCATCCACGACGAGCTGCGGCGCGGCGCCCTCGTCAATTGTTCGCATCTCGTGCGGGCCCTCGAGGTTTCCCGGAAGACCATCGTCCGCGACATCGCCTTCATGCGCGACCGCCTCGAACTCCCCATCGAGTTCGACGCCCAGGTCCTCGCCTATCGCTACACGCATCCCGTGAACGCCTTTCCCACCGTCCACGTCACCGAAGGCGAACTCCTCGCCCTGCTCGTCGCCCAACGCGCCCTCCAGCAATACCAAGGCACCCCGTTTCACCACCAACTCGAAGTTGCCTTCGAAAAACTTGCCGGCGGCCTCCGCGACAAAATCTCCTTCTCGCCCACCGACGAACTTCGCGCCGTATCCTTCAAAAACATCGGCATCGGGAAAACTGACCTCGCCATCTTCAACGCCCTCAGTGCCGCCGTCCTCCGCTCCCACGAGATCGCCTTCGCGTATCGCAAACCCGGCGACGCCACACCTTCCGCCCGCCGCGTGCGCCCCTACCATTTGGCCAACCGCGAAAACCTCTGGTATCTCATCGCCTTCGATCTCGAGCGCGCCGCCCTGCGCACCTTCGCCCTCCCGCGCATCGACGACGTCACCGTCACCAAGAGCACCTTCACGCGCCCCGCCGATTTCTCCCCTGAGAAGTTCTTCGCCAACGCCCTCGGCGTCATGGGCGGCACCGGCGATCACCGGGTCGTGATCCGCTTCACGGCCGCCGTCGCCGAGCGCGTCCGTGAACGCGAGTGGCACGAGAGCCAGGAAATGCGCGACCTCCCCGGCGGCGCCCTCGAACTCCGCCTCCGCCTAGGCGCCCTTAGCGAAGCCGAGCAATGGATCTTGAGCTGGGGAGCCGCCGCCGAGGTCCTCGCGCCCACCGAACTCCGCACGAGCGTCAAAAAATCCGTCGCCGCCCTCACCAAGACCTACGCTGCGTAACCCCCCCCGCGCACCGAAACCTCTACCCCTTCACCCGCGGCACCTTCAGAGCCACCGGCGCCGGTGCCCAGGTCGCATGGCGCCGGTGGATTCACCCCTTTACTTTCACGATTTCGCCCACGC
>Ga0114970_10001838_pt1 | contig 15872 bp, 14 predicted proteins | sample M_140205_XF_Meta_FD_87030 | JGI IMG/M metagenome (GOLD analysis project Ga0114970, IMG submission 87030) | Freshwater microbial communities from Lake Montjoie, Canada to study carbon cycling - M_140205_XF_MetaG | ecosystem: Environmental > Aquatic > Freshwater > Lake | place: Lake Montjoie... | reverse complement strand
CTTTAAAGATGCTCCGATTGTGTTGAAAGAGTCTTTCTTTCAACACCGTGGCGGCTCGTTTTTTATGGAGTGCAGAGCAGGCTTAGCGCAATATGACCCAATGCTCGATTTGTACACGGTACATTTGGGCACTCAGGTTCCTCATCAAATGAAGCGTTTCTACATGGATCTTCTTGAATTGGGAGACAACCAAATTCGAGTGATCGCCCCAGACGTTGGGGGCGGTTTTGGCTCAAAAGCTCCCTTTTATCCCGAGTACGCCTTGTTGCCCATGTTTGCTGAAAAACTTAGGCATCCAGTTAAATGGGTGGAAGATCGATATGAAAATTTTGTATCTACTTTTCAAGAAAGGGATCAATACTGGGAAGTTGAATTGGCTCTTAACTCAGACGGGAAAATACGAGGTCTTCGAGGTAGTTTTATTCACGACGGCGGCGCATATCTGCCTCGAGGTCTCATTGTTCAATGGATCTCTGCAACCACAGTACCTGGCCCTTATGTAATGCCTGCTTTTTCCATGGAGTTGATATCGGCAATTACAAATCGGGTACCCACTTCTGCCGTGCGCGGTGCTGGACGTCCGCAAGCAATTTTTGTAATGGAAAGGCTACTTGATCAGGCTGCAAAAAAGATTGGTATTGATCGTGCTGAGATCAGATATCGCAACTTTGTTCAGCCTGATCAAATGCCTTATTCTGTTGGGTTGATTTATCGCGACGGTAAGCCGGTTACTTATGACAGTGGCGATTACCCAGCATGCTTGTCCATGGCCTTAGACAGAATCGATTACGCAGGTTTTAAAAAACGCCAGTTAGAAGCACTTAGTAAAGGGCGATATATAGGTATTGGTATCGGTAATTATGTTGAAGGCACTGGTCTTGGCCCTTTTGAATCTGTGACTGTACGAATCACAACTACAGGTAAAATATTTCTATACTCTGGCGCTGCACCTCAAGGCCAATCTCATCACACAACTTTGGCCCAAGTTGTGGCTGATCAATTAGGGGTCGAACCTTCACAGATTTCAGTGGTCACTGGCGACACGGGTAGCATTTCATTGGGAGTTGGTACTTTTGCAGCAAGAACAGCTGTTAATGCTGGTAGCTCTGCGCATATTGCCGCAATTGAGGTCAGACGAAAAATTTTAAGTATCGCAGCTTCGGTGATGGAGGTATCTGAAAATGATCTTACTCTTGAAGATGGTTTTGTAAGTGTTGTTGGCGCGGCAGGCTTTAAGCGCAGTTTTAAAGAAATTGCAGTGATCGCCGCAGGCATTCCAGGTTATTCATTGCCGCCGGGTGTCAGCGCAGGGCTTGAGCACACTGCTACTTTTTCGCCTGCTCAATCCACCTATTCAAATGGTAGCCATGTCGCAGAAGTAGAAGTTGATATTGAAACAGGCTATGTTCGAATCTTGCGCTATGTTGTTGGACACGACTGTGGGCGAATTATCAATCCGAAGGTGGTTAATGGACAGGTGGTTGGAGGTGTTGTCCACGGAATTGGGAATGCATTATTCGAGCACATTCGCTATGACGATCAAGGGCAACCTTTGACTGTTCATTTTGGAGACTATTTGCTACCTCAAGCCAGCGATGTCCCTCGAATAGAAGTCTTGCATATGGAATCGCTAACTTCGCTCAATCCTCTTGGAATCAAAGGGGCTGGCGAAGGCGGCACTCTTCCCGCCAGTGCGACCATTATTAGCGCTATCGAAGATGCACTAAGTCCTTTTCAAGTCAAGATTAATGAAACACCGATTAGTCCCCAACGCTTATTCGAGCTTTTAGGAGATGCTGCACTTGGGAGAACAAAGTGAAACCCGGCAAAGGGACCGTGGCGCGAGTGATTGAATTGCTGAAATATATCGCCGAATCAGAAAATCCATCTTCCATAAAGGATCTTTCGGAGTCACTTAATTTACCTCCTACAACAGTTCATCGTCTTATCAATCAATTGGTAAATCATGGATTTGCCGAACGTTCTAGTGAGCGACGTTACCGCGCTGGCAAAGAGTTCTCTCGAATAGGGGCGCTTGCTAGTCAAAAAATTGAACTAGTGAATTACGTAACTCCAATAATGCATGGAGTTGTTGAAGCCTGTGACGAAACATGTTTGCTTGGAATTTACCTGCCAACCTCGTCGTCAATGATGTTTGTTCACAAACTCGACTCAACTAGCCTACTGCGCTATCAACCACAACTTTTTAAATCGCGATCAATAGCATGGGGGGCAAGTGGCAGAGCGATTTTGGCTTGGCTGCCGCATAACCCTATGTTGAGAGCAATCAATACGGCGCCTCCCTCACCTGCGACAGGAATTAAACTCCCTACCTTAGACGCCGTGTTGCGGCAATTAGAAATTATCCGTAAGAATGGCTACGCCATATCAAATGGCCAACAAACCCAAGGTGCAATTGGATTGGCCGCACCTATTTTTAATCCAATTGGGCAGGTCATTGGTGATCTTTGCATCACGATTCCCGAGTATCGATTCAAAAAAACAGCTGAATCACAATTGGCGAGGTTATTGGTAGACGGTTGTCAGCTCGTCTCCAAGCAATTGAAAACATCGGCACCATTAGAATTTCCAAGGAGTAGGTGAATGAGCCAAGAATCTTTGACTGGTGTTTTATCAGGCATTCGAGTGCTTGATATGACCATGTTTCTTTCAGGTCCTTTCGGAACTCAAATTCTGGGTGATTTAGGCGCAGAGGTTATAAAAATCGAGACTGGCGATGGTGATCAAACGCGTGTATTGCCCCCCAATTTCATTGCTGGTGAGAGTGCGTACTTTTTGTCGGCCAATCGCAATAAAAAAAGTGTCGTAATAGATTACCGAAGACCGGAAGGCGTTGCGTTGATCGAAAAACTAATTTGTAAATGTGACGTTCTTATGGAAAACCATCGTCCCGGTGGATTGGCTAAATATGGGATTACATGGGATCGTGCCCATCAACTGAATCCAAATCTGGTTTGGTGTGCCATAAGTGGTTTTGGGCAAACTGGGCCATACCGTGAACGTCCTGCTTACGATATGGTTGTGCAAGCCCTCTCAGGAGGCATGAGTCTCACTGGGGAGGAGGGTGGAAAGCCAGTAAGAGCGGGTATTCCTATTGCAGATCTTAGCGGTGGTCTGTATGGAGTGATTGGCGCTCTGGCAGCTCTTGTGGGACGACAAGGCGGGCGACCTGGACGTTACATAGACATTTCAATGCTCGATTGTCAAATCGCCATGCTTAGCTACCAGGCGGCTTACTATCTTCACTCAGATAAAGTGCCTGGTATGCAAGGCCGCAGACATGAGTCGATTCCCAGCTATCGCGCTTTCACTGCCGGTGATGATAGAGATTTTGTGATTTGTGCAAATACCGATCGTATGTGGCGTTCCCTTTGCGATGTGGTTGAGCGTCCAGACTTGCGAGATGATCCAAGGTTCATTGGACGCAAAACAAGAAACTCATTCCGGGAAGAAATTTGGACAGAGCTTGAGCAAGAATTCAAGAAAAAATCAGCTAGTGAATGGGTGAAACTTCTCCATGCGGCTGAAATACCAGTTGGAACTGTTAATACTCTTGACCATGCGCTTGCAGATCCACAGGTACAGCATAGAGGAATGGTGATGGAGCTTCAAAGTACACAAGGTGTTCGAACGCGAGTATCAGGAAATCCGATCAAGATATCAGGCGTTGGAAAAGAACCTTTGCGTTACCCTCCCTCAGTAGGGGGTGATACCCACCAAGTTTTATCAGATGTTCTCGGTCTTCAAACTGTCGAAATTGAAGTTTTAGCCAAAGAGAAAATCATTGCTTTTCAAAATTCTTCAAAGGATCATGAATGAAGGACATGAATATTCAAGTTAAATTAAGTGACGGTATTGCTCGTATAGATTTTGGCCGACCTGATCAAGGCAATATGCTTACCATGTCGCATTTGATTTATCTAGCTGAAAAGCTGCAAGAATTAGGATCAGACGAGTCTGTAAAAGTCATCTCACTTGAGCCATCAGGCCCAGATTTTTGCCGCGGACGAGACACTCAAGGCGAAGTGCGCGAGGGCCTAACTGGTTGGGAAACACGCGAACGCATAATGGGTCGAATACTCGATTTATACAAGTGCATAGCGGATGTCCCTGTCCCTGTGGTTGCATGTGTTCAGGGTAATGCAATAGGCTTGGGGTGTGCGCTGGCTGGATCTTGCGATATTACGATTGCATCTAAAGATGCGACATTCTCACTTCCTGAAATTGAAGCCAACATTCCGCCTACTTTGGCAATGTCAGGTCTGCTTCACAAAGTGTCCCCAAAAATTTTGACCTACCTGGTCTACACTGCAGATTCACTGGAAGCCGAGGCTGCGTATGCTACGGGATTAGTGAGTAAAGTCTACCCGGCACACGAATTTAAAAATTCTTGCGATGCGCTATTAAAGAAGTTGACTTCCCGTCCACGCTTGACTATTACTACTGTCAAACGTTATCAATCATTTGCATCAAATGCGACACCTTCCATGGCGTCCGAATATGCTGGAACTTTACTTGCCTTGGTTCGTGGAAAGTAAGCCATAAAACTGACTATTTTCACCTTCAAACAAACAATGACAGCTGGGTTGTCCGATGTCAGCAAATGTAAGATTGTGCGTCTTCAAGCAGTTTAGACAGGTGGCTATAGACACCAACATCGCGAGCATGTTCGGCGAGGGCTGGTCGAGTAGAGAATGATTAATTGTTTGGGCATATTGACCAATATTATGATACGTGAAAAGGGGAAGTGAATGATGAAATTAATTTTTTTGAATATCAAAAATCTTGTTCGACTATTTGTGATGATGGCTTTAGGCTTACCGGGTTATTCATTCAGCCAAGAACAATTCCCGTCCAAGATGATCACACTTGTAATTGGATTTACTGCAGGATCTTCATCAGATGTTTTTGGACGTTTCTATGCAAAAAAACTTTCGTCTTTGACGGGACAAGCTGTCGTTGTTGAGAATCGGTTAGGCGCTGCTGGTCTAGTAGGTGCAAATTCGGTTTTGCGGGCACCAGCGAATGGCTATACCCTCATGGCTACTACAGCTAGCTTACCGATAACGGCTTATATGCAAAACGAACATAAGTTGGATGTTGCAAGGGATTTTGTTGGAATCGTTCCTCTGTTCAAGACCTCGCTTGTGGTCATCGTTAAAGCCGACTCTTCCTTGAAGACAATGAGCGACCTCATAGATGTCACAAAGAAATCGCCTCGTGGCTTGAGTTATGCCACCTTCGGCGTAGGTTCCTTTTCACATTTACAAATGGAGATGCTCTCTTCACGGTCTGGCGGCGCAAAGATCATTCATATTCCATACAAGGGCGGTCCAGAGGTCACTTCAGCAGTCCTTTCGGGGGAGGTCGATGTTGGGCTTTCGATCGCCTTGACGGTTGCCTCTCAAGTCAAGTCAGGACAACTTCGAGCGCTGGTAACCTTTGACAATGATCGTACTCCAGTTCTACCAAATGTTCCTTCTATCAAGGAAGTTGGTTATCCTGACGTCACTGTTCGAAGCTATGTAGGAATTGTTGCCAGTGCCAAAACACCTCCTGTGCTTGTATCTAGATTGCAGGAGTTGTCTCAGCAAGTCGTAGCTGATCCTGAGTATATCGAAGCCATAGCAAAGTATGGAGCGGATCCGCTTATTCTTTCTTCTGCAGAATGGAACATGCTTTTATTGCAAGAATCAGAAAAAGTCTTTGGTTTAACGAAATCGATGGGGCTAATAAAGTCGGACGCACTCCGCTAACTTACTTCAACACAAGCAATTGAACGGAGACATGATATGACTTCTGAGGTAACTAAATTTCACTTTTACGAACCTAAGCTTGGACACAGACTTGCACACAACCCGTTGAATGCAATCATTGCTCCAAGGCCTATTGGTTGGATCTCGACGAGAGACACAGAGGGTCGATGCAATCTTGCCCCCTACAGTTTCTTCAACGCTTTTAACTACGATCCTCCGATCATCGGATTTTCTGGAACAGTATTGAAAAACAGAATTGGACCGAATTGGAAAAACAGCATTAAGAATGCGATGGAAACGAAGGAGTTTGTCTGGAATCTTGTGACGATGGATCTGGCAGAGAAAATGAATGAAACGGCAAAAGGAGTTGCCTGGGGAGTCGATGAATTTAAGCTTGCTGGTTTGTCACCAGTCCCTGGACGTTTGGTCAATGTACCTCGTGTTGGTGAGAGCAGTGCTGCAATGGAATGCAAGGTCATCGATATCGTTCAGTACAAAGACAGCACAGGTAAACTAATTGATGGCTGGCTTGTGCTAGGGGAAGTTGTCGCCGTATATATTGATGAGTCATTGATCAAGAATGGAGTCTATCAAACTGCTTATGCTAATTCGATCGCACGATGTGGTGGAATTGATGACTATATGCATATCACTGAAAACGCAATGTTTAAGATGCGCATGCATGCAAATCCGCAAAATACCACCACTCATGGTGTGTAGTCCAAGCAGAATTATAAGTTTTAATCAATAAATAATCTTTTAAAAATTATAAATTTTTTTAATGAAAGTAATATAAAATTTGAAAATAAAAGTGTGTTGAAAAATCCATAAAAACATCAAGGTGTATATTCCCACTTAATAGTGGATCTTTAAAAATTAACTCCGTGTTATAAAAACATGCGCTCTGTCACCGAACGAATCAGATTAGATTTAATCCGTGCTCCCCAATTTGCTGTATTTCCCTTCATGCGAATGTAATGTCTATAGTTCAATTAGACTCGCCCGCCCTGCGCATTTCCGATCTGCGGAAAGCTTACCTTTCCCGCGACGGACGCGTAGTTCAGGCAGTAACTTCATTTTCTGTCGATGTCGTACGCGGCGAACGGCTTGCGATCCTCGGCCCCTCCGGCTGCGGAAAGAGTACGATACTTCGCATTCTCTCCGGCCTTGACGCTCAATTCGGCGGCACCATCGACTGGGCCAACGACGCTAGTGCCGACGCCAAAAAGCAACTCCGTTCGGCAACGGTGTTTCAGGGCGAATCCACCCTGCCCTGGATGACGATCAGCGAAAATCTCACTGCCGGTCTCTCGGGGTTGAAGCTTGACGCCGACACTGTCAAACGACGTCTCGATCATCATCTTCGCCTCGTCGGCTTGAGTGAATTCGCCTCCGCCTATCCGCATGAACTCTCCGGCGGCATGCGTCAGCGCGCCGCGATTGCGCGTGCGCTCGCAACTGAACCGCTGCTGCTCTTGATGGATGAGCCGCTCGCCGCGCTCGACGCGCAGACCCGACTCATCATGCAAAAGGAACTGCACTGGATCTGGAAGCAGACGCAATCCACAGTCGTCTATATCACACACGACATCGAGGAAGCGATTTCGCTCGCCGATCGTCTTCTTGTGATGACGGCTCGGCCCGGCCGCATCAAGGCGATCCTAGACGTGCCTTTCGGCCGCGAAGTCGAACCCTTCGAGCGCCGCAGCTCAGCCGCCTTCGCCGAGCTTCAAGCAAAAGTCTGGAGCATGGTCGCTGAAGAAGTCGGTCAATCGCTGACATCTTCGGAAACTTCGAAAGGCGCATCTGCATGAGCAATCAGTCTTTCCTCGATGAACCCTACGCAGCCGAGACACAAAAGCTGGTCGATGAAACGCTTCGAATGCGGCGCAATACCCGCATCCTATCTATCGTGCTCGGCGTCGGCTTTCCGCTGTTGCTGCTGTCGACATGGGAATACGTATCACAGAACGGGCTGATCGACCGCCGCTTCTTTCCTGCACCAACGACCATCGCAACGACGGTCGTAAAAATCCTGAGCAACGCAACAGATCGTGCCGTCGTCATCGATCACATTCTTGCCACCCTTGGGCGACTCGTTGTCGGATTTAGCCTCGGCGCAACCGCCGGTGTCTCTATGGGCGTAATAATGGGGCTGAACGCGCCGACACGCTTTGCGGTGTCACCGCTGCTTTATGGTCTGTTCCCAATGCCTAAGATCGCGATCTATCCACTTGTCATCATTATCTTCGGCATCGGCAATGCGGGTTCTACGGCGCTGGTCACGCTCGGTGTGTTCTTCATGACCTGCATCAACACGCTCTCGGGCGTACTCTATATGAATCAGATCTATCTGGATATCGCGACCGCATTCCGCATGCCCCCGGCAACGCGCTGGTTCCACGTATTCATTCCCGCCGCAATGCCATCGATCATTACCGGACTGCGGCTCGGCCTCGGACAGGCGTTGATCCTTGTGATTTCTTCAGAGTTCGTCGCCTCCGATAACGGCGTCGGCCGCTTCATCTGGGATTCCTGGCAGGTGCTCGATATCTCGCGAATGTTCATGGGATTGACCATTGTGCTGATGTTCGGTGGTATCGCCGCGCTCTTGGGGAGCTATGCCGAGCGCAAGCTGATCCCCTGGAAGCAGGCCTGACCATGCAGCTTGCTCTTGGCAACGGACGTTCGATTGGCTATCTCGCGTCCGGTCAAGGGCCAGTGATCATACGACTGCACCCGGTCGGCCTCAACGCGCATTTCTGGGATAGCGTGACAGATTATTTGCTCGGGAATTACCGCATCATTGCGATCGATTGCCCCGGCCATGGCGACAGCGACGTAACGCTCGCTTTTCTTTCACTCGATGAAATCGTCGGCGATATCTGCACTCTGATCGCGGCACTCGTGCCGCAAGGAGCCGTTATCGCAGGCTGCTCACTCAGCGGCATGCTCACGCAAGGCGTTGCCCTAAGACGGCCTAATCTGGTCCGCGGCGTTGTAATTTCCAATGCTGGTCATGGCGCGACGATGCTAGCCGAGCGGCATTGCGCCAGCGCAGTCAACGTGCGCTGGCCGGCATGCCCACCATTCTCGACGACATCATCTCGCTTTGGTTCTCGTATGCCTTCCGTGCCAAGCACCCCGAAATTGTTAAGCAGGCCAGCGATATGCTGCTAGCTGGGGATCCCGTGGTGCATTCTTGGACCTGGGAAGCCATGGTCGAACTCAACTACGGCTTATATCTGATTCGATTGCCGATGCCAGTAATGGCGTTGACCGGCTCCGAGGATAGATCTGTCTCGTTGGCGGCGTTTCAGGCGCTGATCGACACGCTGCCACATCCAAAGAGCCACATCTTTTCGGGCGCGGGTCACCTGCCGCCGCTCGAAATGCCACAGCTTTATGCGCGCGTGCTAGACGAATTCGCTGCCGCCGCTTTCAAAGACACCAGAAAACAACAAGAAAGGAGCCTCAAATGAGCAACAAGCCAATCGACATTGCCATCATCGGCGCGGGAATGGGCGGGCTAACATCTGCCGCGACGCTACGACGGATCGGCGCAAAAGTCACCATATACGAACAGACTAAGAAGTTCGTGCGGATCGGCTCCGGTATTCAGCACAGTCCCAACGCGATCAAGGTGATCCGTGAACTAGGGCTAGAACCCCGATTGCGTGCGAAGGCGTTCATGCCGACACTGACCCGTTTCAAGGATTCCCACGGCAAGTTGTTGTGGGAGCGTATGCAGGGCGAGAACTTTGAAAAGCGCTACGGCGCCCCGCATCTGCAGCTGCATCGCGCTGAGCTGCATGAGGCGCTGGCCTCGCTGGTGCCGCCGGACATTATTCAGCTCAATAGGAAGCTGACCGCGCTCAAAGATGGCGGAGATAGCGTGCTTCTTACTTTTGCCGATGGCACAACTGCCCGGCACGATGCCGTCATCGCCGCTGACGGCGTGCATTCGTTTGTCCGTGAATGGATGCACGGTGCGAAAAAGCCGACCTATACCGGCAGGATTGCTTATCGCACGACCTTCCCGGCGGCGCTGCTCGGCAATCATAAAATAGAGGAATCCACCAAGTGGATGGCAGAGGATCGACATATCGTCATCTATTACATCAACGCCCAGCGTAGCGAGGTCTATTTCGTGACTTCGACTCCAGAGCCTAATTTCGACGACGAGTCGTGGACGCTGCAGGGCGATGTCAATGAGATGCGTGAGGCCTACAAGGATTTTCACCCGGAAGTGCGCGGAGTGCTCGCGGCCTGCCCGCAGGTAAATAAATGGGCGATCGTCCAGCGCGATCCGCTGCCTTACTGGACCCGGGGGCGTATTGCGTTACTGGGGGACGCTTGCCATCCGATGACGCCTTACATGGCTCAGGGTGCTGCCACCTCGATCGAAGATGCAGCGATCCTATCGCGCTGCCTCGATGGCGTCTCGTCCAACGACATCGCCGCGTCGCTAAGGAAATACGAGGCCAATCGACTGCCTCGCACCGCGCGTATCCAAACCTCCTCGAGCCTCAACGACGTCAATAAGGTTCGAGAGGAGCAGGATTTCGTCATGAGCTATGAAGCCTGGCAAGTGCCGCTGATAGATCCGACTGCTTAGCCATCGCGCGGAGCAATCTGGTCAAATCAATCAATAACAACCGCTTTAAGAAATACAGAACTGGAGAGACCACATGAACACACTGACATGCCGCTATCTGCTCGCGCTTTGCGCTGCGACAGCACTTCTCGGACTCGGCGTTCTAACGACGGCTTATGCGCAAACGCCTACGACCGTCCGCTTCGGCTCAGTCGGCGGGCTCACAGACGCCGGGCTCTACCTTGCTGAGGAGCTGGGCTACTTCAAAGAAGAAGGCCTCTTCGTGGAGATGAAGAGAATGGCGAGCGGGCCAAACCTCGTCACCGCGCTTGCAACAGATCAGCTTGATGTTGCTGGTATCGCCGTGACGCCAGGCCTCTTCACCGCCGCCAACCAAGGGATCAACATCAAGATCGTGGGCGACAAGAACTCGACACGACCGGGCTTCGTTGCTTCCAAGCTCGTCGTGAGCTACAAACTTGCCAATGGCAGCAAAGCTGACATCATCAAAAGCCTCAAAGGCAAGGTGATAGGCGTCAGTGCCAAGGGTTCGTCTTCGTATTACGTGCTTAACCGCATCTTCACCGCAAATGGCTTCTCGGTTAACGAAGTGCAAGCCAAGGAAATCTCCTATCCAGCAATGATTGCAGGGCTAGCATCCGGTGCGGTTGACGCAGCCTATATCCTCGAACCGTTTCTGTCTCAAGTTCTTAGCGAGAAGATAGGTGTAGAAGTGGCAGATCTCACTACCGTTCAAGGCGAAAGGGGCCAGACAGGTGTACCGATGGTCTATAGCGAGAAGTTTGGTTCAAACAAAGTCGTCGCCCAGGCCTTTATGAACGCTTACATGAAAGGCGTGCGCATCTATAACGACGCCTTCGTAAAGAATATGAACAAGGACAAGGTGATCGAAATTCTGGCACGCCGATCCGGCTTTGCACTCGAAGTGGTGAAGATGGCGACGCCAGCGGGTCTTGATCCCAATCAGGAAGTCGATCTAGACAGCCTGCGTGATATGCACAAATTCTTCATCAACCAGAAATTCATTACGACCGAAGCCAATATCGACAAGCTGATCGACAACAGCTTCGCAAAGGCATCCATCGCCAAATACGGCCGTTATAAGTAGTCGAACCTGCAAAATTCATTTTTCAGAATTTCATTAAAACTTGAGTGTTCAAATTTCGGTTTTTAAATTGAAACATGATTTGTTTGTAAATATTACGCTCAAGTTCCCTCAATTGCGTCACTTGAAATCAAGGGTTTTCTCTATATTTATTTAAAATTAAAAATGTATATTGTATAAATATAAAAAGATATTATTTTTTGAGCAGTTAAGACCTTTTTTTTAGGAAAGAAATATGAAAGTTTCATTTTTTCAAGTTACAAAGTATTTTCTTGGTTGTTTTTTATTTGTTATTTCTTTTTCTGTATTTTCAAAAACCACAATTCGTATCGCAAACTTAGAAATAGCACCATTTTTGCCAGTTGCATTCATGGAAAAATTAGCAAGTAAATACGATCTTGAGCTCAAATATACAAATTTTAGAAGAGGTCTAGAGGCCGCTCAAGCTTTGAAGTCAGGGGAGGTAGATGTTGCAGTCGGAGGTGTAGAAGCGGCAATTTCTGCAATTTCTGGTGGTATGCCAGCGGTATTAATATCAGGTGTTTCAACAGGAGGTATAGCTTGGGTTTCACAGCCGGATCAGGATATTAAATCAGTCAAAGATTTGAAAGGCAAAAAGTTTGCAGTCATTGCGGGTTTACATGAATTGGTTATGAGGGTTGAATTTGAGAAATATGGATTAAGCATGTCAACTGAGCCAGGTAAAGCAGATGTACAAGTTTTTTTCATAAATAGCCCACCAGCTTTGATTAATGCAATGAAATCGAAATCTGTTGATGCCATGTCAGGTCCAGAGCCGGTGCCTAGCCAAGCGATTAATCTAAAAGTAGCAAAACCAATGCTGCGTCCTTATGACACTGTCCTCGGAAATATTCCAAGAGGAATATTCATGTCAAAAGAATACTATAGTAAAAATAAAGAGGCGGCATCTAGATTTGTTTCAGCTCTAGTTGAAGCAACTAAAATGTTAAGAGACAACCCAAAACTTGCAAAAGAATTTGCCTTAAATGAGGCATTAAAAGATGGAATGACCTCAGAGGACTGGAACTTGACTGCTAGTAATATGGCATTTGATATCTCATTAACAGAAACTCAAATACAAGCATATATTGAATACATGTTGAAATATGGAATGATAAAGTCAAATTTAAAAGTCAATGAAATAACCGATTTGTCAATGTTAGAAAAAGCAAAAGTAATTCATAAATGGTGAGGCTAAGGTTTGACTAAAAGAGTTTCTCCTAAAATATTATGAAGGTAGCTATACAAAAATGGTGGTTTCCCATTTTTTTATTATGTTTTTGGGAATTTTCTGTTTCAAATAAATGGCTTGATCACTCTTTTTTCCCGGCTCCCAGTTCAATGATTATTGTAATGTGGGGGGATATATTATCAGGAAAAATAATTCATGACTCTTGGGCCAGTTTTCAACGTTTTTTTGTTGGGCTATTTATAGGGTCAACATTGGGTGTTCTTCTTGGACTAACTATGGCCGTAAGTAAGTCAGTTGACTTTATGCTTTCCGCAATAGTCCAAATTATAAGAGCAATACCTCCGATTACTTGGATTGGATTTTCTATTCTATGGTTTGGAATTGGAACAAAGCCAGCTATATTTTTGATTTCACTAGGGACTATATTTCCTATGTTAATAAATACGTATGATGGTGTACGGCAAGTTGATGAAATTTACATAAGAGCTGCAATGAATTTGGGTGCAAAGCGAAGAATGCTATTTTGGAATGTGATTTTATCTGCAGCATTGCCTAATATATTAACTGGATTAAGAGTCAGTATAGGCTTGGCTTGGATATTAATGGTTGTTGGAGAGTTAATCGCCGTTCCCAATGGTCTTGGTCAAACTCTTATGCGTGCACAAGACTATAACCAAGTCGACAGAATGTTAGCTTATATGATAGTAATTGGTCTTTATGGGTTTTTATCAGATTTACTTTTAGTTCAAATCTCAAATTATCTATTGAGATGGCAGCGAGGTCTTGAAAGATAGTAATGATTGAATTTCATGGCATTTTTAAAACCTTTAAAAATACACAGGCTGGAACTTCTATAGCCGCATTAGAAAATGTTTCTTTTATTCAAAAGGAAGGTGAATTTTTGGCCATTATGGGTCCGTCTGGTTGCGGTAAATCGACTCTTTTAAATATTGTTGCTGGATTTGAATTGAAATACGAAGGAGTATGCAGGGTAAATGGTAAGCCTGTTACAAATACTGGTCCCGATAGGGGGGTTGTTTTCCAAGAGTATGCACTTTTTCCTTGGATGACCGTTGAAGAAAATATGACATTTGCAATGAAATCTGCAGGAAAATGGACGAAGAACTCTTCAAAAATTTCAAAAGATATTTTAGGACGAATGGGTCTATCTAACTTTTTAAATTCTTTTCCTAAAAGCTTATCTGGTGGTATGAGACAGCGACTTGCAATAGCAAGAATAATTGCAATTGATTCACCAATGATGTTGATGGATGAACCTTTTGGTGCCCTAGATGCTTTAACGAGAAGTAGTTTACAAAAAGAATTAGTTACGCTTTGGCACGAAACGAAAAAAACTATTTTTTTTATAACTCATAGTGCAGATGAAGCTATTTACCTTGCTGATAGAGTCATTGTAATGACACCAAGACCCGGAAAAATAGTCTTAGAGTTGAATATTGAAATAGAAAGACCTAGGGATCCAACAAGCCCTGAATTTAATGAATATAAGAAAAATATTTTACAAGTATTAAATTCTGATTGATTTTAAAATTACTGGAGTTATTTAAATGGCGATTGTTGCAATAGATATTGGTGGAACATTTACTGATCTGGCTTACCTTGACCCCTCTACGGGACTTTTAAAGTTTTCTAAAAGTCTAACAACTCCACCAAATTTTGAGCAAGGAGCAATGGATTGTATTCGTAAGGCTGATATTGAAACATCTGGTATTGAGATTTTACGACATGGAACAACTGTTGTTATTAATGCGCTATTAGAGCATAAAGGTTCTAGAACAGCTCTAGTTACCACAGAAGGATTTCGCGACACATTAGAGATTGGACGTGGCAATCGTCCAGAGGGATTTAACTTATTTTATGAGAGATTACCTCCAGTAGTTCCAAGAGATCGTCGATTTGGTGCTGTCGAGAGAATTGATTCACGAGGAGACATTCTTACTCCATTGGATATAAATTCACTTAAGTTGATTGCTGACAATATAAATAATTTAGAAGTAGAAGCCATAGCTGTATGTTTTTTGCATTCGTGGCGAAACCCTCAGCATGAAATTGTGGCCGGGGAATACTTAAGAAAACACACAAATTGTTTTGTATCGTGCTCACATGAAATATCTAAAGAATTTAGAGAGTTTGAGAGGACAACTACTACAACTTTAAATGCTTATGTTGGTCCCGTTGTCTCTAAATATTTAAAAAGATTTGGAGATGCACTTAGAAAGAATCATTTTAATGGACAACTATTTCTAATGGGATCTAATGGGGGCGTGCTAACTGAGGAAGACTCATCTATTAGACCCTTATTATTGGTGGAATCAGGACCAGTTGGAGGGGCTGCTGGAGCAGCAGAAATTGGTAATAGATCTGGTCTTAAAAATTTAGTTGCTTTTGATATGGGAGGAACAACAGCAAAGGCGGTCTTGATTGAAAATGGAGAGGCATCAGTATCACCTCTATATTGGGTTGGTGGTTATGATCGTGGCTATCCTGTTCAAGCTGCCGTTCTTGATATTGTAGAGGTTGGTGCTGGGGGAGGAAGTATTGCCGGAATAAATGATTTAGGATCGCTACAGGTTGGTCCAAAGTCTGCAAGCTCTGTTCCTGGTCCTGCGTGTTATAACAATGGGGGTGTAGAGCCTACAGTCACTGACGCTAATCTCTATCTTGGTAGATTGCACGAAGAACGGTTTTTAGGTGGTGCAATGAAGCTACGCAAGGACTTTGCAGAAAAGGCACTTTCTGAATTGTCCTTAAAGCTTGCGCAACCAATTACTGAGCTTGCGGCTGGAATTTTAAGAATTGCAACCATCAATATGGCAACAGCAGTTAGACGAGTTACCATTGAGCGTGGTTATGACCCAAGAGATTTTGCAATGGTTGCTTTTGGAGGAGCTGGGCCTTTACACGCGGTTGATGTTGCTAGAGAAATTGGAATGAATCGAGTTTTGATTCCACCACAACCAGGACATTTTTCTGCCTATGGAATGCTTTTTGCCGATTTTCGATATGATTTAACAGAAACTATTGTTACGTTATTAGATGGAGCAGATCTAAAGAAAATTGATGAATTATTTGATAGACTAAAACTAGATGCAGAGAAAAAATTTAAGAATATTTCTACACCTATACTTTCGACGCGTT
>Ga0114970_10001837_pt1 | contig 15886 bp, 13 predicted proteins | sample M_140205_XF_Meta_FD_87030 | JGI IMG/M metagenome (GOLD analysis project Ga0114970, IMG submission 87030) | Freshwater microbial communities from Lake Montjoie, Canada to study carbon cycling - M_140205_XF_MetaG | ecosystem: Environmental > Aquatic > Freshwater > Lake | place: Lake Montjoie... | reverse complement strand
TTTCATTTCTATTCAGTTTTCAAAGAACCAACCGACACCCAACCGCGTTCTCTTCCTCGCTACCGAGTCAGTTGCGCTGCGTGTCGTGAGAAGGGTTATATGTATTCTGAAAGAAACCGTCAACCTTTTTTTTGCCAAAATAAAAATAAGTTACCTCTGGTTATGGCGAATTCTCGGCAAAGTCTTGTAAAATATAAAATTGATGGGTACCATGAGGGATTCGCGGCCTTGCGGCGAACCAACTATTTCTCATGATCGAGACAAACGGGCCTATGAATCCCTCCACTGAATTGTCCTTATTTGAACGTTTCCATCAACTTTCCCTCGATAAAGAGTGGTTGGAGGGGTGGGATCTCTTTGAACGCTGTACGGCTCGGATCGAGGATACATTCCCGACATTAACCACCATTTCCTTAAAGACCCCGCTGAGCCAAGCCCAGGTCCGCATTAAATGGCACCCGAGCGGCCGCCACCTCCAGTGGATGGAGTGCACCTGCACCCAGCACCGTTCCCGGAAAAAGAACTGTGAGCATATGGTCGCCACCCTCTTTTTCTTGGAAAAACAACGCCCTAAATTAATTGAAAAACTGGACAACCAGACCCTGATCTCCCTGTTTGGGGCCCATACCAAGCCCCCAGCCGCCGTCATAGCTGCGGCCCAGGAGGCAAGCACCCCGCTCCCCCTTTCCCAGTTGGAAAGCCTTCAACTGGTTGGAAAAGGCCCCATGATCCGAGCCCGCTTCGCCACAGCCACCCTCCAAGGGAGCCCCCATCACCGCACCCAGGATTTTGGGCTCGATGATGCCGCCCGCTTGCTAGAGGCGATAAAAGGAGAGTCGGCTCTCCTGCAGGCCATCGCCCCCTTGAAAACCCTCCCCTGGGTAGCCAAAATTGGAACGAAGCTAGACCTCCTCCCCAATGGAGCCATCCAAGCCAAGCGGGTGATCGCCCTCCAAGTACCGGAAAATAGCTCTCTACCTGCCTACTTGCAGCCCATGGAGAGCTATTTAGAGCGGGAAAACGGCACGGCGGACCAAGCTCAGCGCCTTTTCGCCTTCCAGGCTTTCCCCGCCGCCATGCCTTTTTTGGGCAAACAATTCTTCTTTGCCCCTGGCTTGGGCTATTTCCCTCTGCAAGGACAGCCCGTAAAGCCCTCTTGGTTTGAACTGCCAGTGACCCAAGTATTTGAAGAAGAGAAAGCCGTGGCGCTTCTGGAAGGCCACTTTCACAGCTTTCTCGAGTTGGGCCCCATTTGGCTACACCCCAAGATTTTGCCCGTATCTGTACTCCATACTCCTTCTCTGCACTCCATGACGGCGCGCGAAGACAATGGGTGGTTCTACCTCGCTCCTTATTATCAGATTGGCGAGGAATCTCTCGCGCTCTCCGAATTGCTTCTTCACTATAGAAAGAAGAAATCCCGCTACCTGAAAAAAGGCGATCATTGGGTTCAAGTTCCCACCTTTCTCACAGACTATGATTGGCACATCGACGAAGCCGAAGGTACCTTTAAAGTACAAGGCCTCGAGTTATTCCGTCTGGAAGCCCACTTGGGGCACTTTGACCAAATCGCCGGCAGTCGAGAAGTGCTTGCACGATTGCAGCACCATCAAAGCCCCTTGCCGGATATGCCATTACCTTCCCTCTCCCACACAGGCCTTTCCCTGCGCGGCTATCAAGAGGAAGGCCTCCAATGGGCCTGGTGGCTCTACCAAAATCAATTCCACGGTCTCTTGGCCGATGACATGGGACTCGGAAAAACTCACCAAGCCATGGCCTTGCTTGCCTCTATTCAAAAGACCTCCCCCACCCCCTGTCGCTTCCTCGTCATCGCCCCTACCTCGGTGCTCGATCACTGGCGCGACAAGATGGTGCAGTACGCGCCGGTGCTTAACCCTGTGTTGTATTATGGGACCCAGCGAGCCGATATTCTTCAAAAGCTTTCCCCCGCGGAAACATGCACTCTGATTACGAGCTATGGGGTGTTACTTCGCGATTGGCGCGCATTGCAAAATCCTGGCTGGCAAGTGGTGATCCTCGATGAGGCGCACCTGGTAAAGAACCAAAAGACCGCCACCTATCGGGCTGCCTGTAAATTGCCCGCTCGCATGCGCTTAGGGCTAACGGGAACGCCCATGGAGAACCATCTGCGGGAACTTAAGAACCTCTTTGATTTCTTATTGCCCGGATATTTGGGTTCCGATGTGTATTTCCAGAAGACCTTCCTCACCCCCATTACGAAGCACAAGGATCCCCAGGTCCAAGAAACCCTACAGCGGTTGATTCATCCTTTTAAGCTGCGCAGAACCAAATCCCAAGTACTGCCAGAGTTACCGGACAAAACCGAAGATACGCGGTTTTGTCCCCTCAGTCCCGAGCAGACCCAGCTCTATTCCAACGTACTGGCCATGCAGGCCCAGCCCCTCTTGGAAAAGCTGCGCACCCCTACGGCAGCCATCCCGTATTTGCATATTTTTTCGACCCTCCAGCTGCTCAAACAGATTTGTAACCATCCTGCCAGTTTGCAGGAAAATACGTCGTACCGAGACCATAGCAGCGGAAAATTCAGCCTTTTCCAAGAACTTCTCGACGAGGCCATAGCGTCGGGACAAAAGGTAGTGGTGTTTAGCCAATATCTCCGCATGTTAAATCTCATTTCCCAATATTGTAACGATCAAAAGATCTCTTACGTACTGATGACCGGACAAACTCGAAACCGCAAGGCCGTCATCGACCAATTCCAAAATGACCCCACTACTTCTGTATTTCTGGGCTCCCTGCTCGCAGGAGGCGTGGGGATCGACCTCACCGCAGCCTCTGTGGTGATCCACTATGATCGCTGGTGGAATGCCAGCAAAGAGAACCAGGCAACGGATCGGGTCCACCGCATCGGGCAAAAAAACTATGTCCAAGTACTTAAACTTGTGACAAAAGGGACCTTAGAAGAAAAAATTGATGCCATGATCCGAACCAAGCAAGGCTTGTTCGAGCGATTCCTGGAAAAAGATGAAGATCTCTTCCGGAAGCTCGACCGCAAAGAAATGATTCAGCTCCTGGAAGCCATCCCAAGCCACGATACACCCTAATTCATATGAGATCTGACCTGTCATGAACCAATTTTTGATCGAAGGGGGCCGCCCCCTCAACGGAAGTGTCACCCCTTCAGGAAACAAAAACGAAGCTCTCCCAGCCGTAGTGGCTTGTTTGCTCACCGATGAACCCATTATTTTGAAGCGTTGCCCCGCTATCGAAGACATCCTCGTCATGGGAAAAATTTTGGAGAAATTGGGCGTCGAAGTGAGCTGGAATGGTCCTGAAGAGTGCCAACTCTGGGCCAAAAACGTCCATACCTGGAAACCTGACGCGGCCCTTTGCACCCAGCTTCGCGCCTCCATTCTCTTTTTGGGCCCCCTCCTCTCTCGATTTGGCAAAGTAGAGCTGGCGCCTCCGGGAGGAGATGTAATCGGAGCTCGTCGCTTGGATACCCACTTCGAAGGCATCGAAACCCTGGGGGGAACCCTCGAGTTCGGCAATCCCATTCGGGGAAGCTTGCCTCGCTTGGAATGCGGGCATGTTTACTTGGATGAACCTTCCGTTACGGCCACAGAAAACTTGCTTCTCATGAGCGTCATTGGAGACGGCACCACCGTTTTGCACAATGCCGCTTGTGAACCTCACGTCAGTGGGCTTTGTCGCTTACTCAATGCCATGGGTGCTCGCATCACGGGCATCGGCAGCAATCGCCTCCGAATCAAAGGCGTAGCCAAGCTCCATGGGGCGACCCATACCATCGGTCCTGACTTCATGGAAGTGGGGAGCTTCCTTTGCCTCGGCGCCATTTCTGAAGGTACCTTACAGATTGACGATGTGAATCTCACGGATCTGCGCTTTGTGCTCAAAACCCTGCAAAAAATTGGGATTCACCCAGAAATCGATGGCACCAGTCTGCGCATGGGACCTCCCTCCGAACCATTGCGGATTCAATCGGATATTGGCGGACATATTTCGAGCATCTATAGCGGACCTTGGCCTGCTTTCCCCACAGATCTCATGTCCGTCTCCATTGTGGCCGCTACCCAAGCCCAAGGCAATATCCTCTTCCACGAGAAGATGTACGAAGGCCGCATGTTCTTTACGGACAAGCTCTTGGCCATGGGCGCTCAAATTGTATTATGTGATCCTCATCGCATCGTGGTAGGGGGCCCTGGCCCCAGTCAACTGAAAGGCGCTCGCATGAGTTCCCCTGATGTGCGGGCGGGTATGGCCATGGTGATTGCAGCCCTCATCGCCAAAGGCAAAAGCGAGATTGACAACATTTATCCCATTTTGCGGGGCTACCATGGGTTGGAAGCTAAGTTGCAGAGTCTTGGGGCGGCGATTTCTCGGGTGACTCCGTCATGATTTCTTTTGTTTCTTTTTTCTTGAGAGAAACCAGCTGCGCAGTTTTCTCTCAAACTCTCTTCCTTGCCTCTCAAGCTTTCTTCCTTGCCACTTTATGGGGAAATGCCTGCTTCGCTTCTCCTACCTGTGATTACACCGTGATCCAGATTGAAGAGGACGAACATCGCATTACGCCAGAAAAAGTAGAGGCAGCCATTCGGTCCATTCCAGATACAGCACCTGTAGGTTTCGCACGGGAATTGCAAACCTTACTCGAAGGTCCCTTTATGCTGGGAGGCTGGAAGAATATCTATCCAGAGGGAGCACCTTTCACAGATACAGGTTGGAAGAAATATATTGAAGCCGCTTATCAGAAGCTGCAAGAGCGGACAAACTCCACGGCGAAATATCTAGAGCTCCATATTTTCTGGACCTGGCACCAGGAAGAAGTCCTCACTCAAATGACCCAAGCCATTCACTAAAAGCCTCGCCAAGTAGGGAAAACCACCCTGGCAAAAAGAAAAGCATATCCAACCCCTGACCACGGATCCAAGCTACAGGAAGTGGCAAACCTCCTGCTCTATGCTTATTTCCATGACACCCGAAACACATATTCAACAGAACCATCTCTCTACCCATCTCATGGGAGCTATGGAGGCCCTCCTGACTCACTATGGTAAATAATGTACCTATCTCATGCCTGGCTAGATTTCTAGAAAGGGCCCACATCAAGCTATACTATACATAAGACCCCAAAAAAGGAGCCCTTATGTATAGATCGCTCTCCGTCCTTTTACTATCCACCCTATATGCCTGCGGTAATGGCTCTACTTCGAGCCCTGGCACAACGGCAGCCATTTCTACCACTGCCTCTTCCACCGATACCACCACCACGGCAAGTACGGCAGATAGCACCACAACAACCACAAGTGCGACGGATACCCTGAGTGTCACCACCACAACAACCCTAGATACGAGCAGCACCACAACAACTGCCAGTACTACGACAACCACCACAACCCAACTGACTTTCAACGACATCTATACACATATTCTCAGCCCATCCTGTGTACAGTGTCATACTTCGGGTTTTTCTTCTGGGGATTTTCATACCTACAGCGGCGTCTCTCCCTATGTTACTCCAGGAAATTCTGCTAGTAGCCCACTCTATGAACAAGTAGAGAACAACGCAATGCCCCAAGGGGGACCTGCGTTGTCAGATGCCTTAAAAACCCAGTTGAAGCAATGGATTGATACAGGTGCGGCCCACTAACAACCCTGTTGAAACTTCGGTCTCAGGCATCGGGTTTCTTCATAGGTTTTTCGATGGAGTACTGGCTAACCAACTTATGAAACCCCTCCATATCCCGAGCCACCCCATTCTGCATACGCTTCACCCGAGTATCGGGAGCTTCCTCTTTTAGGAAGTAGTTGGGATCCAATTCGATAATCCCCTTGGTCCACATGCTGGGATTTATCTCTGCGTAGCGCTTCTGCCAGTGATGCTGACGAATCAATCCTGCCTCTGTTGGGAACTTCAATATGGAGTACTGAATCGTTGATTCCCATAGAAAGATTTTGACTTTTCTTCGTTCTGCTGGCAACGCCATATGGGACTGAAACCGCACTACACGACCGATAATCTGAGCGAGAAGCGCGATATTGGCCACCGGTTCCAACACATGGAATTGCTCCGTCGCCTTCAGGGAAACCCCTTCCGTAATTTCGGGGTGAATCAGGATGATTCGCTTCTTCTGGGTATTAAAGGCATCCAAGTCTGCGATTTGTTTTTCCACGGAGTCGTTAGGATCAAGGAGCACATACTGGCCTTCAAAGCCATGTCGATCTAGGAAAGCGGCAAACTGACGAATGCCATTCTTGTCATAGTTGGAGTACACAGCCGCTTGCCCAGGTAGGGTGCGCAATTTTTTCAAAATCGCTTGAAATTTGGAAGGCTCTGATAGACTCCCATCCGCTCGACGAATGGACAAATTCCCAATCTCACGACCCGCTACAGGATTATGCAGGAATCCCCGCTGGATTTCATGGGAATTGAGTTTCACATATCCAGGGGAGTATCGATCCCCAGAGTCTGCCAACAGTACATTCAGCTCCTCGGGATTCAAGTCCTCATCCACAAAATTGAGGAAAAAGTTCACTTGCTCGGGCGTATAATGCTCTGCCACCTCTTCAATTTCCTTTTCTGGGTACTGCGATAAGGCTTCCTCCTGGGTTTCATAAAAAGACACATATTCACTGGCAAACTCCTTCAACAACTCTGGTTTAAACTCCCGAAAGGGGACCGTATGAGCGGGAACCATTTCATTGACAAAGGGCACAGTCACAGATCCCGCTAAAGCAACTGCACCCACAGCCAGCGGCGGCAAAGCGGTTGCAGCCGCTATACTTACAGTAACGATACTGAAAAATGGGACCCATGCCATGACCCACTTGCTTTCCAGGAAATGCCCCCGAAGCAAGGACGTCACCGGTCGAATTTGCATATATTTCTGTTTGAATTTCTCCGGATTAAAATCAAACTCATTTTTCCCTGTGATCAAGTTCCCCAAATAGGCGATATCAGAAGCCTGGGTAAAAATGGGGGTCCCTGTGAGGGTGAGGATTTTCTTCGCCTTCTGTAAGATAAAATACAATTCCCCATATTTTTCCCCGATGGCGGGCCGGGAATATCGAATGTTCTCCACCAATTTGTGCACTTCATCGATGACCAAGATGCTGCGACTGAGATCCTTGTCTTTTAATTCCTCATACGCGGTCTGCATGGGAACAAATCGATATCGACTCGGGTTCTTCACCCCAAAAGATTTCATCTGAATTTGCCAGTTACTCTGCAAAAATCGCGGTAAGAGAATGATCACTTCTGAATCGGGAAACTGTTCCGTATAGGCCAAGGCAAGATAGGTTTTCCCGGATCCCAAGGAGTGGAAAATCAACATGCCTTTCTGCTCTGGATGATCCATCAAATGCTTTACGGCATATTGTTGATGGGGCTGCAGCACAATCTCCGCTTTTGCTTGCCATGTGATACAACCCAGCCACCACGCAAATAGCCAATAGACGCGCGCCATCCTGTGTCCCCATTTTTTATTGTAGATATTTTTCGATGCTCTTGTAGAGTAAAGTACAATACAAAATTATCAGAAGCAAATCACAAAGACAGAAAGGTGCCCCATGAATGTCGCGTCTCGGTATTGGATATTCTTCCTTGCGGCTGGAGTATGGTGGATCACCTTTCAAGTTCAAGCTACCTCCATGGAAGCTTCGACTTCTGCCGTAAGCTCTTCCTATGAGGAAAATGACAGCCCTCTTGTACAACCCCAACTGTCGTTCCTCACCGGCGTGGGTTTTGACCAAAAAATATGGTACAAAACTCCCGGAGAAAATACAGAATTAACCGTTCAAATTAAGAATCCTAAATTCTATCAATTGGATTACGAAATTTCTGCCCATCGGTTCTGTAATATTGGCTTTGATCTCCGATTGGAATTGGGCGAATTTAAGCCACTTTATTTCACAGAGGATGGAAAAAAAATCATAGCCGAGGCGAAAGAATCTGACATAAAGGAAGATCTAAAGCCTCATATCCATCTTGCTACCGGCGCTTTTATCCGTATGCAGTATCCCCTCCATCGAAGAGTGGCTCTCTTCACGCGAGGAGAGTTGGCATTTGGCCCCTACATCAGCTATCTTCAAGGTTTGCAAGTCGATGGGGTGGTACAAGGGGGTATCGATTTTTATTTCAATGATTGGTGGGGACTCACGGCCAGCTATGGCGTGCAGGGAGAGTATGGGATTCGAACCTTTAAGCCAGAGAAGAGCGATCCCGAGATACACTCTGTCGGGATAGGTACCTTCCTCCTGGTGGGCCTCAAGTCTACCTACCTATAAGAGCAGGCTTCTCGATGGAGTACTCCTTCACCAACTGATGGAAACTCTCCATATCCCGAGCTACCCCATTCTGCATACGTTTTACTCGAGTATCAGGGGTTTCGTCCTTTAGAAAGTAATTGGGATCCAACTCGATAATCCCCTTGGTCCACATGCTGGGATTGACCTCTGCATACCGCTTCTGCCAGTGATGCTGGCGAATCAAACCCGCTTCTGTAGGGAACTTCATGACGGAATACTCAATTGTAGATTCCCATAGGAAGATTTTAACTTTCCTTCGGTTGGCTGGCAACGCCATATGGGACTGAAATCGCACCACACGACCAATGATTTGGTCGAGAAGGGCAATATTGGCCACTGTTTCCAGCACATGGAACTGCTCTGTGGCTTTCAGAGAAATCCCTTCGGTAATTTCAGGGTGAATCAGAATGATTCGTTTCTTCTGGGTATTATAGGCCTCCAAATCGGCGATTTGTTTTTCTACCGAATCATTAGGATCCAGCAATACATACTGACCTTCAAATCCATGTCGATCAAGGAAAGCGGCAAACTGACGAATCCCATTCTTGTCATAGTTGGAGTACACAGCCGCTTGTCCACGCAGGGTTCGCAATTTTGTCAAGATCGCTTGAAATTTGGAAGGCTCTGATAGACTCCCATCCTCTCGACGAATGGGCAAATTCCCAATTTCTCGACCGGATACAGGATTTTGCAGAAACGCTCGCTGGATTTCATGGGAGTTAAGCTTCACATATCCAGGGGAATATCGATCCCCCGAGTCTGCCAGCAATACATTCAACTCCTCGGCATTCAAGTCCTCATCCACAAAATTGAGGAAAAAATGCACTTGTTCCGGTGTATAATGCACAGGAATTTCTTCGATCTCCTTTTCTGGATATTGAGATAGGGCCTCATCATGGGTTTCATAAAAAGAGACATACTCACCAGCAAAATCCTTTATCAACTCTGGCTTAAACTCCCGAAAGGACGTTGCATGAACGGGAAATTGCTCATTCATATACGGTACAAAAATTGAACCTGCCAAGGCTACAGCAGGAATCGCCAAAGGCGCAGAGGCCACCAAAGAAAATCCAGCAAACATAGCTGTCGCAGCGGTAAAGAAAGGCACCCATGACAGCACCCATTTGCTTTCGAAGAAATACCCGCGCACCAAGGAAGTCATAGGCTTAATCGCCATATATTTCTGTTTGAATTTCTCTGGATTAAAATCAAACTCATTTTTCCCTGTGATCAAATTACCCAGATAGGCAATATCGGAGGCCTGGGTAAAAATGGGGGTGCCCGTGAGGGTTAAGATTTTTTTCGCTTTCTGTAAGATAAAATATAACTCCCCATATTTCTCTCCTACAGCCGGTCGTGAATAGCGAATGTTCTCCACCAACTTATGCACTTCATCGATGATCAAAATGGTGCGACTGAGATCCTTGTCTTTCAATTCCTCATAGGCCGTCTGTAGAGGGACAAATCGATATCGACTCGGATTTTTCACCCCAAAAGATTTCATTTGAATTTGCCAGTTGCTCTGTAAGAAACGAGGCAAGAGGATGATTACCTCTGAGTCGGGAAATTGCTCCGTATAGGCTAAGGCAAGGTAGGTTTTCCCAGATCCTAACGAGTGGTGAACCAGTATTCCTTTCTGCTCTGGATGCTCCAGTAGATACTGTACGGTATATTTCTGATGGGGCTGCAATACGATCTCTGCGTTCATTTTCCAGGTAAGACAACCCAATAAAAATGAAAATACCCAATATATACGAGTCATTATCCCCCCTTTATACTTTGTTGTAGATATTTCGCGATTGCGTAGTATAAAGAACAATACAAAATTATGCCAGCTGATTCCGCAATAAAGAAAGGTATTATATGAATGTCAGGTTTCACTCTTGGATTTTTTTCCTAACCCTCGGATTTTGGGGCACAACCGTCCAAGTCCAAGGCGCATCTATGGAAAAATCACCTTCGCACATTCAAACTTCCCGTATAGAGAATCCAAGCCCCCTGGTGCAACCACAATTTACCCTCCTCGTGGGGAATGGGCTGAACCATAAATATTGGTATAAGAGTACAAAGAAGGATGGATTCCAACTATCTGGTACAATCAAAGACCATCAAATCTACCAAGCTGATTACGAAGTTGCAGCCAGTCGCTTCCATAATATTGGATTTGCATTACGGATGGAAAGTGGTTCCACCACCATTGATTCAATTAAGACAGCCAAAACAGAAAAAAAAGAAGAACTACTGCTTAAGAACATCCAAAATAAAGGCGTCCATTTTCATCTTGCCTCCGGGGGCTTTGTCCGCTTCCAATATCCGTTACACAGAAGGATGGCCTTCTTCACACGGGGAGAGCTTGCCATCGGCCCTTATGCCACTACACTCGCGGGCGTAAACTTCGATGGAATTCTGCAAGGAGGCATCGATTTCTACTTCAACGATTGGTGGGGTATCACAGCAAGCTATGGCGTGATGGGTCGATATGGAATGGAAACCGTGATCACCTCAATCGAAGACGAATCTCTCAAAGCCTATACAGGAAAAGGACCCGTTCTTTTTTCCGGTGCAGGTACTGTTCTCTTAGTGGGCCTGAAGTCTACCTACCTATAACCTCAAATTCCCACATTACAGCAGGTGAATTGGTACTGCCTATCGGCCCCTACATACGAGGAAGAAATCTTGGTCATCACCTGATTGACTGGGCAAGAAAAATTGAAGGAAGCATTGGCAGGCTGAACCTGATCTTTGCAACTCGAGGCTTGAACAGAGAGGGCCGCTCCTGTACTCGGATCCTTGAGACTGGTACAAAGGCCCTGCCATTGACGATCGGGAGTATTATAGTTATCCGCATGGCTTGGATGTTGAATGATATCCATATATCGACTGAGCGCCCCTGACAACACTTGGCTTGTGGCATCGCATGTGGAAGCACCTGTTTTCTGCAGCTGATTGTCATAATGGGAGGAATATAGCGCATAGATAGACAGGGAAGAAGCTCGTGCTGTCACCCAAGCACTGGGATCAGTCCATCCAGAAATTTGAATTGGCACCCCTGCAGGACTGGCTAAGAACGCACAAGAAAAATTGAATTGCCGATCATTGATGCCATATGTGGTATTCACCCCGATGAGAACAGAGTCCCCCGGACAGAGAAAGACAAAGCTCGATGTGACGTCTCGATAAGATACGCTGAAGCCATTTTTCTTTGACATTTGATCCCAGTCTAATTCAGGCTGAATTTGGTTGGAGGGGCCCGATATATAAACTGGATAGATGCTACTATACTTTGCTGTATAGGAAGCACCTGCAAGCTGCGCTGCAAAACCAATCCATGCAAAAAATAAAAAAAACCCGTATTTTTTCATACCTTCTTAGCGGAAGACTTGGCCCCCTTCTCAAATAAATATTTTCAATACTTTGTTTTTATTGTATTTTTTTTACATAACCCACTATAGGTCCCCCGTCATGCATGCAAAAGCTCTTCTCCTTGGCTGGCTTTTTTTTGGAAGCATGATTTCCACCAGCACTGAACTCAGCTCCTCCCATAGCTATGCCTTACGCACAGACATACTCTACCTACGAGATGGACTTCGAAGCCTCGAGCAAGAAATAGCTTTTCTCTCTCAAATCCCTGCGATTACTCCCATCCGCCTCCATGATGCCGATCTCGACATGCAACGCAATCGCACGGTCACAGAAGAAGCGTATCTAGAGAAATTCCAACAGAATTTAGACATCCTCTCCTTCGAGGTAGAGCAGCTCCATACCGAACTAGAGACCAATCCCATGCAAACGTCCAATTGGGAAAAAATGGAAAGTATCCATGGCAGAATTTCCTTCTTCCTTTACCCCTTGCTTCTTGCATTGGACAAGAAAGTGCAGCCGCTTTCTTCGCGATCTCGTAGTTATGGGAAAATGTTGCAAAGAATTCGGAAGATGAGTCAAGAGATTCGATTGCTTTTATAGAACAGGGGCGCGTTCTCCCCTCCAGATCTCCCCCCTGAAACGCTCCTTGCCGTCAGTACTCTTCCCTCTTAATCTGGTCGATGATCTCGGCTTGCAGGCTCAAGCTGGCAAGGAAATAGGCCCGATCTTCCTCTTCCCAAGTATAGAGGGCATTGCCAATATCGAAGAAGGAGTCCGGCTCTCGCATATGAAAGAGAAACTCCAATACACAATCCTGGGCCATGGTGAGTTCATCTTCATAGTACTGTTCAAATACTTGGTGAAGATCCGTTTCCTCTATCTCACGAAAGCAAGGCCACTCTCGAATAAGGTGTAAAAACGCATCATCCTCCGATTTGGAAAGCACCCAGGTGGTTTCAATCGGTGAGGGCTTATGAGACTGCATCTCGCACATCACCGTGCGAAGTGAATCCGATACATTCCGACGGGGGAATTGAAGCACTTTGCCCATAGCCGTTTCCCATGCTGAAAATGGTACACGTTCCGAAGCGTGAAAACAAAATAGATCTAACAATAATTAGAAATGAATGAAACTGATTTTGTTGAGGGTGAAAAAAAAAGGGTGCGCAGGATTTTTTTTAGCTGTAGGGCGTTCCCCCCTCCAGACCTCCCCCTTTTTTAAGGGCACTAAGCTCATCCTCCAGTCGCTTTACGGTTTTGATCAAGTCAGGGAGTTTTTTTATGGCCATCTGCTGCTTCATCCACTGCTTGGTAGGCGTAAGAGGGGTACCCATATATTCACCTGGCGCAGACTCAGATTGCGCTGCACCCGCGCGAGGACCGATGGTGATATGATCTCCCAACGTGATTCCATGACCCACACCCGCTTGCCCCGCTGCAATGAAACGCTTGCCAATCTTTGCACTCCCGGCGATGCCCACTTGGGCACACAACATGGAATCAGGTCCAATCTCCACGTTGTGTCCCACATGCACTTGGGAGTCAAGTTTTACTCCATGGGCCAATCGTGTCTCCCCATAGGTGGCCCGATCCACTGTACTGGAGGCGCCGATCTCCACCTCATCTTCTATCACCACAATGCCTGTTTGAGGGATCTTCAGAATCCCCTCTCGCGTGGGAGCAAAACCAAACCCATCAGCACCTACCACAACGTTGGCATGAAGGATGCAACGCTTCCCTACGCGACACCCATGCATCACCGTACTGGACGGATACAACACAGTACCAGCCCCGATATACGCATCTTCTCCCACATAGGAAAATGGATAAAGCACTCCATCAGCCTCTACCCTGGCACGAGGGCCCACATAGGAAAATGGATACATTGTCGCCGTAGGATCCACCTGAGCTGTAGGATCCACATAAGCTTGGGGACTTTGCCCAGAAAAACTGTGCGTCACCGGTAATAAAACCTGTCCAATTTTTGCCAAAACTTCATAAGGATTTGGATTGACCAATTGGGGAATCTGACAATTCGGCAACGCCCGATCAGTAATGATGGCACTGGCTTCTGTTTTATTTACCCAATCCCGATATCGAAATTGGGTCAAAAAAGAAATGTCCCCTGGTTTCGCTAACTCTAAAGTTGTGATGCCTCGAATCTCGGGATCTTCATGGGAAATTTTCTGACTGCCTGTCAAAGCCGCCAATTGAGAGAGTTTCATCGATGAATTTCTTTTCCTGTGAGATAAAAATTTACTATATACAGCTACGGGTATCGGTACAAATCTCAAATTCAGGCTGCAGGGTAACATGCTGAATTTTAAATTTTTCTTTTAGCATGCACTCCACCGCTCCTAACGTGGCTGCGACTTTCTCCAAAGTCTCATTCTGTTCAAAGCGGACATGGGCCTCAAAATGCACCTCATGATCGGTCAGCGTCCACAGATGCATGTGGTGAAGATCTTTGACCCCCTTCACCTTTACCAATGCTTTCTGAATCACTCCAATCTCCAAATCTCCTGGGGCGAATTGCATCAGGATCTGAATGGCTTGCCACATCAGTCTCCAAGTAGCCAGCAATAGGTAGATGGAAACCAAAATCGAGAGGCCACCATCCAACCAATCCCAATGGAGCCAGTACATCCCCAGTCCACCAATCCCCACCATGGCCGAGGTGATGATATCGGAAAATAAATGCAAGTAGGAACTCCGAATATTAAGATTATGAACTGAATCTTGATGTAAGAGCCATGCGCATACCCCATTAATTACCACACTCACCCCAGCCAAGACCATGACCTCCACTGATTCCACGGGAACTGGGTGAAGGAGACGCATCACCGCTTCCTTCAAAATCATCAGAGAAACACCGATCAACAATCCCCCATTTACAAATGCCGCTAAAATTTCAGCTCGTTTATATCCAAAGGTTTTCTGATCCGAATGAGCCCGTCTTGCTAACTCCACGGCCCATAAACTAATCACCAATGACACCACATCGCTTCCGTTATGAATGGCATCGGATAACAAGGATAAGCTCGAGGATAAGTACGCATAAATCAATTGCAGCACGGTAACCAGGGCGTTCAATCCCACAATCAAAATCAATCGACTTCGAAGGGTACCCGTGCCAGCTCCATGGGAATGTGGGTGTATATGCATGCCGTGTCTTCTTCTTGTGAAAAAATCCCTATCTTGTCCCTCAAGCCACAACCTGAGTATAAGTATAGACAGTTCATCTGTACATCATCGAGACCCAACATGCAAAAACTTATCCCGTTTTTCTTGTGGAGCCTAATCGGGTGCGTAACTACGCCTTCCCGCGAACCTTTCCCTCTTCAAAAGAAGCAAGCCCTATATCCCAGGCAATTTCCCAGGGTAAGCCCCTTCACCCACGCTACCCAAGTCCAGCAAAAAAAGGCTCTCCTCTTGCAGAAAAAAATCCAGACCACCATCGGTATGGATTTTCCCCTTGATTCTCTAGAAAAAACCCTGTTTTTTGTAGATACCCTTAGACAAACGTACCAATTTTCCCGCCCCATTTATATTCATCCCGATGAAGCACGCTTGTTTTTTCCCTTCCAACTCTACCCGAATGGACATGGATATTTACAACTGGGAGAATGGGATCCAGATAAAAAGTCCGGTACCTACAAGATTTTTTCCCATGCCTTGGACTATGACTCCCTCATTCCCTATGCCAATCTCACGGTAAAAATAGAAAAGCAACATATGCAAAAAGAAGTAACTCGGGAAGTACATATCCTACGGAGCCTGGCCCATTCAGTCCCAGTCCCCAAGATCCGAGATGCAGGATTCACCTGGGGGGAGTCTCGAGAAGGTCCTCTCTTCTCCATGCAAATGGATCTATTCTCCCATGATTTATCCGAAAGAAAAAATGAGAACTCGAGCGTACTCCCTCTTCTCCAGCTGGCCCTCCAGGCTATAGAAGCCGTACGGGCTCTTCATGAAAAAGCCGGTTGGATTCATCGAGATCTCAAACCAAAAAATTTCTTTTGGAGAAAGGAAGGCTCCATAGAAACCCTTGTGGTGGCAGACTTTGGACTGGCAGAGAAACAAGGTGTCCCCACCTTTGGAAAGGGATTGGTAGGAACCCGAGCCTATTTAGCCCCCGAACTCCCCCTCAATCGGCTCCTCAAAGGAAAAAGCTGTGAGAGTATCTCCCTATGCCAAAAAAGTGACGGGTTTT
>Ga0114970_10001835_pt1 | contig 15895 bp, 22 predicted proteins | sample M_140205_XF_Meta_FD_87030 | JGI IMG/M metagenome (GOLD analysis project Ga0114970, IMG submission 87030) | Freshwater microbial communities from Lake Montjoie, Canada to study carbon cycling - M_140205_XF_MetaG | ecosystem: Environmental > Aquatic > Freshwater > Lake | place: Lake Montjoie... | reverse complement strand
ATTTGCTCCGATCTGGCATGCCACCGGTCATGGGGAATTCGTAATCCCAGTAAGTGTTGAGCATTGCCGTACTGACGCGTCGGGTCATGACCTCGAAGCCCGCGCGGGCTTCGCGGAAGGTATCGACCTTGGCGCGGGTGCGGTTATCCACCGCGCTGACCGCGTTGAGAATATAGACCGTGACGAGCATGAGGAGCATGAGCAAGACCATGGCGACCATCATCTCCACGAGGGTGAAGGCGGCGATTTTGGGTTTGCTGGGCATCGTCGGTGGGAGGGGGTGGATGGGCGATTGTGGGAAAGTTTTCCAGAGTGGTTTCATAGTCCGTTATTGGCGATCAAGGCATTGACCGTGCGGAGAGTTTCCGTGCCCTCGTTCTTTTTGATGATAATATTGATGGTGGCGATTTGCGGATTGGGGATTTGGACTCCGCCGGCGCCTGGGACGGAGCTTTGGGGGAGTAAGACCACGGCGGCGGTGTAGACATAATTTCCGGCCATGACCTTGGCGGCGTCCATCTCCACCCCTTGGTCATCGAAGAAGTAGTCGGCAATTTCGCCACGGTTATCCGTGCCGGGGTGGCGATCGAGTTTAGAAAGTTCGCTGAACTTGGCTTGGCGGGCGATGGTGGTGATCCGTTGAACGATTTGGGAACCTACGGTGGTATTGATGGAGTTGGTCATCATCCCGAGGCCGACGGGGATCATATTAAAGAGGACGAGGAAGGAGAAGGAGAGGACACCGAGGGCGAGGACGACTTCGATCAAGCTGAAGGCTTGGGGCGAGGAGGGGCGGGGTGAGCGTGGCGGACGTTCAGCGGGTAAAGGAAGAGAGAGATTGACCATAAGAGTAGGAGTGAGATTCGATTGAATTCAGGAAGACTTCAGTTCCGCCAACTCTCTTTCTGTATGTGCAAAGTAACTTCCTTGCAACCGATTTGAGAGAAGAAATTTGGGGGGTGACTTTGGGGGTGTGGTGGATGGGGGCTTTACTTTTTCAAAGCGGCGGATTTATAGAGGGGGTGGCATTTGTGGCAGCCTTTTTACTCCGAAATATTTTATGGCTCACCGAAAATTGATTGTTTTACCCGACGACACGGCGAAGCCTATTTTGGAGGCGATCGGTGCGGCGGTGAAGTCGTTGAGGATTAAGATGTTTATTTTCACGGATCCCGGGCTGATTGAGGCGGTGATCGCGGCGAAGAAGCGTGGGGTGGATGTGCGGGTGATGCTGAATCCTGCGCGGCGGAATGGGGAAGAGGAGAATGAGGAAACGCGCAAGGTCTTGGAGGCGGCGGGGATTGAGGTCAAGGATAGCAATCCTGATTTTGGGTTGACGCATGAGAAGTCGATGGTCGTGGATGACAGCGTGGCGTTTGTGAAATCGTTAAATTGGGCGACGAAGAATCTGACGGTGACGCGGGATTATGCGATTGAGACGAATCATCGTCATGAGGTGGAGGAGGTGATTGGGGGATTTGAGGCGGACTGGGAGCGGCGGGCGTTTGATCCAGGGGCGGAGGGGCGATTGATTTGGTGTCGTGGGAATGGGCGGGATCGGATTGCCCGATTTATTGATGAGGCGAAGCACACCCTGTTTGTGCAGAACGAGCGGTATCAGGATTCGATTATCATTGAGCGGTTGGTGCGGGCATCAATGCGTGGGGTGAAGGTGCATGTGATGGCGTTGCCGCCGCATTCGTTAAAGAAAGCGAAGTTGGTGGAGGGTGTGGGTGGGATGCGGATTATGGATGATGTGGGGATTAAGATCCACAAGCTGAGGAAGTTAAAGTTGCATGGAAAAATTCTTTTGGCGGATGGGGCGCGAGCGATTATTGGTTCGATTAATCTAGCGCCGGGAAGTTTTGATGATCGGCGGGAATTGGCGATTGAGGTGCATGATGGCGAGGTGATTGAGCGCTTGGATTCGGTGGCGCGGCATGACTGGGAGAACTCGCATCCGCTGGATTTGAGTGATGACGGATTATTTGCGGATCTGGAGGATCGGGTGGCGGGAAGTTCGTTGAGTTTGGCGTTGGATGTGGATGAGAAAGCGGTGAAACATCATGGGAAATCCGTGGGGAAGCACGGCGAGAAGGGGTAGAGAGGGAACTGGGATGAGTGATTTGAGGGGAGAAAGTGAGCCGCCTGTGGATGAGGATACCATGGTGCGGACAGATGCGGGGGTGAACCGGAGGCGGTGGCGTTTTTCGACGAGGGAATTGTTGATTGCCCTGCTTGTGTTGATCGTGGTCTCGCCGTTTGTCTCGGGGTTGGCTTATGGGAATGAAATTGAGGGAATTTTTATTACCTTCGTGCTTTTGGCGGCGGTGGTGGCGTTAAGGGGGCCGAGGCGGACGTTTCGGCTTGCTTGTGTTTTGGTGGGGCCGGCGATTTGGGCGAAGTGGATGAATCATTTGGATCCGGCGCTTTGTCCTCGCTGGGTCTTTTTTGTGGCGATGATTTGTTTCTTTGCTTTTGTGATTGGGAATTTGCTGGGTCATGTCTTGACCGCGCCTCAGGTCAATGGGGAAGTGCTGTGTGCGGGGGTTTCGGTTTATCTGCTCACGGGGTTTCTTTGGGCATTTATGTATGGTCTGGTGGCGGTGGTGACGCCGGAAGCATTCAGCAACCACGTGGGGACTAGTGGGAAGGGGTTGAGTCCTTCCGACGCCTACTATTTGAGTTTTATGACGCTGACGACAGTCGGTTATGGGGATATCGTGCCGGTATCTCGGGTGGCCCGAATGTTGGCGGTTTTGGAGGCGGTGTCGGGGATGTTTTACGGGACGATTATTGTGGCTCGGCTGGTTTCAATGTATTCGAAAAACGTCCGAAGGGCGAAGAAGCATCAAGATTAAAGGCGAGGGTGGTTGCTGTGAATGGGAAGTTTTTGCTTTGGACACGAAGGAGACTGAATTAGGACTTGGTAATGATTCCGTCCTTGATTGAAGCCGCGGCAGTGAATGGTGACCTCCAGCAAGCGTTGATTGCTACGGTTGAGCACTTTGGGGCGCAGGCGGGGACGATTCATTGGATGGAGTCGGGCGGGTTGAAGCTGGCGAGTCATTGGAATATTCCGCCTCCCGTGGTGGCACTGATTGGGAGCGTGCCCGTGGGCAAGGGGATTGCGGGACTGGCGGCGGAGCGCTTGGAGCCGATCTCGATTTGCAACATTCAGACGGATCAAAGTGGGCAGGTTCGTCCTGGGGCGAAGGGGACGGGGATGGAGGGATCGGTAGCGGTGCCGATGCTCGTGGGTGGAGTATTGCGGGGGGTTTTGGGGGTGGCGAAGGTGGAGGCTTATGATTGGACGGAAGAGGAGAAGCAGACGCTGCTGGAGATTGGGGAGAGGTTGAGTCCGCGGGCTGAAACGGCGGGGTGATCAGGCTGGGGGAAGGGCTTTGAAATGGCGGAGGGCTTCCACTACGCCCTCGCTGCAGGGAGTTTTTGCGATAAAGCCGCCTGCTTGAAGTACTTGGTTTTTAACGGCTTCCACGGAGTTGCTTGGGCAGGTGACCCATTTGGCGTGTTGGCCATCGAGCATCGGGATATCGTTATAGTGGTCGCCAGCGGCGAAGATATTTTCGGGTTGGAGGTGGAGGAGTCGACCGAGTTCGGCAAGGGCGGTGCCTTTATTGTAGTCCTCGTGGCAAAAGCGGACATAGACGGTATTGCGCATGAAATGAAACCCGGGAACGCGGGAGATTTCTTCGGTGAGGAAGAGGCAGAGTTGCTCCATTTCGGCTTCGGAATCGGCGACGAGGCCGATCAGGCGACCTCCCTCGTAAATGGGGTGGGAGAGGGTATGTTTGGCGAGATAAGACTCGATATCGCTGAGGAGTTGGGAGGATTGGGCAAAGAGGGTATCGTGGGTGGCGAGGCAGCGGGCGTTCCAGTCGCCGAAATCGACCCAATCTCCGTCGGGACCGCGGTGAAAAACTTCCCGTTCGGAGGTGAGGAGGAAGTCGGGTTCGATGGGGGTGGTTAATTCTTTGAGGCCTTCTTCGATGTGCCAGCGGACGCGTCCCGTATTGACCGCCCAGAGGACGCCGCGGGCGCGGAGTTCGGCGAGTGCGGAGAAGAATTCTGGGACCACGGAGGGGGAGGTCTGGTGATTGATGAGGGTGCCATCAAAGTCGGTGCTGAGGAGTTTGATCGGCGAGAAGTGAGTTGCGTCGGGCATCAGAAAAGGCGATGAAATTGAATGATTGAAAGACACGGTAGATTAGGCGTTTGAATTGTCCATGAGGACGAAACGACGGCGGTAATTTTGCGTGGTCGGGCATTTAAAATAAACTCATGAAAAGCGCTTACGAACTTGCGATGGAACGGCTGGAGAAACAGGCTCCGAGCCAGACACTTACGGAGGTCCAGAAGGCGGAGATTGCCGATTTGGAGGTGACGGCGAAAGCGAAGATTGCGGAGCAAGAACTTTTCTTGCGTGGTCAGGCGGAGCGGTCGCTTGGGCAAGGAAAGTATGAGGAGGCGGCGCAATTTGAGGAGCAATTGGGGAGAGAGATTCGGCGAATTCACGAGGATTGTGCGACGAAGAAAGAGGCGGTTCGTTCGAAGGTAAAGCCTTAATGGGAAAGTGGTTGGGTAGATTGATGGGAAAACTTTTTGGGGGAATGAGGGAGAGGATGGAAATAAAAAAGCGGTGGAGGAATCTTTTTCGGCTTTCCTTTTTAGTGGGGGCTTTCACTTTTGGGCGATGACTGAAGCCCAACAGATGATGATTGATAAAGCCTTTGAAATTCTCACCGAGCATTTTGATCATGTGGTGGTGGCGGTGGGCACATATGATGAGGACAAGCAATATACGACCACGGCATCGTACTATGGTGGGGTGGCGCCAGCGATTGGGCTGTGTAAGCTCTATGAGACGCGGTGGACGCGGGAGCATCTTTGGGGTGATGACGATGAATTTTCGAACTGATCTGCTCGGGGTTGGGGTGGGAGGCGGGGAAGGGTTTCGATGATCCGGAGTGCTTGGTTGGGGCGGATGGGGTATGGGGAGGCGTTGGCGATGCAGGAGCAAATGGTGGCGGCGAAGATTGCGGATCGGAGCGTGGGGGACGCGCTCCTTTTGCTGGAGCACGAGTCTGTGTATACGATTGGGCGGACCTTGGATCAGAGGAGTTTAGGTGGAGGAAAGCTGCCATACCCTGTGGTGGTGACGGGGCGAGGCGGGCAGGCGACTTATCATGGTCCTGGGCAATTAATTGGCTATCCGGTGATTGATTTGAAGGAGCATGGGGAGGATCTCCACCGCTATTTGCGGAAGCTTGAGGGATGGATTATGGCGATTTGCGGTCACTGGGGGGTGGTGGGGGAGCGGAAGGAAGGATTGACGGGGGTTTGGGTGGGGGAAAAGAAGATTGCCTCGATTGGGATTGGGGTACGTCGGTGGGTGAGTATGCATGGGTTTGCGTTGAATGTGGGAGGCGATCTTTCGCCGTATGAAGCGATCACCCCTTGTGGGATTGCGGGCGTGGAGATGACGAGTTTGGAGCGGGAGAGTGGGAGATCGTTGGAGGTGGAGGCGGTGGCGTCGGTCGCCAGTGGGCTAGTGGGACAGCACCTGTGTCGTGATGTCTCACTTGGTGGGCAGAAAGTGTGACATTGGAGAGAGAGTCGCACTTTTGCGAAGACGAATGATATTGTGTAAACTGTTTTCGTTGAGGCAGTTAAAATTTATGTTTGGGGTTGGTCTGTGAAGTGCTATTTGGTGGTGCGCAATCAACTTTTAAAGATTTAACTTACAACAAAACAATATGGCTAAAATTCTCGGTATTGATCTTGGGACGACAAATTCGTGCATGTCGGCGATGGATGGTGGGGAACCGTTGGTCTTGGAGAATTCGGAGGGTGCGCGGACGACGCCGAGTGTGGTGGCATTTACGAAGAGTGGAGAGCGGGTGGTGGGGCAAGCGGCGAAGCGGCAGGCGGTGACGAATCCGGAGAACACGATTTTTTCGGTGAAGCGGTTTATGGGTCGGAAGTTTGATGAGGTGCAGAGTGAGTTGCATCGGGTACCGTATAAAGTGGTGAAGGCGGCGAATGGGGATGCGCACATTTCGGTGACGGTGAATGGGGAAATGAAGACCTTTTCGCCGCCGGAGATCAGTGCGATGATTTTGTCGAAGTTGAAGAGCGACGCGGAGGCGAAACTGGGTGAAACGATTACCCAGGCGGTGATTACGGTTCCTGCCTATTTCAATGATTCGCAGCGGAATGCGACCAAGGACGCGGGGAAAATCGCTGGTTTGGAAGTTTTACGGATTGTCAACGAGCCAACCGCGGCGGCCTTGGCGTATGGGCTGGACAAGAAGTCAGACGAGAAGATCGCCGTCTACGATTTGGGTGGAGGCACCTTTGATATTTCGGTTTTGGAAATTGGGGATGGAGTCTTTGAGGTGAAGGCAACGAACGGGGACACTCATTTGGGTGGAGATGACTGGGACAACGCGGTCATGGATTGGATTTTCAACGAATTCAAGGCGGAATCGGGGATTGACTTGACGAAGCAAGCGGATGCCGTGCAACGGATTAAAGAGGAGGCGGAGAAGGCGAAGATTGCGTTATCGAGTTCGCAGGAGTATGAGATTAACCTTCCTTTTGTGACGGCGGACGCGACGGGGCCGAAGCACATTCAGAAGAAGCTGACGCGGGCGAAGCTCGAGCAACTCACGGACAAGCTATTTGAGCGGACGATTGGTCCGGTGAAGGCGTGTTTGAAGGATGCGGGGTTATCGGCCAACGAGGTGAACGAGCTCGTTTTGGTAGGGGGAATGACGCGGATGCCGAAGGTCACGGAGACGGCGCGGAAATTGGTGGGGAAAGAGCCGCACAAGGGGGTGAACCCTGATGAAGTGGTGGCAATTGGGGCGGCGATTCAGGGTGGGGTATTGAAGGGAGACGTCAAGGACGTGCTCTTATTGGATGTGACGCCCTTGACCTTAGCGATTGAGACGGCGGGCGGGGTGGCGACCTCGATGATTCCGAGGAACACGACCATTCCGACGAGGAAGTCGCAAATTTTTTCGACCTACGCGGATAGCCAGCCGGGGGTGGAGATCAAGGTCTTGCAAGGGGAGCGCCCGTTGAGTCGAGACAACAAGAATTTGGGGACCTTTCATTTGGATGGGATTCCGCCAGCACCTCGTGGGACGCCACAGATTGAGGTAACATTCGATACTGATGCCAACGGAATTCTTCATGTGAGTGCGAAGGATTTGGGGACGGGGAAAGAGCAAAAGATTTCGATCACGGGGAGTTCTGGATTGGCGAAGGAAGAAGTGGAGAAGATGCAACGGGATGCGGAGTTGCATGCGGAAGAAGATAAGAAGGCGAAAGAGGCGATTGAGATTCGGAATAACGCGGACAATCTTGCTTATCAATGTGAGAAGCAATTGACGGAGCTTGGGGAGAAAATCCCTAGTGAGAAGAAGGCGGAGATTGAAACGAAAATCGCGGCTGTTCGTGAGGCGCTCAAGGGGAGCGACACGGAGGCGATCAAGAGTGCCTACGACGCTTTGCAAGCGGGATTCCAGGCGGTGAGTGAGGATCTTTACAAGCAAGCGGGGGCGAACGCTGGGGCCAATCAGGAGAGTGATTCTGGGGCGACTGGCGGAGCAAAGAAGGCGGATCCCGACGTCGTGGACGCGGACTTTGAGGTCGTCAACGACGATCAGAAGAAGTAATTTCCCGGAGAAATTCGATACTTTACCAAGCTCGCCGAGGGAGATTGTTGACCAGTTTGTTCAGGTCGGCAAGGGACTGAGAGCGAGTGAGTAGAAACCAAACCAACAACTAAAAAACTAGAAAGTAACTACCAACTATGGCAGTCAACATTCGACCCCTCGCAGATCGGGTCCTCGTCAAGCCCCAAGAGGCCGCTGAAGTTAAAAAAGGCGGGATCATCATTCCTGATGCTCATAAAGAGAAGCCACAGGAAGGCAAAGTCGTAGCGCTCGGAACGGGCAAGCTCGACGAAGCGGGCAAACTGATCGCCTTTACGGTGAAGAAGGGCGATACCGTCCTCATCAGCAAGTACGGCGGAACGGAAGTGAAAATCGACGGGGAAACCCACTTGATTATGCGTGAGGACGATATCCTCGGCATCATCGGCTAAACCTACCTGGCGGTGGCCTTTGGCCTCGTCAAAACCCTATAAAAGTTAACTAAAGAAAAATTATGGCAGCTAAACAACTCCAATTCGACGAGTCCGCTCGGCACGCGCTTTTGCGCGGGATCGAGAAACTCGCTAAGGCCGTCAAGGCCACCCTTGGGCCATCTGGCCGGAACGTCATTCTTGACAAGAAGTTCGGGAGTCCGACGATCACCAAAGACGGTGTGACCGTGGCGAAAGAGATCGAGCTTGAAGATCCCTATGAGAATATGGGTGCACAGTTGGTTCGCGAAGTGGCGAGCAAGACGAGCGATGTGGCAGGCGATGGCACGACGACCGCGACCGTTTTGGCGGAAGCGATCTTCAAAGAAGGTTTGAAGAATGTCACCGCTGGGGCGAACCCGACCTCGTTGCAACGCGGGATTAACAAGGCGGTTGAAGCGTTGGTCGCGGAGATTGCGCGGATTTCCAAGAAGGTCAAGGACCGGACGGAAATCGCCCAAGTTGCGACCGTTTCAGCCAACTGGGATACGACGATCGGCGAGATTATCGCTGACGCGATGGATAAAGTCGGTAAGGACGGCACGATCACTGTGGAAGAGGCGAAGTCGATTGAGACGAGCCTTGACGTGGTGGAGGGGATGCAGTTCGACAAGGGCTATCTCTCGCCGTACTTCGTGACGAACGCGGAGTCGATGGAGACGATCTTGGAGAACCCTTACATTTTGATTTTCGAGAAGAAGATCAGCAACTTGAAGGATTTGCTCCCCTTGTTGGAGAAGATCGTCAAGACGAGCAAGCCGCTCTTGATTATTGCGGAAGACGTTGAAGGCGAAGCCTTGGCGACACTCGTGGTGAACAAGCTCCGCGGAACCTTCCAAGTGGCGGCGGTCAAGGCTCCTGGCTTTGGCGATCGTCGGAAGGCGATGATGGAAGACATCGCGGTCTTGACCGGCGGACGTTGCATCACCGAAGACCTTGGGATCAAGCTGGAGAGCATTGGCTTGGAAGACCTTGGCCGGACGAAGCGGGTGACGATCGACAAGGAAACCACCACGATCGTGGAAGGTGGCGGCAAGCAAGCGGACATCCAAGCGCGGGTGGCGCAGATTCGTCGGCAGATTGAAGAAACGACCAGTGATTACGACAAGGAGAAGCTCCAGGAGCGTCTCGCCAAGCTCGCCGGTGGCGTAGCGGTGATCAATGTCGGGGCTTCAACAGAAACCGAGATGAAGGAGAAGAAAGCCCGTGTGGAAGACGCTCTTCACGCGACGCGTGCGGCGGTCGAAGAGGGGATCGTCCCTGGTGGTGGCGTCGCCCTCATCCGTGCGCAGAAAGTGCTTGATAACCTGAAGCTTGAAGGAGACGAAATGATTGGTCTCCAGATCGTGCGTCGGGCGATTGAAGCGCCCTTGCGGACGCTCGCGGACAACGCTGGCCAAGAAGGTGCGTTGATTGTCTCTGAAGTGAAGAAGCGGAAGGGCAATGAAGGCTACAATGTGGCGACTGGCGTTTATGAAGATCTGATCAAGGCTGGGGTCGTGGATCCTGCGAAAGTGACGCGGAGTGCGTTGCAGCACGCGGCATCGATCTCCGGTCTCCTTTTGACCACCGAAGCGATCATTACCGAAAAGCCTGAGAAGGCGGCCGCACCAGCGGGCGATCCTCATGGTCACGGTGGTGGTGGCGGGATGGGCGGAATGGATTACTAAAAAACAACCGAGTTCGCTTTGCGAACGAAGAAAAGCCGTCGGGTTCCGTGAGGGGCTCGGCGGTTTTTTGTGGTGGAGGGTGATGGAACGGGGAAGCGTGGGGTTGGAGGTCGAGCCTTGGGGGTGGGCTGAGGGAGGGAGGGATTTATGGGACGAGTTGCGCGAGAAAGAATTCCCAAATCGGGGTTTTTTTGAGAACATGGAGGTCGTCAGGAAACGACTCAGCGAAGGGCTGCCCGGGCTGGCTTCAGACAACGCGAAAATCAAAGGAATCTGCGCTTGGCCTTGGATTACGAGCCTCAACTTGAACGCGAACTAGAATGAGCATTCAAAGTTGGCACCGCAGTGGCGTTGCCTATCGCTGCCATCAATTTCCAATTAACCCCGCGTGGCTGAGATCTGTAGGTCTGGTATCGGGGGAGCGTCTGGCGTGGTTGGCGGAGTCCTGTGGCCCGTTACCAAGCCTAGGCTCGGCAGCATTGGTCGTCAAATTTCGAGTGTTCTAGATCAACTATATTACAAAGCAAAGGCGATAGCCGAGCAGCGGGAATGGTCGCTCGCAGAGGTGGTGCGTCGAGGTATCGAATACATGGCCCTTGCCTATCCGGTGCAGGAGACAAAGGAAGGGTGGGAACTTCCCATCCTCAAAGGCAGCGCCTTTGACCCGAATTTCGACAAATTGGACCTCAAAGCCCTCTCCGAAAACGAAGAACTCATCCGCCATTGAGAATGATCGGCATTGATACCAACCTCCTGCTCTACTCGCTCAATCCTGCTTCAGAGTGGCATGACAGAGCGGTGAGTTTCCTACGGCAAAACTTTGGGGTTCCTTCGGTGCGGATCGCCATCGCGGATTACGTTCTGGTGGAATTGTATATTCACCTGAGAAACCCAGCGGTCATGGCGCACCCGCTTTCAGCCGTAGCGGCCAGAGATTTAGTGATCTCCTATTGGAAAATACCCAACGTGATGAGAATCGAAAATGCCCCCATCATGGGCGAGGCATGGGCGCTGGCTGGGGGCAAGAATTTTGCTCGTCGGCGGATCTTTGATGCTCGGCTTGCGCTGACATTGCGTCATAATGGAGTCACCCATTTGGCCACCTCCAATGTGAAGGACTTTCAAGGGTGGGGCTTCGAAAAAGTCTGGAATCCTCTGCTGCTATAGACGAGGTTCTAGCAGACGATCCGACAGACTCTGACGAACTGGTGGCATTCTAGGTCGCGGCGCGACTGGAGAACTTCACCGAACAATCTTGTCACCATCGAGGCGGAAGACTCCGCGAAGCGTGTGGCCCAATTCAAGGCTAGGCGTGAGCATCCATTCTGGGTTAATGGCGAGGGCTGGACGAACGTGAAAGATTTGACGAGGGGCTCGATCTTGGGAAGCTGGAGTGGAGTGCAGAGTCTGGAACGGAGGTTCCCGACGATGCTCACCATTTCAAGGATGGCAAATAGAAGACCGATCCCGCGGATGCTCGTGTCCTGGGGATCATCAAAGGGTCAGCGGTGGAATCCTCCGTGGTGATCGAGTGAACGAAAGATTTGTTCAAGCTCAGGCCTCTGTCAGCAGTCAGTCATTCCTCCTGATCGGCGACGAGAAAGCCCGCGATCTGACTTTGGTCTCGATCACGGAGAAGGAGGTTTTAAAGGCGCATCGGGAGGCCTTGATCGGCGAGGAAGCGTTTGACTTCGGCAACGGTGTATTCACCGAAGTGAAAAATGCTGGCGGCGAGGACGGCGTCGGCGCGTCCCGTGGAGAGGACGTCGTGGAGATGGGCGAGTTTGCCGGCGCCGCCGCTGGCAACGATGGGGACGCCGACGGCTTCGCTGATTCTGCGGGTGATGACGAGGTCGTAGCCTGCTTTGGTGCCATCGGCGTCGATGGAATTGAGGACGATTTCGCCGGCCCCGAGGGCGACGGCTTTGGTGGCCCAATCGACGGCATCGAGGCCTGTGGGTTTGCGACCACCTTGGACAAAAACTTCCCAGCGATCTGGGGCAGTTTTTTTGGCATCGATGCTGACGACGATGCATTGGCTACCGAAGCGGGAGGCGCCGGAAGTGATGAGGTTTGGGGTGGCGAGGGCGCTGGAGTTGATGCTGACTTTATCGGCGCCGCTTTTGAGCATGAGGCTGATGTCGTCGATTGTGCGGATGCCACCGCCGACGGTGAGAGGCATAAAGCAATGGGCGGCAGTGCGTTCGATGACATCAATCATCGTGTTGCGGCCTTGGGAGCTGGCGGTGATATCGAAGAAGACCATTTCATCGGCGCCTTGTTCGTTGTAGCGGATGGCGAGTTCGACGGGGTCGCCGACGATGCGGAGGCCCCCTTCTTCGGCGCGGCCGAATTGGATGCCGCGGGTGACTTTGCCGTCGTGGACATCGAGGCAGGGAATGACGCGTTTCGTGAGCATAGGAAAAGAGGGTGGAATACGAGTGGATGGAAGCGATGGAGCGAGTAAAGAGCGAGGGAGATTTGGGCGGCGAAGTGGTTAAGAGGGGTGGAGCGATTCGGCAAGACATTCCGAGGGAAGGTGTGGAGATTTTTCTTTATAAACTAAGGAAGGGTGGGCAGGTTACTTTTCCAAACATACTTATGAAATCCACCGTCTTGTTTACTGTTCTTGCGTCCACCTTTCTCGGTTTGAATGCGTGGTCTGCAGATGCGCCGAAGCCATTAAAAGTGCTCTTAATTTCGGGTGGTTGTTGCCATGAATACGCGAAGCAGAAGGATATTTTGAAGCAAGGATTGGAGGCGCGGGTGAATGTGGTAGTGGATCAGGCTTTTTCTGCGGATGGGAGTGTGAAGCCTCCCTTGGAGATTTACGGCAAACCAGATTACGCGAAGGGCTATGATTTGGTGATTCATGATGAGTGTGCGGCAGGGGTGAATGATCCTGAAGTGGTCAAGGGAGTTTTGCAGCCGCATGTGGATGGGGTTCCTGGGGTGAACTTGCATTGTGCGATGCATAGTTATCGGTCTGGGGACTTTAAGAAGCCAGTGGCGGCGGGGGCGGACAATGGGAAGTGGTATGAGTATTTGGGGTTGCAGTCGACGGGCCACGGGGCGCAGCAACCGATTGCGATTACGTTTACGGATAAGGAGTCACCGATTACCAAAGGCTTGGTGGATTGGGAGACGGGGAAAGAAGAGCTTTATAATAACGTGCAGATTTTGACGGGGAAGACCTTGGCGAAGGGGAAGCAAGGGAACGCGGATAATGTGGTGGTTTGGACGAATGAGTATGGGGAGAAGAAGACGCGGGTTTTTTCGACGACGATCGGGCACAATACCGAGACGGTGGGGGATGCACGGTACCTTGATTTGGTGGCGCGCGGGGTCCTGTGGGCGACGGGCAAGCTGAATGCCGATGGGACGGCGGCGGCGGGGTACGGACCGGCGGCGAAGTAGGGTCTTTGCGAGTAGCGGCGCCGCTCGACCACGCGACCACTGGGGAAGGCCCCAGCTGGTTGTTCGTGGGGGGAGTTTTAGGGAAGATCCTGCTTTAGTAGCCCTTACGGTAGGCTCGCCTGACGAAGGCGTTGGCTTCTGGCGTATTGGTGAAGGCGAGGGTGGCGGCGTCCCATTCGAGGGTTTTCTTAGGGAAGCGGGTGGCCACGCCGCCGAGGAGCACGGCCTCGGTCATGGGGCCAGCGTAGGCAAAGGAGGCGTCGGTATTTTTGCGGTCTCCGAGGATGGTTTTTAAAAACTGGTGGTAATGATTATCGCCAGCGACGCGTTCGGCGGGGCGACCGGTGGCGGCTCCAAAAAGTTTGGGCATCCCAATGTGGGGCAGGACCATCACGCCATCGGTTCCGAGGAAGATGCTTCCTTGGTTGGGGATGGCGAAAGCTTTGTCGCCTTCTGTGGCGTCGGCGGGTCGGGCGAGCGCTTGGACATCGGCCGGGGGACGCTGATCGCCGTCATACCAAACGACTTGGACGGTTTTGCCTTCGGTGAAAGCGGTACCTGGGAAAAGATAATGGATCACCGCGTCGGTCGCCCAGGAGTGGGCGTTGGGTGCGGGGCCTTCACTACGGACGCTGAGGGGGGCGGTCAAGGCGAGGGCGGTGAATACTGGGTCGTAGATGTGGCAACCCATATCGCCGAAAGTTCCCGTGCCGAAGTCGAGGCGCTTGCGCCAGTTTGAAGGTTGGTACCATTCCTCGCCGATGTAGGGTCGTTCGGCGCAGACGCCTAGCCAAAGGTCCCAGCTGAAGCCTTCGGGGATGGGGTCGACGCGGTCGGGCATCGCCCCGTTATCGCCCCATTTTTTGCTGCTCCAAGTGTGGACTTCGCGGACTTTGCCAATGGTGCCGTTTTGGATGAGTTGGACGGCGGTGCGATATTCGGCGCTGCTATGGATTTGCACGCCCATTTGGGTGATGCATTTTTTTTCGGCGGCGAGGGCGGTCATGGCGCGGACTTCGGCGATGTCGTGGGCGAGGGGCTTTTGTCCATAAAGATGGAGGCCACGTTTCATGGCCATCATGCCGATGGGGGCGTGCATATGGTCTGGGGTGGAGACATTGACGCTATCGAGGTCGGTTTCTTTTTCGAGGAGTTCGCGGAAGTCGGCGTAGATCTTGGCTTGGGGAAATTTTTTGCGAAAGGCGAGGGTGCTTTTTTCGCTGACATCGCATGCGGCAACGATTTCCAGCGAGGGGTGGCTGGCTAGGGAGTCGATATCGGAGGCGGCCATTCCAGAGCACCCGAAAGTGGCGTGACGGATTTTGCCATTTGGAGAGAGGGCACGGGCGCCGGTGGTGATCCATGGGGCAACGATGGCCCCGAGGGCGAGTTCTTGGAGGAAAGAGCGACGGGAGCGAGGACGGTGGAGCATGGGGTGATGGTTCTCGTGGAGGCGTGGGGAGTCAATGATTGTTTGGTTAGAATATGATTATCGGTGATGAGAGCGTGACGCTGGTGAGGAATGGATTAGGGTTGGGAGATGAAATATTTGCTTTTGTTTTGGGGATGGTGGGTGATGGGAGGAATTTTGGAGGGGGCAACGGTTTTTCCTTCTGGAGAAAAGTTGCGGCAGAGTGAGGCACCGGCGTCGGTTCAACTGCGTCAGTTGATCGTGCCAAAGGGGAAGGTGGGTCGGCATCGGGAGTTTCCTTTGAGAGCACAATTTATCACCGTCCATAGCACGGATAATCCTGGGGGAACGGCGAGCCAGCATGCGCGGGGGATGGTGGCGGGAAATTTTCGGGGAAAGTCGCAGTGGAATCGGACGGGGTATATGACTTGGCACTTTTCGGTGGATGACCGGGAGGCGATGCAGTCTTTGCCATTGAATATTCAAGGGGAGCATGCGGATCACGAGGGGCCTGGGAACACCACGAGTATCGGGGTGGAGATTTGTGAGTTTCGGGATGCGCGTCGACAGGCGGCGGCGATTGATCGGGCGGCGGCGTTGGTTGCTTGGCTAATGAAAGATCAAAGAATTCAGTTGGATCACGTCGTGCCCCACTATCATTGGCCGCAACGGCATTTTCACAATAATCAGAAGAATTGTCCGCGGATTCTTTTGGATCGTGGGCGACCGGGGGCGCGTTGGGAGGCGTTTTTGCGAAAGGTGCGGAGTTGCAGGTGAGGGGCGGCGGGGGATTTTTTGCGAAGCGTTCGACATTCATCGCTGGAGGAGTTCTCTTGGTGCGATGACAACCACATCGGGATTTATTTCGGCGGAATTGCTGGCTCCTGCTGGTGGGTGGGACTGCGTTCGGGCGGCGGTGGCGAACGGAGCGGACGCGGTTTATTTTGGGTTGCCGAAGTTTAATGCGCGGTTGCGGGCGGACAATTTTACGGAGGCGGAGTTGCCTGAGGTGGTGGGGTTTTGTCATCGCCATGGGGTGAAGGCTTATGTGGCTTTGAACACCCTGATTTTCACTGGGGAACTGGACGAGGCGGCGGAGTATCTGCGGTTGTTGAGTCGGAGTGGGGTGGACGCCTTGATTGTGCAAGACGTTGGCTTGGTTAGGTTAGCGCGGGTGATTGTGCCTGAGTTGCCGATTCATGCATCGACCCAGATGACGAT
>Ga0114970_10001834_pt1 | contig 15896 bp, 16 predicted proteins | sample M_140205_XF_Meta_FD_87030 | JGI IMG/M metagenome (GOLD analysis project Ga0114970, IMG submission 87030) | Freshwater microbial communities from Lake Montjoie, Canada to study carbon cycling - M_140205_XF_MetaG | ecosystem: Environmental > Aquatic > Freshwater > Lake | place: Lake Montjoie... | reverse complement strand
GCACATCCTTGCGAACGCTAGATTTTGAGTCTAGTGCGTCTACCAATTCCGCCATCTGGGCAGGGGTGCAATATTACATCATTAACGAAAATCTGCCAAAATACGATCTAGGTATTTTTTCTTATAGTAATACTCCTTTACTTGCAACATTGCTTCTTTGGTAATATCAATCGAATTACCCTCCAAAATTACTTTAACAGGGGTGTATATTGCATTTTGTATGGTTTTTACTTGTTCAGTTACATTTGATTTATCAGTATCGGAATCTGCGTCCATCCATGCTTCATTTAGATCCATCATTTCCATTAAAAAGTCAGGACTTAAAGCATATTTTTCATCTGTCTCCATATATCCCAACACTTCTAATACATAGGGAAGTATTAACTCCTTATTGTTGAGTAAGGTAAAGGCTTTGTTGGCAATGGCCGATTTTTCTAAAGCAATGTCCTGATCTTCGGTACTCGATTGGGTGAATTTATCTGGATGCGAGGTTCTTTGCAGTTCCATATAGGCCTGCCTTAACTTGGCAGCATCTACCTGAAAACCAATGGGCAATCCAAATAATTCAAAATAGTTCATCTTTTATATATTGTGTACTTTGTAAAAATAGGATAATGAAAGGTATTGGACTTATTATTCAAGGAAATTCTGAATGATTACAAATGCAGGTAATAGTCCTTGAGTAAAGCATTGAATTCAGGGCTGTAATTGTTATCGGTATCCTTGATAAAGATCTTTGTTCTTTTTACTTGCGGAATATTAATTGGTTTTTCTGCATCCATTTGGCCCACTCGCAGCTTTGTGAATTTTTGCATTGCACGAATGGGTAAAGTTTTCGCGGTATTGTGCACTAAAACTTCCTCCTCCAATTGTAAGCCATTGGTGTCACATAGCTTTTGCATGGTGTAGGCGCGAAGGGTGGGAATCAAAACAAAAAAACTTCCGCCATCGGTTAATAATTTGGCTACGTTTTCAATTAATATATTCCAAGGGAGTGCCGTACTATGCGCTGCTGTATTTTTATTTTCATCCGGTGATTTTAAATCGCCTTCGTAAAATGGGGGATTAGTAATGATGACATTATAGCGCGTAATTGTATTGTTGACAAAATTTTGAATCGTATCATGCACTAAATTTAATTGCTCATGCCATGGACTTAATGTAAAATTACTTGCAGCTTCTGTTGCGGCTTCCTGTTCAATTTCAACGGCAGTAAATGTTGCATTGGGATTTGCTTGTGCAAGTAGTAAACTTAATAATCCTGTTCCAGTACCAATATCTAATATACTTTTCGCGTTTAATAGTTCTTGATCATGCGCAGCCCATGCACCAAATAAACATGCATCAGTACATACTTTCATTGAAGTATGCTCCTGATGCACGATAAATTTTTTAAACTGAAAAAAAGTGTTTGCCACTATTCAGCGGTTAAGCTTGCGCCTAAATATTCTTTGTTCAATCTGGCAATATTTGCAATGGATATTTCTTTAGGACAAGTTGCTTCACAAGCACCAGTATTGGTACAAGCACCGAAACCTTCTTTGTCCATTTGTGCCACCATACTCAATACCCTAGTTTTTCTTTCTGGTTCTCCTTGTGGTAATAAGGAAAGATGAGAAACCTTTGCACTTAAAAATAACATCGCCGAACTGTTTTTACATGCGGCAACACAGGCGCCACATCCAATACACATTGCCGCCGCAAATGCATCATCTGCATTTTGTTTTTGAATAGGAAGACTATTCCCATCCACTGCGTTTCCTGTATTTACACTAATATATCCACCTGCTTGAATGATTCTATCAAATGCAGAACGATCTACTGTTAAGTCCTTTACAATAGGGAAGGCGTTTGCTCTCCATGGTTCAATCACAATTGTTTCTCCATCTTTAAACGCACGCATGTGCAATTGACAGGTGGTGTTTGCTTGCCAAGGACCATGCGGCTTACCATTAATATATAAGGAACACATTCCACAAATTCCTTCACGACAATCATGATCAAAAGCAATGGGTTCGCCTCCTTGTGTAATTAATTTTTCATTTAAAATATCTAGCATTTCTAAAAAAGACATTTCATCTGAAATTCCCGCAACATCGTAAGTGACAAAAGCACCTTGTGCTGTTGCGTTTTTTTGACGCCAAACTTTAACTTTTAAATTCATTGTAGTATGTGACATATCGTATAAATTATGCTGTATTTATTTAATCTTATTTATAGTTTCTTTGACTTGGTTTAATCACTTCATATTTTAATTCCTCTTTATGTAGTGTCCAATCATGCTCGCCTTTATTTTCCCATGCAGCAACATACATAAAGTTTTCATCGTCTCTCAAAGCTTCACCGTCTGGTGTTTGATATTCTTCTCTAAAGTGTCCACCACAACTTTCATTTCTGTTTAAAGCGTCTACACACATTAATTCTCCTAGTTCAATAAAGTCGGCAACGCGATTTGCTTTATCCAATTCAGGATTGTATTCATTTATTTCACCTGGGATTCTAACATCACTCCAGAATTCTTTTTTCAAGGCTTGAACATCGGCAATCGCTTGCTTTAATCCAGCTTCGCTTCTTGACATGCCACACTCATTCCAAATAATTTTACCTAAACGCTTATGAAAACTTTCCACAGATTGTTTTCCATTAATATTTTTCAAAGAAGCAATTCGATCCGCTACTTTTTTAGCAGCTTCCTCAAATGCAGGATGTGTCGTAGGTATTGCAGCATTGTAAATGGCATCTGCTAAATTATTTCCAACAGTATAAGGGGCTACAAAATAACCATCTGCTAAACCTTGCATTAAAGCACTCGCACCTAAACGGTTGGCGCCATGGTCGCTAAAGTTAGCTTCCCCTAATGCATATAAACCAGGTACCGTAGTTTGTAATTCGTAATCAACCCAAAGGCCACCCATGGTGTAATGCACAGCCGGATAAATACGCATTGGTACTTCGTATGGATTTTCGCCAGTGATCTTTGCATACATATTAAATAAGTTGCCATATTTTTCTTTCACTACTTCTTTACCCATTGCAGTAATTTCCGCAGCGCTCACATTGGTTAAACCTTGTTTGCTCACTTCAATTTTACCGTATCTTTCAATAGCTGCTGCATAATCAAGGTATACCGCTTGTTTTGAAGTTCCTACACCATGTCCTGCATCACATCTTTCTTTCGCAGCACGAGATGCTACATCACGTGGTACTAAATTTCCAAAAGCAGGGTAGCGACGCTCTAAAAAATAGTCTCTATCTTCTTCTGGTATTTCGTTGGCTTTCCTTGTTTCGCCTAAATTTTTAGGTACCCAAATACGTCCGTCATTTCTTAATGATTCAGACATCAATGTTAATTTGGATTGATGATCACCACTTACTGGAATACAAGTTGGGTGAATTTGCGTAAAGCAAGGATTTGCAAAATAAGCACCTTGCTTATGTGCTTTCCATGCAGCAGTTACATTCGATCCCATCGCATTAGTGGATAGATAATATACGTTACCATATCCTCCAGAACAAATTAAAACAGCATGCCCAAAATGTTTTTCAAGTTCACCTGTGATTAAGTTACGTGCAATAATTCCACTCGCTTTTCCGTCAATTTTAACCACATCTAACATTTCATGTCTTGTGTGCATGGTTACATTACCTAATGCCACTTGACGCTCCAATGCTTGATAAGCACCTATTAATAATTGTTGCCCAGTTTGACCTGCAGCATAAAATGTTCTTTGTACTTGTGTACCACCAAAACTACGGTTGCTTAATAAGCCACCATACTCTCTTGCAAAAGGCACCCCTTGTGCCACACATTGGTCAATAATATTTGCACTTACTTCCGCTAAGCGGTGCACATTGCCTTCACGCGCACGGTAGTCGCCACCTTTTATCGTATCATAAAATAAACGGAAAACACTGTCGCCGTCATTTTGATAATTTTTTGCTGCATTAATTCCTCCTTGTGCTGCAATACTATGTGCACGACGCGGAGAATCTTGAAAACAAAAAGCTTTTACTTTATATCCTAATTCACCCATTGCTGCTGCTGCAGATGCGCCAGCAAGTCCAGTACCAACAATAATGATTTCCATTTTTCTTTTGTTGGCAGGGTTGACTAGTTTACAATGGCCTTTGTAGTCGACCCATTTGTCATCTAGTTTTCCGGAAGGTATTTTTGAATCTAACATATTGAATCTTTTAACGATCGGTTTAGAATAAGTGTATTGTAAAAATTAATTTACCCATTTGAAATAAAAACTGATGGGCATCATTGCAAAAGTCAATGGAATTATAATTGCAAAGCCATAGCCGATGCAATTAATTAAAGTATGGTATCTTTTATTATGTACGCCAATGGTTTTAAATGCACTTTGAAATCCGTGTGCCAAATGGTAAGCTAGTGAACCACAAGCCAAAACATATAATATAACAACGATTGGATTTTCAAATATCAATTGCATCTCCCCATATAAATTATGATATTCCACACCATTTAATATAAAAGTGTCTAGCGCTTTAATATTACCCATGCCACCCAAACGACTTGGTGTCCAAAAATGATAAATGTGCATGACTAAAAACATCAAAAGCAAAGTACCTAATATAGCCATACTGCGACTATACCATTTACTACCCTTTGAATAATTTACTGCATAACCTACGGATCTTTTACTTCTGTTTTCCAAGGTTAACATATACCCTTGAATGATATGTAAAAAGATACCCAAGAATAATCCAATTTCTAAAATGCGGGGCACTACAAAACTGCCCATAAAATGACCAGCTTTATTAAACATTAAACCGCCATCCATTGCCCAAATACAGGCATTCAATCCTGCGTGTACAATTAAGAAAAGAATTAAGAAAATTCCTGTAAAAGCCATTACTAATTTTTTCCCGACAGAGGAAGTAAACATTTGCTTAAAAGTCATAGTAAGATGTGTTTTAAAATCGATGCAAAAGTAAGCATGAAATGCGAGCTTGTTAAATTTCGTTTAACAATTTTATGGTAATTTAAAAAAATGGTAATAAGGGGTGGAAATATCACTATTTCGTTTTCGTCTCACCATCGGGTAATTGAAAAAGGCCTGTTTAGATAAGTTATCAACCGCTTGCATAAAAATCCTAATAAAACCATTTTTAGGCCTAATTTTATACCATGATAAAAGTCCTTACCATTCTTTGGAACAGCTTCAAAATGGCCTTGCAAGAGTTAAGAGTCAATAAACTCCGTACTTTTTTATCCTTATTTGGCATCACCATTGGAATTTTTTGCATTATCGGGGTTTTAGCGACCATTGATAGTTTGCAAACAAAAATCAAAAGTGATTTATCGAGTTTTGGGAACAACACAATTTACATTGACAAATGGAGCTATGGCGGCGGCGGCGGGGAAGGCGATTATCCTTGGTGGAAATATATGAAGCGTCCAAGCATGAAAGTAAGCGAGATGGAAACGATTCAAAAAAAGAGTTATCTGGCTTCAAATATTGCGTTTTTTGTTTCCTCTACTCAGTCCTTTACTTATGAAGAGAACATATTAAAGGGGATAAGTATGTATGGAATCACTAATGATTTCAATAAAATTCAGGTCTTTAATATTGGTTATGGCAGGTACTTTAAGGATACTGACTTTGAGCGTGGTGTTCCTTTAGGTGTTATTGGTTATGAAGTAGCTTCGGAGTTATTTGGAAAGCCCGAAAAAGCTTTAGGAAAAATAGTTTCTTATAGAGGTCGTCGATTGGCCGTAATTGGAATTATTGAAAAGCAAGGTAGTTCCATGATTGGTGGTTTTGATTATGATAAGTCATGTATCGTTACCTATAATTATTTTGCTTCTGTATTTAATCCAGATAATTCAAGTCCCTATATCATGGTACAAGCTAAGCCAGGTATACCTTCTAAGGCTTTGCAGGATGAATTGAATGGGGTAATGCGTCAGTTAAGAAAATTAAGTCCAACACAGGAAGATAATTTCACATGTAATGATGTCGCACAATTTAAAGATCAAATTGAAAGTGTATTTGGTTCTATTAATAAAGGAGGCTGGGCGATTGCAGGCTTGTCATTAATTGTAGGTGCTTTTGGTGTTGCCAATATTATGTTCGTAACCGTGAGAGAAAGAACCAGTCAAATTGGATTAAAAAAAGCAATCGGCGCCAGAAGCTCAACCATACTTTATGAATTTTTATTAGAGAGTGCTTTCTTATGTATTATTGGCGGATTGGTAGGATTGTTCTTGGTATGGATTTTAGCATTGGCCTTAAGTGCAGTGCTGCCATTTGCCATTACAATTGCCCCAAGTATTATATTTTTGGCACTATCCATATGTATAATTTTAGGGGTTATCGCGGGTATTATTCCGGCATCCATTGCTTCAAAAATGAATCCGGTAGATGCAATCAGATCAAAGTAAACATCGTATTTTTTTAAGCTTTATCTTCGCAGGGTGAACCAACCTATTACCATACTTGCTATTGAATCCTCTTGTGATGAAACAGCCGCATCTGTGATTGTGGATGGTAAAATTTTATCCAACTTTATTGCCAACCAAACCGTACATGAAAAATATGGGGGCGTAGTACCTGAGTTAGCGAGTAGGGCACACATGGAAAATATTGTTCCTGTGGTGGATGCAGCATTAAAAAAAGCTTTTCCCGAATTAGCGCGCACGGAACAACTAGCGCAATTAAATGCTATTGCATTTACCCAAGCGCCTGGACTTATTGGTAGTTTATTGGTGGGCGCACAATTTGCAAAATCATTGGCATTAGCATTAAATATCCCACTTATCGCCGTGCATCATATGCAAGCGCATGTGTTGGCAAATTTAATTGATGACCCCAAACCCAATTATCCTTTTTTATGTTTAACAGTGAGTGGTGGTCATACGCAAATTGTAAAATGTAACAGTGCTTCGGAAATTCATATTTTGGGTGAAACTATTGATGATGCTGCAGGAGAGGCTTTTGATAAAATTTCAAAATTATTAGGACTTCCTTATCCGGGCGGCCCAGTTTTAGATAAATTAGCACAAGTGGGGAATCCAAAAGCTTTTGTTTTTGCAAAGCCTCAGGTACCCAATTTAGATTTTTCATTCAGTGGTTTAAAAACCAGTGTGTTGTATTTTTTACAAAAACAATCTCCTGAATTTATCCAGGAAAATTTAAATGATTTGTGTGCATCTGTGCAATTGACCATTATTGAAATTTTACTTAAAAAGCTAAAAAAAGCGATGCAGGAAACCGGGATCAAGGAAGTTTGTATTGCTGGTGGCGTCAGTGCCAATAGCGGACTTCGTAAAGCCATGGAACAATTAGGGAAAGACACTCATTCAGCTATCTTTTTACCCAAATTTGAATATTGTACCGATAATGCGGCAATGATTGCTATAACAGCTCATTTTAAGTACATCGCGGGTAGTTTTGAGCCATTGACCACATCGGCTTCTGCTAGGTCAAGTTGGGCTTAAACTTAATGAAGCAGGTTTAAAAAATTCAAATTAACTTTGCAACCTCAAAATAGATCAAAAAATGATTAGTGCTAGAAACGTCACTTTGGCTTATGGTAAGCGAGTTTTATTTGATGAAGTAAATGTAAGCTTCACCAAAGGGAATTGCTATGGTATCATCGGGGCCAACGGTGCAGGTAAATCTACCTTTATTAAAATATTAAGTGGCGAAATTGAACCGAATAAAGGGATGGTTGAAATTACCCCTGGGGAAAGAATGGCGGTACTGAAACAAAACCAATTTGAATTTGACGAGCAAACCGTTTTGAATACCGTTATGCAGGGCCATAAGCGCATGTGGGATGTGATGCATGCCAAAGATGCTTTATATGCTAAGGAAGATTTTACCGAAGAAGATGGATTAAAAGCTGGGGAATTAGAAGCAGAATTTGGCGAAATGGGTGGCTATGAGGCGGAAAGTAATGCGGCTAGTTTATTGAGTGACTTAGGAGTGAAGGAGGATATGCACCAAAGTTTAATGAAAGATATTCCAAGCAATTTTAAATTGCGTGTGTTGTTAGCGCAATCGCTTTTCGGTAATCCTGATATTTTATTATTGGATGAGCCTACGAATGGTTTGGATATTGAAACGATTGGTTGGTTAGAGAATTTTTTAGCCGATTACCAAAACATCGTATTGGTGGTGAGTCACGATCGTCACTTTTTAGATACCGTATGTACGCATGTGGCTGATGTGGATAGATCAAAAATTAAAACCTTTTCAGGTAACTATACTTTCTGGTACGAATCATCTCAATTGATGGCGCGTCAAATGAATGATAAAAATAAAAAGAATGAAGACAAGCGTGCTGCTTTATTAGATTTCATTGCACGTTTCTCTGCGAATGCAAGTAAGAGTAAGCAAGCCACTTCAAGGAAGAAAGCCTTGGAAAAATTAACCATTGAGGAGATTGAGCCATCGAACAGAAAGTACCCTGGTATTATATTTCAGCCATTGCGTGAAGTGGGGAATCAAATTTTAAATGTAGAAAAATTAAGGAAAGAAGTAGATGGTCGTGTGTTATTTAAAGATGTTTCTTTTTCAGTAAGTAAGAATGATAAAATTGCATTTTTAAGTAAGGATGCTTTAGCGATTACTTATTTCTTTGAAATTATTAATGGCAAAGGGGTAGCAGATAGTGGCAGTTTTGAATGGGGTACCACCATTACAAAAGCCTACTTACCAATGGAACACAATGAGGAGTTTTTGCAGCCCTTAAGTTTAATGGATTGGTTAAGACAATTTGTACCACCGAATGTAACCGATGCTGACGAGCCATTTATCAGGGGCTTTTTAGGTAAGATGTTATTTAGTGGGGATGATGTCATGAAAAAATCAAATGTATTAAGTGGGGGTGAAAAAGTGCGTTGTATGGTGAGTAAGATGATGTTGCAAAATCCGAATGTGGTGGCATTAGATCAGCCGACCAACCACCTGGATTTGGAGAGTATTCAAAGTTTCAATGAAGGATGTCAAAATTTCCCAGGGGTGGTTTTAATGACCTCTCATGACCATACTTTTATGCAAACTGTAGCCAACAGAGTCATTGAATTAACGCCTAAAGGAATCATTGATAGATTGATGACTTTTGATGAGTATATGGAGGATAAAAGGGTGCAGGAATTAAGGGCTGAATATTACGCCTAAGGGTGTTTAAGTCGATTCTATTGGCATGAAAACCAATATTTTAGCCTTTTTAACCCCTAATTGGACTAAATCTATAAAAAAACACTAAAATAAATGGGAGGGTAATTGATATTTACTTACCTTTGCCGTCCGTAAAAAATAATTTCTCATGGCTAGAGTATGTCAAGTAACTGGAAAGAAACCGATGACTGGAAACAGTGTATCGCATTCTAATATTAAAACAAAGCGTCGCTTTCTTCCAAATTTACAAAAAAAGCGCTTCTATTTTATAGAAGAAGATCGTTGGATCACGCTTAAAGTATCTACTGATGCTTTAAGAACCATCAATAAAAATGGTTTAGCAGCAGTGGTAAAGGGTCTAAGAGCTGATGGCGAAAAGATCTAATCAACCAATTAATTAAGTATAATTTATAATATACCATCATGGCAAGGAAAGGAAACAGAGTTCAAGTAATATTAGAGTGCACAGAGCACAAGACTACAGGTTTACCTGGAACTAGTCGTTATATTACTACTAAGAACAAAAAGAACACCCCAGATCGTTTGGAGTTCAAAAAGTATAATTCAATTTTGAAAAAAGTAACAGTTCACAAAGAAATTAAATAATCATGGCAAAGTCAGCATCGAAAAACGCGAAAGTAAAGGATCTTAAGGCTTCTGCTGAAGCAAAAAACTGGACTAAAGTAATTAAAGCGATACGTAGCCCTAAAACTGGTGCTTATACTTTTAAAGAGTCTATCGTTCACAAAGATCTTGTTAAAGAATTCTTAGCGAAGTAGTGATATCATTGTCCTTTCATTAGGCAATGCTTTCTACAATAAAATTTTGAAGTCCTCTCTCGTTATCCGAGAGGGGATTTTATTTTTATTGGCAACGAGCATAAAATCGACCGCAGGAGGAATGTTATTTTACTTAATTTTACACCATGAGTTTTTTAGGAAAGTTATTTGGGAAAAAAGAAAAGGAGTCCTTAGACCAAGGATTAGAAAAAACTAAGCAAGGTTTTTTTGAACGTATTTCTAAAGTCATCATTGGAAAAACAACGGTGGACGATGCTTTATTGGATGAATTAGAGGAAGCATTAATTGGGGCCGATGTAGGTGTAGATACAACACTTTCACTCATAGAACGCATACAGGAACGCGTAAAAAAAGATAAGTACCTATCCACTTCAGAATTAAATAAAATATTGCATGATGAAATAGTTAGTTTATTAGTGGATGCACCATCGGATCAGATGGGCTTTCAACCTCCTGCAAATAAAAAACCGTATGTCATACTAGTGGTTGGTGTAAATGGCGTAGGTAAAACCACCACCATTGGCAAATTAGCACACCAATATAAGCAAGCTGGGAATCAGGTAATTTTGGGCGCTGGAGATACTTTTAGGGCTGCTGCAGTAGATCAGTTAACGATATGGAGTGAACGTGTAGGCGTTTCAATTGTGAAACAAAATATGGGTTCAGATCCAAGTGCAGTTGCATTTGATACGGTACAATCTGCGATTGCAAAAAATGCCGATGTCGTGATTATTGATACTGCTGGACGATTGCATAACAAAGTACATTTAATGGATGAGTTGAATAAAATTATGCGCGTTATACAAAAGCAATTGCCAGATGCACCGCATGAAGTATTATTGGTCCTTGATGGTTCCACTGGTCAAAATGCTTTAGAGCAAGCCAAACAATTTATGGCGGTGACGAATGTAAATGCTTTGGCAATAACAAAATTAGATGGCACTGCAAAAGGCGGTGTGGTATTAGCAATAGCACATCAATGTAAAATTCCAGTAAAATATATTGGTGTTGGTGAACAAATTCAAGACTTGGTTTTATTTGATAAAAACGAATTTGTGGATTCCTTATTTAGCTTAAAAATGGAATAAACGCGAAAGGTGATTGCTATAAAAGTCCAAACCTTATTTAATAGTGTAGCGAATACCAATTCCTCCCCAACCTAAATCAAAATAACTAGCACCCACAAAATTAAAGGCGGGTTGTATGTCCACACTTAAGTTAATGGGCGTGTTTTTTAATTTATAATCAAGCCCTAACATACCATCAATTCCTACAGCGACTCCCGCACTTTTTGATGGGTTGTTGAGTTTATATCTTTCACTCCACAAATTAAAATGACCACCATAACCCATATACCAAGTTAAATTTTCGGCATTGGCAAAAGGGGTAAATTTTTCATTTAATATAGTTAGTTGAAAACCATCTAATGATATAAAACCAATTCCTTCTACCGCTTTATTTCTTGTGTAAAAGCTTCTATAACTGACGGCACCAGGGTTTAATTTAAAACCGATCGCTTTTTTATAGGGGCTTGTATATTGTTCTGTGCTAACTTGGCTATTTGCAAAGTAGGCAATCAATAAAAAGCTAATGGTAGTAATAAATCGGGTCAAATTCATAAGTAATCTTTAGGGGTATACAAATTTAAGGGGAAAAGGATTTTAAATTTGTTTAATATTTGCTAAAATGGGTAAAAACAAGAAGGAGTGGGGCTATGAAATCTTGTGAATAATGTTTAGGTTTGTAGCATGTATAGTTTTCAAGAGTTATCAGAAAAATTTAATAAGGAATTTGACCATCCTCATTTTCCTGAAAGCCCTACTACCTTGTATGCGCCAGGTGATTATTTTTTAAATATTGGGGGCAAACGAATAAGGCCTGTGATGTGCTTATTGGGCAATGAACTATTTAGTGATTTACATCCTGACGCATATCAATTGGCCAACGCAGTTGAATTGTTTCACAATTTTACATTGGTCCATGACGACATGATGGATGCAGCAAGTTTGCGAAGGGGTAAAACTACGGTACATATAAAATATGGTGATAATACCGCTTTATTGCTAGGGGATGTGATGATGATTCGTGCATACGAGTATATCCAAAAAATTCAGTCTGCGCATTTATCTAAAATTTTACAAATTTTTAATACTACCGCTAAAGAAGTTTGTGAGGGGCAGCAATTGGATATGGATTTTGAAAAAATGGAAAAAGTGAGTTTGGATGCATATATAGAAATGATCACTTTAAAAACCTCGGTATTATTAGCTGCAAGTTTGGAGATGGGTGCAGTCATCGGAGGAGCAAGTGAGAATAATTGCAAACAATTATATGAGTTTGGTAAAAAAATTGGAATCGCATTTCAAATACAGGATGATTATTTAGATGCTTTTGGTGACGCTGCTCTTTTTGGAAAAGAGCCAGGTGGTGATATAAAACAAAATAAAAAAACTTTTTTATTAATACATGCGTTAGAAGTTGCCAATGAAAAACAAAAAGCAGACTTATATGATTTAATAAAATCTAATCCGGCGGATAAGGTGGAGAAAGTTTTAGGTATATTCAAAGCTTGTAAAGTAGATGATTGGGCGGAACAGTTAAAAGCAAGATATATGAATGAAGCATTTGCACATTTGGAAAATATTGCTGTTGTAGAAAAGCGTAAACAACCCATCATTGAGTTGGCGCATTATTTAATGAATCGAACAAAATAAATTAATTTCCATATGTCTATTTTCAGAAAAAAGTCAATCGATAAAATTGTACAGGATGCTGCGGCTGGATTGAGTGATGGACATAGTTCAGGTGGATTAAAAAAAGTACTAGGCGTTCGCGATTTAACTTTTATGGGTATTGCAGCGGTGGTAGGTGCAGGAATATTTTCAACCATTGGGACTGCTGCATTTCATGGGGGGCCTGGAATTTCATTATTATTTGTTATTACAGCAATCACTTGTGGGTTTAGCGCTTTGTGTTATGCCGAATTTGCAAGTAGGGTTCCCATTGCAGGTAGTGCATATACTTATGCTTACGTTACATTTGGAGAATTAGTTGCTTGGATCATCGGATGGGCTTTGATTTTGGAATATGCCATTGGTAATATCGTGGTAGCTATAAGTTGGAGCGGATATTTTGTAAATTTATTAGAAGGACTTCATATTCATTTGCCAGGTTGGTTGTCTACCAACTTTGAAACAGCGCAACAAGGTTATGAAGAAGCCATGTTGCATTTGAAATCGGGAGGTACCAAGGAAACATTTAGCAAGTTGGCAAGAGTTGGATATGATGCCATCACCAATGCGCCACTTATTGGAAGCTGGAAAGTAATTTTAAATATACCTGCTGCAATTATTGTTGCCTTAATTACTGCTTTGGTATACAGAGGAATTAAAGAAAGTAAAAAGACTACCAATGCAATGGTTATTTTTAAGATATGCATTATTGTAGGTGTCATTATTTTAGGTTTCTTTTATGTAGACACCTCAAACTGGACGCCGTTTATGCCCAACGGCTTTAAAGGGGTATTGGCGGGTGTATCGGCAGTATTTTTTGCATTTATTGGTTTTGATGCCATTTCAACGACTGCTGAGGAGTGTAAGAATCCACAACGTGATTTACCTCGAGGCATGATTTACTCATTGGTTATTTGTACTGTTTTATATATCTTAATTTCATTGGTATTAACTGGGATGGTAAATTATACACAATTAAAAGTTGATGATCCTTTGGCATTTGTTTTTGAAAAAATCGGGATGCATAAAATCGGTTATCTCATTTCGGTTAGTGCGGTTGTAGCAACAACAAGTGTATTGTTAGTTTTCCAATTAGGTCAACCTAGAATTTGGATGAGTATGAGTAGAGATGGTTTATTGCCTAAAAAATTCGCTAAGGTTCATCCCAAATTTGGTACTCCCACATTTGCTACGATTGTTACTGGACTATTTGTTGGTATCCCTTCTTTATTTATGTCTGTTAGTACGGTGACCGACCTTACTAGCATTGGAACTTTATTTGCCTTTGTTTTAGTTTGTTTTGGCGTCTTGGTATTACCAAAATTATCGGCAGATGCTTCACGTCAATCATTTAGATTGCCTTATATAAATGGACAGATCATTATCCCACTATTAGCGATTGTATTTATTTATTTTGGACAAGATCGAATCATAACTGCTTTTACAACAATAGGTAAAGAAAACTATCAAGAAATATTATATTTAGTGTTTGTATTTATTTTAATCATCGTTGCCTTATTTAGTTTCCTACGTAAATATTCTGTAATACCCGTTGTGGGAGCTTTGTGTTGTTTATACCTGATGATAGAAATTCCGGCAGTTAGTTGGTTGTGGTTTTTTGTTTGGATGACCATTGGTTTGGTTTTTTATTCCTTTTACGGTCGTCGTAAAAGTTTATTGGCAAAGGATGAAGAGGTTTCGTAAATTTTGAATTATGAAGTATCAGGTAGGGGATGAAATTTTAGTTTTATTGAGTAACGAGGAAGGACGTATCATTGAAATCATGGATGATAAAATGGTCATGATTGAAGTACGTGGGGTTAAGTTCCCTGCGTATATGGATCAAATTGATTTTCCTTATTTTAAAAGATTTACGGAGAAGAAGTTATTCCAAGAAAAAAAAGCGCCACAAAAAATTTACGTAGATCAAATTCCGAAGGAGAAACTTCAAAAAAACGATAGTAAGGAGGACGATGGCGTGCATTTAAATTTGGTACCCAAGTTTAATTTAGATGATTTTAATGATGAGATTGTTGAAAATTTAAAAATATTTATATCCAACAGAACTAGGGTGGACTATCAATTTGATTACAATCAATTATTTTCCGGCAATGCCGATTTTTCTATTGCTTCCTCCATTCCACCGCATACTGATTTTTATATTCATGATATTCCATTTTCGTCAGTGAATGATGGCTTAAGCTTTAATATTGATTTTTCATTAACAGAGCCGCATAAAAAAAAGGCGGATCATTTTGAGACGCAAGTAAAAATAAAGCCAAAGCAATTGTTTCAACGTGTGGAGGATTTAAAGGAACATCAAAAAACAACGATCTCCTATCCACTATTTGAAGTGTATCCAGATAAGATGGAGGACAATCATATAACCATAGATGTGTTGCGTAACGCTGGTTATAAAGTGTATGATGTTTCTAAAATAAAACAAAATTTACCATCTGCACGTTCAGTGGTTGACCTGCATATTGAAAAATTAATAGATAAGCATAGTCATTTAAACAATGCTGAAATTATACAAATTCAAATTGAAGCTTTTGAAAAGTGGTTTGAATTAGGGCAACTAAATAGTTTACCATCCATGATTTTTATACATGGCGTGGGTAAGGGCAAACTTAAAGCCGAGATTCATGAGTTGTTAAAAATGAAAAAAGGCGTTAAGCGATTCATTAACCAATATTCTGATTTTTATGGCTTTGGTGCTACTGAAGTGTTTTTTAAATACTAGCGGCCACATTTGCGCTTTTGAATCTAACGCTCCACTACAGTCATCTGAAAGCGATTTTTAGACCATTTAACAGTGGAACTTCCCATTTCATACCAAATTATATTTTACTACCTTTGCACTACTACAAACCCGAGCTATCGTGGCAAGCAATTGCCAAGGAAAGTCCGGACAGCATAGGGTAACCCACCGGTGAATAGCCGGCGCCCCAGCAATGGGGCAGAGAAAGTGCCACAGAAAATAACTACCTCGCAAGAGGAAAAGGTGAAAATGTACGGTAAGAGCGTACAGATATTGCAAGTAATTGCTTTATCGGGTAAACCTTGGGTGCTGTAATGCCACGTAAAGGAGCGCTTAAGAACGACTCGTTCAAGTTCCAGGGTAGGCAGCAAGACTTTAACAGCAATGTTAAGGCTAGATAAATGATAGTTTAGAAACAGAATCCGGCTTATGAGGCTTGTAGTACTTT
>Ga0114970_10001833_pt1 | contig 15900 bp, 3 predicted proteins | sample M_140205_XF_Meta_FD_87030 | JGI IMG/M metagenome (GOLD analysis project Ga0114970, IMG submission 87030) | Freshwater microbial communities from Lake Montjoie, Canada to study carbon cycling - M_140205_XF_MetaG | ecosystem: Environmental > Aquatic > Freshwater > Lake | place: Lake Montjoie... | reverse complement strand
TCATACGCAGCACTTAATTTAGTATCAAAAACAGTTGCTTCATCACGGCTGAAAATTGAGGATGATACTTGATCGACAAATTCGTCGGGTCTGAGGCCTGCAAGACGTATGACTGGAACTAAAAGAATGTTCTGTGGTTTTCCGTCATAAATGATCTTTCCGCCTTCTTCGGATCCTTGGTCCTGAGGCAGTCTCATTTCGTGTTTTTTTACATCCACGCCTGTCGTCACTGGTATTTGCAGTGCGGAAAATAATTGCTTTTTGTGAAATTTCATTGCAACGTCAACAGGGAGGGGTACTTTTTGACGTAACGTTGGGATTTTTATTGTTTGCTGAGTATCAGTTCGGTACTTGAGAAGAGATGCTTCCATTGCTTGCTGTAAATAGGCTTTGATTTTTTCGGCAAAATCTTTTTCTTTCTTGAGATTGTCCGGATCAATACGTGCTTTGGCTGCATCAAGTGCCGTAAGTCCCTTGCTGATCCTTCCCGTGTTGTAGGCTTGCGCCTCGATGGCTGCGACAGACGCTAGTGGATGCCTCACGCCAGGATTTGTCGCGGTTTTTCCTATGAATCCATGTGTCGACATATTGACAAGCAATGAACCCGGAAGTGAATTCCCGTCGGAATCGACAGCAGGGGAAATGAGATCTTCCAATCGTAATGGTTTTCCATCAGAAAACTTGATAGCCTGTATTTTTTCCTGCAGTTCACGTTGCTGAAGGACGCCTATGGATTCTTCTTCCAGCTTTTTTGCTTCAGGAAGCTTAGTGTCGCCCAAGGCTTCTATTTTTTTAAAGATCTCAGGAAGATCCAACTTTTCTGTAGGCGATGCAATTGTCTCAAGGATTTGTTGCAGGGCAATCTCCATGGAAGCCCTTTTCTCGGCAACTTCATCCATGAGAAGAGCAAAGTCATCCTTAACCCTCTCTTCGACCAATGCAGTCTTGGACGCAGCAGACTCTTCTCCGGCGATACCTTCCGCACGACTAGGTGTACGCGATGTCTCTCTGGAAACTGGTCGGTTATCTCCCAACATTGGGAAAATGCCTTGCTCAAGATGATTGTCCATGAAGCGTCTCATCGCATCGCTATGAGCTTCCAGAACAGTTTTTCCGGATGCATCGCGGTGATACGATGGATTGCCCAAAAACTTTATCAACTCGTCTTCGGATTGAGCAAGATCTCCCGGAAATAATACTCCGGAAAAATGATCCACGGAATCAGGCAATTCCCTTGAGGTGGATATTTTCCCGGGAATAACTGGCTCGGAGAATTTTCGACCGTCGTCAAGTGTGAATACCCGCATGATGCCATTGCCTGGCTCAAAACCGTACTCAAACTGTTTTTTGCGAGACATGCGCATTTGTTGCAGTTGATTGATATCGGCTTTTGTTGCTTTTCCTTCAAGTGGGCCTGAGTTTTCGTACCACGCCTTGTAGGCAGCATTGGCGCGATCACGGGCTGTACTTGCCAGCGATGTGAGAGTTGTAAGGGGCAATGCATCCAGAAGCAGGCGTCCATCCTTTGTGTATTTTCGCTCAAGACTGGCATATTTCTTGTCTTTATGCTGATCATCTTTTTGTTTCTGTGTCAGCTCCCCAGCAGCAGGATCCCTTCCTCCGTCACGGAAGATCCGCTGTATCCCGAACAAGAGTTTTTGATGGGACTCATGTGCGCCTATCGATGCAGTTATACGGTCGAGCTGCTGTGATGTAAGATTATCCAATCCGCCTGAACTGCGTGAAATTTTTGATGGATCAAACAGCAAGTGAGACGATACATCATCAGGCTTGCCTAGAGGTGCAGTAGGAGCGCCGGTAACCGTTGGAAGCTGCACCGACAAATCCTGACCATCTGACAGCACATTTACAGGTTGCCCATTGATGATATATTGAAGACCATTTTCTGACCATTTTGGTTCAGTTGGACGAGGTGTTTGCATTGCAGTTATCATTGGCGACCCATGCGTCAGGGAAGAAGGCGGCATGGTGCCAATATCTGCAACATCACTCCTTATTGCGCTAGCGCCCATTCCTGAACTGCGCACATGAGCCTGATCAACAAGAGGCAATGCAAGTGATCCTGGTTCATCAGGACGAGGTACGTCAGGTTTGTGTTGAACTATGTAGCCCCCACCACGTGCAGCGGTATCTGGAATGCCGCCAGTTTTTTGAGCATGGACTGCCGACAAAATCTCCCCTGTTTTATCCGGAATCATTGCATAATCCTTGGATTTTTAATCGAAAAGCTTTTTTTCTGCCGAGATGCGTTGTTCAAGTTTCGCAATATCTCGGCCAGAAAATGATTTCTTTTTCTTCATCCACTTAAGAAGATTTTCGCTTTCTTCCAGATCGCGATTCTTGACATTTGCTGATCGACCGCGCTGAAGCTCGTTGATGGCTTGCTTTCTCTGCCTTCCCTTGAGTTTTTCAACAGGCATCCAAACGGTATTTGTTGTGCCGTCTTCGTTATCCTCGTCATACTCGTAATAAAAGTTTTCGTTCTTCTTGGTAATGGCCATCATGTTCTCCTTGTGGAAAGTATAGCATGCCGATTGATTGAGCCGCATGCTGCATCACACAAGACGAGGGCTTGCTGATGCACCTTTCTCCTTGGTGAGTTGTTCTATAATCTCATCGATTTTCTTTTGCATTTCCTCATTATTATTTGCGGCCGCGTCTTGAAGGACAGTGTCCCAATACTCCTCATCAGTCGACCACTCCCCCACACCAAGTTCTTCGTCACTTGGCATGGTGTATGACGGGAGATCAAATAGTTGTCGGATTGCTTTTTGATCGCGCGGCTTTTTGCTTAGGTATTTGATAATGAGATCTGTTGCATCGGGAATATCGGGTTCTTCTCCGCTTGATATCACTGCATGCCAATCATCTAGAATTGAACCCTTGATTGCCTTGACAATATTTACCGCCGGAGCAGGAGCAACCCGGACTTTTGCTGCCGTAGCTTTTACACGTCCCGTGAGTATGTCCATTGCCCTGCTCGTTGCGGTCTCTTCCGGTTCTGATGCTGCTTCCGGCTCTGGCGTTCCTGTTCCTCGGACGTTTCTGACCCTTGTGACATTTCCTGTTGAACCAGCGCCTGTCTCTCCTGCGTATTGACCATTTAGCACATTTCCACTGTTTGCCTGTGGCAGGGATCCCCACGGATTGATCGTGAATTGAGACTGGAAAGGGACGCCATCGAACAACACTTGTCGGAATGACCCGCCCGAAGGCGCTGTTGACTCTTGTGGCTCTGCCCACATCCTGCGCAATTTGTCAACAAGATTTTCAAGATCTTTCGTTGGCTCTATGCCAAAACTTTCCAGCAACATTGATGGATCTTGAACAATTTGCTCAATTTGTTGACCCAAATCTGTGCTTGGATGACGCTTGTATGTTCTTATGCCATTTTCATATTCGGAATAATTTGAATTTTTTTCGGGAATTTCTCCGATGAATCGTGATGGGTTTACTGAACGAACAGATTTTGCCTTGGTTATTGTCTTTTTTGGATAAACAAAATAATTCCTTTCTTTTGCGCGAGTTGAGGAAACATACGCAAGATTTCTTTCTTCTTGCCTTGATTCAGGTCCCCTGTTTTCACTTCTTGCTATGGGTATTGATCCTTCATTCCAATAAGCATTGAAAACTACTCGGGCTTCCGTTCCTTTTGCAACGTGAATTGTGAGGATGCGGACAGCATTTCCTGTCTGTCGAATTTTTTTCTGCGCCAATTCTTGATCGTCAACTCTTTTGTCGGAAATTTGATTGAGCCTGTTCTCCAAATTATCAATTTTTCTTTGTACTTGTCCGACTGAAAGATTTTCAAAGTTCAAATCAGCAAGAAATTTTCTTACCTCTGTCGAATCAAATGTCTTGTTTATGATTGATTTGCTTGCTATGTTTCTTAATTTTTTTCCAAACAATGAAGTTTCACCTATGGCATGCATGAGTATCTTTGATAATGATCTTCCTTCCCCATCATTGTTGGCTTCTATGGATTCAGCAACGGGGCTCAGTGATCTCCATTGTGCGGCGGTAAAAAAACGTTTTTCTTCCTGATTGTCCAATATGAATCTCATAAGAGATACTTTTTCATTTCGTGTCTGTGCATTTTCCATCGTCACGTCGTAGGCTGCCAGCAGTTTGTTCATTTGATCATATCTTAATGTGGAATTATTTCTTTTTAGAAGTCTTGCAATGGTTGTCAGTACAGAAATTTTTCCATTCTGAGATGTTTCGTGCAACGAACCATACGACGCGTTGTTGGATAATGCGTCTTTTGCAAGCGAAAATATATCAGCAAGCTCATTGAGATGTGCGGAATCTTTTTCATTGCTTGATTCTAGGAGTCCCCGTATTATTTGAGGAACGCTCATCGTCCTTTCTCTTGATGATGATACTGATGATTCGCCATGATCAATGGTTGCAGGAATTCCTCTTGATTGCAGCTCTCGCTGAAGGGTTCGCGCTTGGTACAGAAGCCGGGTTACGATCATCATGTCGCCATATGCGGGGGTCGATAATGATTCGTCAACTGACGATGCCATCTTTGGAGTCATTGTGTCGCTGTGATTTCTGCCAACAAGTCTCTTGATTTCATCTGCAATGAAATTTGCTTGAGAATTCTCATCATCACAAGCAACAATCTCTACTGGAGATCCCTTGAGTGCTGCTGGATTTGCTTGCATTTTTGCGTGAGAAAAACCAGACTCATCTGTTCCCCTGATGGTATTCCCAACGTCGACGATTTCTTCGGTTGATCGATAGTTTGTTTTGATGGTCATCATCCCGGGAACAATGTTCTCGCCCTTGGAGTTTGTGTATTTATAGTTATCTGCAAAATCTTTCAGGTATTGCGGCGTGGATCCGCGCCATCCATAAATTGCTTGCCTAGGATCACCAACTACCGTAACGTTTCCTGATCCTCCTTTCTTTTTATCTGAAAGCAATTGCAGCAATTGTTCCTGTGCGCCGTTTTGATCTTGGTACTCATCAACGATGAACTGTCGGTATTTTTGCTGGTACATCGATAGGACTGTTGGGTTTCTTTTCAATATGGATACAACCATGTTGAGCAAATCTGTTTGATCAACGAGGCCTTGTTCTGCCATGAGCGCCTGGTATCTTGCGTATACTTTTGAAAAATGACGTGTCTGGATATCAGTTTCCCCAGCAATGTCAAGTTGTTGCTCATATTGTGCGGGAGTTATTCCCAAGCTTTTTACTTGATCAATAAACGAACGAAAATCATCCAGCCTTGATACTCTCTTGCCATTTTTCACTGTGGACGTTGGCAACTTCAAGTCTCGAAAAGATCTTCTCATTAATCTCATAAGAAGATTTTTGTCCTCAGGTCTTTGATCATCTATAACTCTTATGTTGTCTGCAGTGTAAAATTCATTTTTGTAATGAATGATGGTTTTTGATGCCTTGTCATACACTTCTGTTGTATAAAGATCAATAAGTTGTTGACCAGATTTTTGTTGTCCGGGAGACAGAAGCTCAGATGGCACGGGAATATCATTCCTGAGCATGAACAGTGCGTGTCCATGCCAAGTATGAACTTGTTGGGTATTAAATTCAAATCCTTCTGCTACTTTTGTTACCCCTTGATTGGTTTCGCCAAAACCGGTTTCGATTAAATTCTTATTGATTTTGTCCCGAAGGTCTTGGGAAGATTTTCTTGTAAAACTTGCAATAAAGAATTCTTTTGGATTGAACCCAAGATTTACCAGTTCTGATACGCGATGAACGATGGTTCTTGTTTTTCCTGTTCCCGCAAATGCAGTAATCGCCAAGGCTCCCGTGTAGCGATTATCAGTACTATCCAATGTAAGTGCTGTTTCAAGACCATATAATGCTGAGGCTTTTTGTTCTGAATCCAGTTGTTCACGTTTCTCTATCAATGGACGCAGTTCTTCTTCTCCGCGAAGCAGACTTTTCATTTGTGGTCTTGCAATGGTATCCCAACCCTCCCATTGTTCTGGAGGCTTGCCTTGGTTCAATGAGGCCTTGGCTTGGCTCAAAAGATAATAAGGCAAGAATTTTACTGGCATGGCGCCGGAGTCAATTTCATGGGCATCAATCCAAGAAGGTGTTCCATTGTATTGCGTTTTTGGCTGACTTGTTCTTGTCCGGTTATCCCGAACGAACCGTTCAACCGGGCCACCACGCGTAACAACGGCCTTGAACCATTCTCGATGAAGATTCAATGCAACTTTACTGAGCGCATAATTTCGCATGTATGATTTTTTGTCTTCTTCGTTAATGCCGGGATATAGTTGTGTGACTTTTTCGTCTGCTTGCTCCATTGCATTTTCATGCCACTGAATGATTGACTCAATCCATTTCCTGCTTATTGGTTGCATTTGATCAAAGTTATCTTGTTGACGAATGGAACGCGCATATTGCACCACCGCGTCTGCGTATTCTTTTGATTTTTCATAGGATTCATTTTTTGATTGCCCAAATATATTGGTTTGTTTTTCTTCGGGACGATCTTTTCCTTCTTCAGGAAGCCATATTTCACCGGCAAAAATATCCGCAAGATTATTGAGAAAATCATTTTGCGGATCAATTCCTATTGTGCTTGCATAAATAACATTTCCATCTCTCCATGTATAGACAGGCTCTGGAGTAGTTCGATCAATAATAGAGGGAAATTCATGACTTGCTCCATTATGAGAGATAATTGCAAGTTGTATTTTTTCACTGATGAGATTTCTTAATCCGATAGGAAGCTGATCAATTACTTGAATCATCTTTTCCGTAGAAAAACCAACTTTCCTGTCAAGTATTTTGTGATCAGGCACTAGCATGAAATCCGGTATTTCAACAATTCCCCATTCTTCAGAAGATTTTTTGTGCATTGTTTCAGGAATGTGTCTTTCGGGTAACAAATCCTGCTTTCCTTGTGCAATTTGTGTGGTTTCTGCTTTTTCCAGGATTCCTGACTTCAATTTATCTATGATAGACTTGCTTTCTTCTGACAATCCTCTTTTTTTCGCTATTTCATCCAAAGCTTTCCCATAATGGATATCGGCACTGTCGCCTTGCAATTGAGCAACTTGCGTTAACCAATACGCCATGTATGGCGCCATTTTTGCGACAGATTCGTGAGTCAATGTCATCTTTGGATCCCATGATGCCACAATGTCTTTTTCTGGACTTGCAATGATCAAGTTTTCTTCATCATGAGCTTGGATACTCTTGGCTGTAAGAATTGCTTTTGCGGACCTCCATTCTTCATATGCTTTTCTTGCTCTCAGTATTTTTTGTTGTTGTTCTGAAAGCGATTCCAAAGAAAATGTTCTGATTTGAGACATTCTTGGAACTTCACTAATTCCAGCAGCAATCATCGCTCTATTGTATTCATTTCGTTTTTCTGTTACATCTGACAAAAGACCTTTGTGTTCCGCTGCTGTTGAATCACCTAAGGATACCCACAATGCATCGGATGGAGTTCCATCCTGATTGCGAATTTGATTCAACTCATTCCTGTCAATGCGCATTAGCACAAATCTTCCGAGCGTCATAGGATTCTTGGTTGCCGCATTTATTGTTCTTGCGGCCTTAAGTGCAGCTGCTTCAGGTCCAGCAGCAAATGGCCTGCCAAATCTTGCTCCATCCTCTGTTGACGATGATATGTTCCAACGTTTGCCATAGAGCCAGAATGGCGATTTTTTCTTTTCTTCGTGAACCGTTTTTTGCGGATCATGGCTGCTTCCAGTCATGATTGAATGAAATAAGCTTCGAAAATGTCCCATCGCCTCGGATTGATCGGCAAGTCTTTCTTCGCGTATTTTTGCTGCCCTGTCCTCATGATCTGTTGCGTCAAACCATACCGCCTCACTTGGTTTCATTGGAACAAAAACTATTGCCAAATCGTTGTTTGATCCTTCGTCCTTGTGACCTGTCCTTCCTACGACAATTCCTCGCGTCCCCCATGTGGAAGATGAGGAAGCGGCAGCAAATGACGGTGAAAGAAACGCATCTTTAATTTGATCAGGTCCGCTGACAGTCCAACCCGTTGCATCATAGATGGCTTTTTGTCTTTGTGCGCCAGCAACACCGGGAATGCTATCGAATGATGTGGGAGCTTCCCACATTGCCCTGAACGCACTCGCTAAAGCATGATGCTGTTCGTCAAACAAATCCTCAAAACTTGCAATTCCGACACCGATTCTTCTATCGGATTCTGTTTTTGCAATGCCCATTAGTCGTTCGACATGAGATGGCATAATGCTAATAATATCCGTTGCAAGACCAGTCTTTTCGATAGCCAGTCTTTCTTGCGAATCAGATACAAATTGCTGTGTATCGTCATCGATAATTTGTGTGAAAAAATACAGCTTTTTTCTTATGTCAGACATGTTTATTTTTGTTTGACCATTGTCAACTTGCCATGATATGACAAGCGGAGCATTCATTTTTCTTTCTCTGGAAAATGATCCTTGACGCGACTTGTTAACTTGTGTAAACACTGCCTGATTGATAGTAACTTGTTTTTTGTCTTCGTCATATGTGATGTTGTCTGGGCTTGGATCAAATGACAAGTACACACCGGTTGTTGTTCTTGCTCTTCCAAGCTCGTTATCTAATCCATCTATTCTCAAAGGTCTGTTGGTTCCCATGATCTTTTCTTTTGTTACAGGATTAACAACATCCTCGTCTTTTCCCAATCCAATGTTTCCAGCTACAAGAATGCCATTCAACGCCTTGCCGCCTATCAATCGATCCCATATTTTTTGACCAATTCCGCCTTGCGCGGCAGAAACGCCTTGTGGCACGTGAAGATACTTCTTTATGAGGCTGTTTTCTTCATCGTCGTCGCCAAAAAGCATGAGCATTGACCATCTTGGAGATGCGTACCCGGCCATTGATGCGCGAATTGCCGCTGGAGACGTTCGAATATCATTTTCGTAATCAATAGTTGGCAGAGAGACAGTAACGCCACTTGCTGACAAATTCTCAAACACGCTTTGAGCATCAAGTTGATTTACAATTTGACCATTTACAATTCTTCTTTGTGGCAAACGCGCTGGCATGAGAAGTTCTTTAGTAAAATTTCTTCCGTCCTGCAATGCTATTGTCTTGCGCCCAAGATTTTTTTCTTCTTCATCAGCAGGCAAAAATTGTTCGTTATCATGAATAGGTCTTGGAAGAACTGAAGGAACGGTGCCATCAAATATCTTTGAACCATCGGAATGACCGTGATCGGCAAGCGCTTGATGTTCTCCGCTTAATCCAAGAGGCAACGCATTCAACGTAACTCCCAAGCCTGGTCTTTTGATTGGTTTTTCTTGACCTGCAGTCAATTGATCTTCTTGTTTGCGATGTGTCCACATGGCATGCATTTGCGCTTGGGATGCAACAGTCAACGCCATCGCAGTTGTGATGTTATCTTTTATGTTCTTGAGCATTCCGTATGGTAAATCTTCGGGAGAAAGACCAAGTCTGACACCTACTGCTTGTATGATCTTTAATCTATCTGTCCTTGATAATTCTCCTCTGTTCATGAATGTATTTTTTGCCTTGATCAATTCTGCTTGACATTCTGGATAATCTGCAATGATTTTTATCATTTCATCAAGTTTTGCCTCGGAAGGATTTCCCTTAAATGCCACTTGTTCAGACAATTTTGCAAGATCTCTTATCTTTGGGTCTATTTCTGGGTAATCCAATGCGCGAACATGTGTCAGTTTGCCTTTGATGAATACCGCTTGAAAAGCGTCGGGGTTGATTTGATGTTGCATAATTTCTATTTTTTGAGTTCCGTCTGATCGATACAATCCCTTGTTGTTAGCCATGTGGTTTCCCGCAACAGAACTTGAAGCCAATCCATGAATCACCAGCGCTGCCTCTTGACATTGCTCGTCTGAAACGTCAGTTCCGTCAAGTTGATACGATGATTTTGGCACACCCATGCGAAGCTTGTTGAAATTTCCCACAATTCCGACGTTGTCAAGCTCGACAAAAGCCAGTTTTTGCAATGGAGAAAGAGCGCTATATCCTTTTATTCGCTTGAACACATCGGACATTTGCGCATAGACAATATCTTGACTAATTTCCAAACCTTCTGTCCTAAGTCTGGATTTTTCTTCCTTGTCATTTGTTTTTGCATATCTGTCTGAAATATTAAGAGCTTTCTCAAACATTGCTCCGATTTCTGGATGCACGGATTTCAAATCTGATAAGGTTTCTTCATTTCTTGAATTCAATAGTTCGGAAAGCAATCCATTCATGCCTATCAATTTTATGTATTGATCACTAATTGCATATCCGTATGCATCTTTGAATTGTTTCATTGCTGAATTTTGTGAAATGTCAGTAATTTCTTTTGGAATTTCAATGAACTCAAGGATATGATTGCCATGCTCATCGTACTCGCCATCTGAATCGGGATTTCTCTTTTCGTCATAGCCGCCTTTTCCATGAGGAGTTATTGAACTGAATGCATCAATTTCTAACGCCAAGATAAGCGCTTGCATTGCCTGATTGGGATCTTTCAAGTGTTCAATGGGAATATCATCATCTTCTTGCATGATTTTTTTGTAATCATCATCAGCTTCCAGAGTAACCTCTTGATCTTCATCATCGGTATATTTTGATGGAACCAAAAGTGATTTGACATCATATTTTCCGTTAATTGCATCTGCTCGTTTCACAACAAGGGCGCGAGCAACTTTTTGCATGTTATTCAAGGACCAAAGCTGTATGTTGTAATCCTGCTGATCCGCGCTTTGTCGAGATTTCCTGATTGCATTGAAACTTCCAGTAGTATCCGGCGTTATTCTTGATGCCAAGTAATACATTGGATCCTGCAAATCAATGGTTTCAGGAATTGATTCCTTTATCCATGTGTAATCATCCGGATTCATGCTTGCAAACATATAGTGAGAATCTTCTACGCCAATATCTATTCCTATTTTTCTCAAGAATCCGGAACGCTCATTTGGAATGATATTTCCATTTGCGTCAACGCCACTTGCTTGCAGCGGATCTCTTTTTGTTGCCACATTGTTAAGATAGCGAATAATTTCTTCTCGTATAGTTTCATTGTTATTTTCTTTTTCTGCTGATTCTCTTTGTTTTTTCGAAAGCAACATGTTCGTGAATAAGCTCGATGGAAGCTCTTCTCCATGCTGCTCGATAAATCCGTCGTACGGACGGATTTGCGAAGGCAAAATTGGAACAAGTTCATCTTGTGAAATGCGAACTAAAAGCGAGCCGTCTGTTTTTGTTTTTGTAGGATTATACTGTTCAATGTGTGCTTTTAATTCGTCCGAAAACATTTCTTGGGATTTTGAAAGTGTGCAATATGATCCATTGGGAGTAACTGAAACTGATTTTATGAAAATTGGCGAGTTGTGATCGCCCCTGTTTTCTGGAATTGCGTTTGAAATTACCTTTTTCCCATCTACCCATTCAATGCGATTGCCTGCTCGCATTCCCAAGAAAAGATTATTCTCGTCTTTTGGATCTCTTGGGAAAAACAATATTGTTTCTTTGTCGTCGTTATCCATGAGTGCACACGGCATATGGACCGCACCTGTTGCGGGTCTCGAAAATAACCGATATGATCCAGTAACAATATCCTGACCATGCAAGTCAGTAATAACCAAATCTTCAACTTCATTATCCTTGTCTTTTTCTTCTTTTTCCCTGATTGTTGTTGCGTTACTTGTTGCTTCCTGCATTGTTGTATTGATCAATTCCTTGGTTTGAGCATCAAGATCTTCCAATGAGGCTACACCAAATTTTTGACAGAGAACCGAAGCTATTGCTTCTTGTATTTCTGGTTTTTCAATATTTGGGGAAAAATGATGAATAAACTGCTGATCTTGGCAAAGAAATGTTTTTATTCCCTCCGCGAGAAATTCCGCTACCGGCATGCTATTTCTGTTTGGATCGTTTTCCGCGCTGCTGATCGTAGGAATGTTTTCCGAAAATGTTGTCGTTGCCCATTTTGTTGCAACTGTTTCCCAATCTTTTTTTGTGTCTTCGCTGTATTTGCCCAACTTGCGTGTTGATTTTGTGCGTTCTCTTTGTGCAATAACTGTATATCGTCCGGAAGCCATTGAATGACGCTGCATTTGCAAATCATATATTTCCCGTGAAATCCTGTCGGACAGGGCCCTTCTTTCAGGATTGGCAATTTGATACTGACGAACAGCATCTCCTGTCAGCACATATCGTTCAGGAGTGCCATTGAACCTGTCGTAAGAAAACCGTTGTCCCGGCACCGCCCAACCAGAATCACCACCCCTGTCTGGCCATGATTCATCGACATCGGTCGTCCTTGTTGTTTTTCTGTTCCATCGGGATTTGCCCCCAACGTCGTGAGGATAGAATGCATCACGATCTACTCCGCCCCTCATCATTCTTGTAGGAAAATTATGAATTCCATATTCCATTGCAGTATCACTGCTTATGCCCGGAAAAAATCTCCATACGCCAAAATCGTCAAGCGCGTAATGTCCCGGATCCGGCATTGTCAGTGAATTGTGGTTGGGCGATTGCTCAAATTGACCAGGGATTGGATCCCCATTTTTGTCAAACACAGGGCTCCATAAGGGAGTTTCCCTGTATAAGGCAAATGGATCTTCTCTTTTTTCAATTGCCTTGCCCAAGATGTCTGCCTGTTCAGTTTCCTTATCGTCGTCATCATAAATTATTTGTGATTGAATTCTGCGAATATGACCATATTCTTCTACTGACCTGTTGAATGTTTCCACCGTGTTTGAAATTGCAGCACCAAACAATGATCCACTTGGAAGTGCTGTGCCCGACTTGTCGTGGAATATTGGTGGATGAACTGCAAGAACCGCAGGGCTCCATTGAAATCCATGTGCTTGTATCACATGTCCGTCTGGTGATTTCAAGACCATTGCGTAACCATCCACTCCTTGACTGATCACCAGAGCGCGAAGTCCGGATTTTGCCAAGGATTCTTGCGATAAAACTTCTTGAGACAATTTTCCCGAATCTTTTGAGGGGGTTAATTTGCGGTCTGCTTGCAATCTGTGCCATGGCGATTCAGTCAATCCAGTAACGTTGTCAACTGAAGATGGATGCATTGAAATAGCGCTGATTGATTGACCGGGAACAAGGGGATTAAACGCATACAATTGTCCGGAAATTTCCGTTTTGGGATCCAAAATGGGAACCGGTGTTGAGGATAATCCTCCATATCCTGCCATTGGCAATTGTATTGGATTTTCCTTGGTGCCAATTGATTCCTTGAATCCCCTTGGTCTCTTTCCGTCTTTGCGTCTGGCAACTTCGGTATCCGTTTTTATTTGCGCTGCTTTGGCAGCATTTAATTTCTTGTTGATTTCTATGATTTCAGGATCAGCAAAAACGTCGTATTGCGCAGAATCTCCTTTTTGAAGAATAAGTTTCCGCGTTGTTTCTGCTAATTTTTGACTCCAATAGGTTATTGCGCGACTGTGTCCCGCGCCTTGATCCGTAAGGGCAACCCCCCAATGAGAAAAACTTTGCAATCCTGACGCCAATGTTGATGCCCTATATCGCAATCTTGGATCGTCCAGAATTCTAAGACTCGTTGCTTTTCCGGATGTAGACCTTGAATTTATTGTCATGACTACATAAGCCGGTTTGTATTCGCCTTTTTGCTCGTCATTTGGGTTAAGAAATAATATCGAATCATCCATGGTCGCCCTGATAGGAGCAAAAAGACGCGAGGCATTTACAATGTGTGTTTTCATTGCATCAGGAGCGTGTGAAGTGTTTGGCAAGACAGGAACCTCTAATGTTGCCCTTGTTCCAACAACATCGAAGAACTCGCTGTTGACTGCTGGTTTTCCATCAATATCGACCGACTGCTTTGCAAATATCCTCCTCATTCCATCTTCATGAAGAAATGGGAACAATCCATTGTGCATGCCTCGTGATAACATGGAGCGCGAGGATTCGATAGTTGCGTATGCTGCCTTGCGCTCTTCCGCACTGTCCCATTCCTGAGGAGACGATGGCCCACCAAATACTCCTGGAGCCAATCCGATGTACCTTCTTCCAACTTGATTGCTTCCAGCAAACAAGGCATCTCGAAAACCAGCCGCAACGTCAGGGTTTAGCATCAATTGTCTTGCCGAATGCAATTTGGTAATTTCCGCTTGAAGCCGTTCTCTTTCGCTAGCTGTTGTTGTTGCTTTTTCTAATTCAATTGTTTTGGCTTTGATTATGCTAAGTACTTCTTGCGCCGTTTCCAAAAGCGGCCTTGTTGAATAAAAATCTCTTTGTGGTTTGCCAGTGGCCGAGTTCCTTGTCCCTGATATGCTGTTTGCTCCCTGTGCCACACCAGCAAACAATGGAACACCGAGCGTATGCGCTGGATGCAAAATTCCATTATCCCGAAAATCGTCTGTTCCGGGAACAACAGGTGGTAATCCGCGCACAAACTTGAAACCATTTTCACTTGGCATCAAGACCATTCTTGATGTTCCGGATTGATCTCCTTCAGCACTGGTCCGAGAATGTTCAATTTCCTGTCTTGCCTGATGTACTCCAAACGGTCCAAGTCTCGGGAAAAGAGCTTCCACTCTTGCGGCACCAGGGGCGTCAATATGTTTCAGACGCGCCGTGGTTCCATCGCTCTCGACGTGCAGATGATGACGCAGCACTCGCACGAGATTTCCGTTTATTTCTGGAGCAATCTCGTCTCCATTGGCTGATTGAATTCCAGCAATGGAGGTATCCATAGTGGGATTCAAATTGAACACGCCTGGCGCTGTGGCCACGCGATTAAGCGTTGCACCATGAACAACGGGTTGATTTGCGCCTGGCTTGTACAAATCGGTTATTGCATCAGCGTCGTCATCCACACGAAGTCTATCAGGCGCCAATCCAGTATACCTTGAAACACCCAATGGTCCCCCGTCTTTTGCGCGTACCTTTGTCAGCGCTTCCGCAATAGCCAAGTTTGTTGGAGGTGCAATGCCTCGGCCCGTCACTCGTGATGCCTGTCTCCTTCCTCGCGCATTGCCGATGTATTCAACCGGCAAGTGCCTTGATTCAGGACGCGCCTCCGTGGGCGCAGCAGGTTCCGCAACTGGCTCGGATGACACATCCACTTTCGGCGCGGCTGGTCCTCTTGGCGCACTTGAGCCAAAAAATCCAAGCGGAACTGAAGGCGAGCTTGGGCGTTCTTCTGATTTTCTGAAAACAACAACCATTAATTCCTCACTTGTCCGTAGATTTCTTTACCCATGATGGAACTTCTATGCCTCGTTCGCTCAGCAAAAGATGCAACGCGCCGTTTTCTCTCCTGTATGTTAACAGTTCTGAAGCCAGTTCTGATATTTTTGTGCGCAACCTCTGGATTTCTTCCTCATATTCTTTCTTCATCATTTCCATTTCTTTGCGATGAAAAGATGTGGACTCCTCCAATTCGTTTTTCAATGAATCAAGATCTTTTTTGATTTCTTCCCGATAGGATTTGTTTGCAGAAAGAAGCACATTTACTTCTTCGGTCAGATTCTTTTGTTTTTCATACAATGAACGTTGTTCTGCAATATTCATTGCAGTAGAACGGTTTTTTCTTGAAATGTGTGATTGCCACATTTTATTTACAGTAAATGTCGCTATTGATGCTAGTGCTGGCGAAGAAAAATAACTTGCTGTTGCCAGCAAACTCTCGTAATCCATCATTCATTATCCTTATTCTTCTTTTCGTGATCGTAATAAGCAACAGGATCTGCGACATTGACAAGACCAAGCCGTTGCACAAGGGGATTGTTCTCAAAATCTACATTGGTGTTTGGTGCGTACGCTTCGCCTTTGCACGGCATTGGAAACGGGAAAAATGCATCTTGTGATTCGACTGGCCTGCCATTTTTGTCAAGGATGACTTGAGTTGGCTTGGTTGGCATT
>Ga0114970_10001832_pt1 | contig 15908 bp, 18 predicted proteins | sample M_140205_XF_Meta_FD_87030 | JGI IMG/M metagenome (GOLD analysis project Ga0114970, IMG submission 87030) | Freshwater microbial communities from Lake Montjoie, Canada to study carbon cycling - M_140205_XF_MetaG | ecosystem: Environmental > Aquatic > Freshwater > Lake | place: Lake Montjoie... | reverse complement strand
TTTATGAAATCCACGAATACAGATTAGCATAATTGATATATTATAAACATAAATTACATTTCTGTTTATGATACTAATTATACTGTTATTTCATATAGTAATAATTGGAGCTATCCAGCCCTATTAACGACTGCGGTATCTTCTTTGAGATAAAGAATTCGTCCTTTTTACTTAGACAATGTCGGATGGAACATCACTGGATGCTTTAGAATCGGGTGAAATTCAGAATACCGCAGATGCTTCGCATGTACAGGCGATTCTTAATGATATGTACGCTTCGGGTGCGCAACCAGGTGAGGGTCATCCATCGCAAGCGCAACAGGGGCAGCAAGGGCAGCAAGGGCAGCAAATGCAGCGCCCGATGCCTCCCATGCATTTACCGCCCCATGTACCGCCAGCGCATTTGACGGCTTCAAATCAGTCGCATCAATACCAGCAGAATCAGCAGAACCAGCAGAACCAGCAGAACCAGCAGAACCAGCAGAACCATTCCCGTCAATATATCACAGACGATGAACCCGTAGGAAAGAAACGACGTAATATTTGGTCCTCTATAATGTCTTATATTCAAGATCCGTTAGTAGTTTCGGTTTTAGTATTTGTTTTATCGCTCCCGGTGCTTCATACGTTTCTAGGGAAATACGCGAGTTGGGCATTTGCTATCGGTGGACAACTCTCCTGGTTAGGTTTGATTGCTTTATCGTTACTGGCAGGTAGTATGTTTGCTACCTATAAAGTCGTAAACGAGACACTGTTTCGTTAGTAACTTTGCCCCATAAAAGAAAAAAACACCCTTCAATAGAGTATGGATTCCATGAATAAATTTATGAAATCGTTACAAAAACTCAATTCGGATTCGTCCCTATTATATTCGAGTTACGCAATATTCACGGTCGCGTGCTTATATATTTTCTACAATTCTCAAATTGCTACGATTCTCTTATCCGTAGGTATCGCGTTCATTCTCTACGCGGTTACAAATGGAAATGTTGCGTTATCGCTTATTGCGGGCGCATTAGGCGGATTGTTAGCGCTTCATTATTCCCGGAATGTAGAACGTTTTGCGAATGAGGATGAAGAAGACAAAATGGAGGGATTTGAAGACAATGACGAAGGGAATACAGATGAAGAGCATGAAGATGACGAAGAAGGGTTTGAAGATGCCGAAGAGGAACCAGCCGAAGATGACCAAGAGATGCATGAGGGATTTGCGAACGTTCCTAAGAAAGTTAAAAAAGCCAAAAAAGGAAAGCGTGCACCACCGCCCGATAACGGTTCTCGTGCCGAATTCTTAGAACTCGGTAAGAAATACAAAATGCCTAGTGAAGGTGATGATAAGGATTATCATTTAGACGCCGGCACGACGTTCATGAATGCGTACAAATCGCTTAAACCTGACCAGATTGCGTCGATGACGAAGGATACGCAGGACTTAATGTCGACACAGAAACAACTCATGAGCACTCTTCAAACTCTCAAACCTTTAATCAAAGATGGGAAAGAGATGATGGATATGTTTCAGGGATATTTCGGCGCGGGAACACCATCCCTGAATTAGACCGTCAATAAGGTAAAAATATAAAGCACCATAGTAATAATGAAACGTATAGATATTATGTTGATATGTATACTTTTAGCGGTTTACGGATATATTGCATATTCCTATTACAGAAATACCGAAGGTTTTACCGACACTACAACAACTATGGCAAAAGCAAAAAAAGATACAGATAATGCGTTATTGACGGTGATGTCACATATGAAAAAAGTCAGTGCGCATATAATGAGCCCGACAAATTGGATCGAACGTTTTGAATTAATGTCATTAAGTCCGGTTGAACTAGCAAGGCGTTATATAAATTCAAAGGATAATAACAGAGTGAATGGCAAGACATAGAGCTTTTCGTAGCATGGTAGGCTGTGCGTTAAACATATGTCCGCCCGGATTCTGGTGTATGGATACCGCAACAATGATATTTTGCGGTGCTGTTATTGCGATAGTAATCGTCTTAAGCGCGTATGTAATACTGAATAAACCCGCAGCGCATCAAAAACCAACAGTCGTAGTTGTCAATTCAAAACGTCAAGAATCGCCATCGGTTGCGGCGATTACGCAGGCACCCTCGGACCCACGTTTTGCACCGCTTTCACCAGAACGTTCGTATTATTCACCACCCGATGTACGCGGCATGCCTATAGCAGCAGGTGTTGGTCCAATGAATCCAGTTGTTCCGATTAATGTACAGACACGCGGAATACCGGATACATTTCAACAAATAGGAGTCTTAACCAGTCCAGGTGGTTCTGCGAATTCCGCATCGCCAAATCGTACAATTTTACCACTTTTTGGTCGTCAATTAACGACGAATCGCGACCGTTGGAATTATTATACGCGTACAGACGGTTTTAACCCTGTACAAGTGCCGGTTCAATACAAGCGTCGTAATTGCGATAGTGATAATGGATGCGATGAAATCTTAGATGGCGAGTCTATTGCGGTACCGATTATGGGGCAATCCTTTACAGCGAATATATATCGTTATTCAACACCTCGTTACATACCAGTTCTGTAAATTATACAATCAAAGTAAGGGATGTCGCTTGAAGATAATTTTTTTGGATGCGCAGATACACCCATTCAATTACCAAAAACAATGAATATCCAGGAAATACATAAATGTCATTCCTGTACATTACGCCTTACGGCAAGTATAGCAGGACCCGGAAATTATCAACCTTGTCAAGAAGGCTTAACAATCAATGAGAATCCGACTGTAACATTATCGGTCAATGGAATTGCGCATTCGCTGATTGAAACTATTTTAAGTTTTCCAGGCGGTCATAGATTAGCCGACCATCAAGTCGTATGTCCAGCAGAACTCTTTCTCTATTTTCAGAATACACGCGACCCATCGCAACACGTGTGTCTTACGATTCCGTTAGACGTAGGTCCCGGTAATTCCAACGCCTATTTTACAACCTTAAATAATGTTGTACAAAATAACCGCCCAACGGTTGATACAGTCTTGCCGAACAATACAACAATTTTAATGTACAATGGCGCGGATATTCGCGGACGAGCGTCCGATAACCCAAATCCGCGAAATCTATGCGATCCCATAAAACGGATTGTGACATATTATGTTTGTATGAAATCGTCACGTATTGATGCTGCGGATTACAATCGCTTACTGGCAGCGAATCCTAGTGCCAAAGGTGTAGCGAAACCTACTACGGATGTTCTCAAAAGCAAACTTATAACCCTAGGGTCTATCGTAGATGAAATAATTCTTTCGGAAAAACCGAAATCATCATCGCAAGGCGGTGTGAATATAAATGCCTTGAAATGTTATCGTGTAGATAAAGAAAAAGATGTTGTCGGCGATAAAGTCTATGTTGGAGATGATAAAAAACCAGGGCGAACCTTGGAAGATGAACTCAATGGAACACCCATTGAAACACCGGATGTTACTGACGAACCTACAGTACGTGCTGGACATATTGAATCAATTTTAAGTATCGTTGTTGGCGTTTTATTAGGAATTGTTGTCTGTGCTGGTTTAGTCTATTTAGTATGGCATTTTACATTTGCGAATTACGATGCTGCGCAACGCAATTATGGTACAAATCCGACAAGTGGGGGGAGTGGAGGAAGTGTAGGAAGTGGAGGAAGTGGAGGAAGTGGAGGAAGTGCAGGAAGTGGAGGAAGTGCAGGACCAGGAGGTGGATTAGGAGCTGCTGCTATAGGCACAGCAGCAGGAGCAGCAGCAGTCATAAGCGCAGCAGCTAGCGTAAAACCAAAAATAAGTAAAGGAACTGGCGCAAGAGAGTTAGTACCGAGAACCGCAGAGGAAAATAATACGTCTTGGGTATTTGAAAGAAAGCCAGTTTCAATAGCAAGTGCACCTAAGCCAACAGCGCGCGCGCATGTAGCGAACATTGGTGCAGGAACAGGTCTAGGTACTATAATGAAATTACCAGAGGTTCCAACAACTCCTATAAGTTCTTTACATGCAAGTCTTCCTACCGTCCCAACAACTCCTATAAACATACCGCAGCGCGATGCTATTGCTACCCCAACACTCTAAACTACAAATAATAAAATATGATAAAGTAAGATGGTGAAACACGGATTACAACTTCCTATTATTGCGGCAGTTGCGATTCTTTTACTAGTATTGTATATCGTAACACGAAATGATACATCTCCGGTTGTTAAATTCACACAATGGTACAGTAATTTAATGGAAGGCTTTGCTGCACCGATTGGTGATGTGCCACGCTGCCCACCCAATTATCGGTTTTTCAATGATAAACGCGGTGATAGTTTCTGTTGTAATGGTACAATCAATCCATTTACACATACGTGTGAAGCAAAGGGTCCGCATGATTTATGTGCATTCGATAGCCGGCACCCAGACCCACGGAATCCAAGTTCTCAATTACCGAGTTGCGCAGAAATGATAACGAAACAGACGACTGAAAATAGAGATAATTTATGCCCCGGTAAATTACCGCATTACGCATCTATAGGTAAATGCTGTTTGTTTGATACCGATTTAGATGGTTATGACTGCACGGCACAAAACAGCGACCCATCGCAATATTGTATTACCGGCACTACAAAACAACCGCACGAGCAATTCTGTAATGCTTTAAAGTTAGATGATGTAACGCAATGCCCGACAGGATTACAAAAAAAGTCCTACATAATGGGTGATAAGGAAGTGAAAAAATACGGCAATTCGGCATCCGGTGTTGTAATACCGTTCTGTTTTGGTATGGAGAGTTCCTGTATTCCTAACAATGTTATTGAATCTGTTCAGAAACAAGGTATTTATAGCGATAAAACGAATCTTGATGGCTGGAAATACTCGTGTTCGGGTTACGAACGTATTTATGAAAAACGGGATTTAACGGGTACGATGGATACTACGTATGTATAATCGCAAAAAATTGAATGCTTTCGTTCCCGAATTCGTACAGATGGTGCGATTTTCTTTCCTTTCTTATTTCTTTCTTTCTTTCAAATGTCTCTTCCTACAACTCTCCAGATTCCGACGCCCTCTGCGGAGGAGATTAAGATACTCGAGTCACAGAAGCGTGAGGTAGCGGTCTTCTCCTATGTCGATAAGACGGTACGCGTGTATGTCCGAGCAGCGGACGAAACATCGGATATACTCGGTAACCAGAGTGATTCGCTCCTATTCCGTGTCGAGGATGTCTGGTTTATCCAGACGCACTCGTGCCACGAGGATACGATTGAGCGTTCTCTTGCTGCGCTCTTCAATGAGCACACGTGGCAAATCGTAGGACACGTGCCGGTTCTGATGGTAAAACAGTCGAACGGTGCTGCGTGGCATGGCGATGTGCTTTCACCGAACCTGTTTTACAACGGCGTCTTCAGTCTCTTTGCGGATTGGTATGACGATTGTGGAATAAGTACAAAAGCGCGCCTGGAGTTTGCGCTTGAGATTCGGCGGGATTTCCGGTCCACACACGAGCGCACAGATAAGATGGGGTATGCGCGCGATAAGCCTATCCGCAGGATTCGCGAGTCGCTCTTTAAGAAGGAGGACCCGAAGCTCTACCTGAAGTACGATGAGTACTTGCATCATTACAAGCAGGTGCTGCCCGCGAAGGGTAACGAGACCTGGGCGCGGCTGCGTAACTACTTTCGCGAGAAGGCGATTCGCGCTGCGGTGGCGGAGAATATTGTAGATACGGATCCGATTCTTCACGCCGCGCTCGCTATCAAGGACAGCCAGGATGCTGCGCAGCCAATTGGCGGGCTTGACGAAGACTGGTACACGTACGGTGAGGATAACGCACTCCCGTACGAATAGTTCACTATTTAAATAAATACAAAAAATACAAAAAAAAACAAAAAAATAATGTTTTTTCAAAAACGGTCGCTTGTCTAAACAAACATAATAGTAATATTTATTATCATGTTTGACAAACTCCGAAAACTTAAAAACGTCGCATATCGTCCAGATGCAATAATTGATATAGGCGCACATCATGGAAATTGGACGAAAGCCATGAAATCAATATACGATGATTGTGATTATTATTTGTTTGAAGCGATTGATTATAAAGAATTAAATGATGTGAAATTAATGAAAAATGTCAATGTATTCAATGTTCTCTTAAATGAAACAGCACAAGAAGTCAATTGGTATCAGAAAAAGAATACAGGCGATTCCATGTTTCGTGAGAAAACAAATGTATTTGAAGATTGTGAGATTATCAAACGCCAATCGATTGATTTAGATAGTTTTTCAGTGAAAAACAGTATTTTGAAAGATAAGAAAAATATTTTGATGAAAATAGATTGCCAGGGTGCTGAAATACCAATATTAAAAGGTGCTTCGTCGTTACTTGATAAAACAGATTTTATAATTCTTGAAATGCCTGTATTTGGTAAGTATAATGAAGGCGCACCAAATTTCTTAGAACATATTGCGTATATGGATAGCATCGGGTTTGTTATTTACGAAATGTTAGAAGATCATTATTATTTAAATTTTAACATTCAAGTTGATATTTTGTTTATTAATAAAAATCATAAATTCAATAAAATTGTCAATGAGCTATTTTTACACTTGCATGATCCAGATATTCGAAATGTCATAAACAAATTATTTTTGGCGCCTTAGACCTGTTCGATTATACATTGTATGAATATAAATACTATTTATTTTCATATTCAAGTAAAAATATATATTCCATTAATATTCTGTGTACTTAAACGACGCAAGTTTTTCATCCAGATCAGGACCATAGCGTTTGAATTCATTATTTCCCGTATCCTCATCAGGTCTATACGTATAATCTAAGCCAACTGCGTCACCATCAGGGCGTTCTTCGCCTACAGGATATTGCCCTTCAACAGGCGAACCCGAATCATCACCGTACGGAGCAGGTTCAAACCCTTCCATTTTCCCAGCGGTTTCCTGAAAATGGCTATAATCACGTGCTTCAGAACTTTGGGTAGAATACGGTTGTGCCGGTTCGTTTGCCATAGTACGAATTGAAGTTTCACCGTACATAGAATTGGAAATTGTTGTATGCACATTTCGTTTGAAGAATAGAACGGCAGTTAATAAAAATAGGGCAAGACCTGCGAGAGGATAGACCGAAAAGGCTCCGAGCGCCGCAATGACTAGCAATACTGTAGCAATCGGGCTATTTGTATAGTGAGGAATTGTAACCTTATCTGTCGCGATAGCAGTCGTAACGGCTAAGATAATGATTGTAGCAACAATTTGATACATCTATTCTATACATGCGAGCGAGAATGTTTCTTTGGAAAAACTTGATAGTTCAAAATAGAATACGTCTTAATCAAACATGATTCCGTCAAAAGTATTAACGCAACGTGGGTACGCTATTGATAAAGCAATTCTGAAAAAGGAGCAGATTGCGCTCCTTGAAAAACAACTCACGGTAACGCCGAATGTTCCGATTTCCTTTGCGGCGATGAGTACGCCGTTTAAGATTTGGACGGAATCGACGACACGATATTATTTACCAAGAGCATGGGCGGAAGCGCAGTATGGTCCGGCAGAAATGGACAATCGTTCGCCGGGCGATGCTTTACCCACCACACTACAGTTTCAAGGTGAATTACGTCCTCATCAGGTTGAGGCGCTCAAAGCGTTTCGTGATGCACAGTACAACGGAATTATCTGTTTGCCGTGCGGGTACGGTAAGACATTTACAGGAATTGCGGCAGCAGCCGAACTCAAAGTCTGTTTTCTTATCGTCGTTCACAAGGAGTTTCTAGCAGACCAATGGTCGGAAGAGTTAGTACGGTTACTTCCGGGTATTCGTATAGGGCGAATTCAAGGCGAACGTTGCGATATTGAATGCGATGTAGCGATTGCGATGATTCAAACAATTTGTAGTCGTAGTTATCCAACAGGAACATTTGCGCGTTTCGGATTTGCTATCTTTGATGAAGTTCACCATCTCGGCGCAGAGCATTTTAGCCAGGCTCTACAGCGACTCCACTGTCGAACAATGCTCGGATTGACCGCAACACCTAAACGCGCCGATGGACTTTCGAAAGTCTTTGAATGGAGTCTTGGGTCTATTGTATATCAGATTGCGCGGCGACCGTTAGATAATACAGTTTTGGTTGAATGCTTACGCTATACATCCGAAGAACCTGCGTACGCGGATGTACCTACAAATTGGAAGGGCGATGTTGTACGACCGCGTATGATAAACCAAATTGCCGAATTCGTTCCGCGTACGAAAGAAATACACGATTGGATACGCCCGTTTATGGAAGAACCTGCACGTAAGTTATTGATTCTGTCGGATCGCCGTGAACATTTAACGGAATTTGATACACTCTTTCGCGCGTCAGGCATTGAGTCTATCGGATTTTATGTAGGTGGTATGAAACAGAAAGACCTAGATATTTCCGCAACGAAACGAATTCTTCTCGGTACGTTTGCGATGGCATCGGAAGGTATGAATATCCCAACACTCAATGCGGTACTGCTCGCAACGCCGAAAAGTAATATTGAACAATCTGTAGGACGTATTTTACGCTTGAAAATAGATGAACGAACTGTACAACCAATAATATTGGATGTATTAGATACGGCATTTGTAGAATGTTATGGACAGTGGGCGAAACGTAAAAAATTCTATAAAGAATGTGGATATCGTATGAAATGGGTGGGGGAAACGGAAGATATGGATGTTCCGAGAGTCAAAGTAGAGGAACCGAAGGGATGTTTGATTGTTGAGGACGATTAATGTAAAGGGATATCTCCCCTTTTAAAACTAGCGTCTCTTACGATACGTGCGGCGGCGTGCTCCACCAACACGTGCCGAATGACCAATAACGTCATTGTAGGCTGTAACACCATCCGGTAACGCACCGCCGCGTGCCGAAGACGGTTCAAAATGGAAACCCGCAGTTGTCGCAGGATAGACGGGAATTTCAGAACCAGGTGCTTTGTTACATTCGGGCGACCAGGGATTCGACGTACTATACGCGCCTCCGCGTGCTCCTCCGCGTGCTCCTCCACGCATAGGTTGCCCAGCAGGTGCGCCGTATGGTGCCGTAAAGTCACAGGGAACAGAACCGACTAACGCGCCTGCGTTAGGTCCATCACCACCAACGCTCACCGAGGGATTGATAAAATAACGACCGCCACGCATTGTTCGTGTTTTTTTACTACGATGCGCGCGCTTACGTCTAGAACCACCACGCATTTTCGTGCAACCGCAATCACGACGACCACCTACCATTGCAACTTGTGCGAGCGCGGGATTCGGTTCATTAAATAACTGCCCAGGACGCGCCGGGAACGCACAATCGCTAAATCCCTGATTCACGGGCATCTTGATAGAAAAATCTGTATCAACTTTCGGGTTAAAAGGTACAAGAGGCGAGCCTAAACCGTATCCTGCGCCTTTCATACGATAGGAGCAACGCTTACGGCGCGCTTGGCGTAATGCGCGGTTCATACTTCTACTCTATATAAACAAATATAGTCCGAAATAAAGGTTATATCCAACCCTAGTTACGAATGAACTGACAGAATTTCCCATTTTTCAAACTGTTTATTCCACGTGGTATTTATTGGAATTGTTTCACTGGGAAATGCACGTAAAGAACGACTAATCGCTAATGTACGAACCATACCAAGCCCGAGGCGTTCTTCGCCACGCCAAATAGAAAATACATCGGGTCCTATGGCTGTTTCCCGTTTGGCTAGATGGTGTGTATCCGTTACAATAGGTTCTTCTTTTGCCTTTTGTTCAGGAATCCATAGCATACGTTTCTGTCCTTCTTTATCAGGGATAAACTCGACAATTATACCGGGAGCCGGTTCTGTGAATTCATCTAGGGATATCGTTTGTGAAATAGAAATGGTGAATCCTTGAAGTGCACTATCTTGCTGAAATCCTCGTGAGAAGTCATTAAGATATTCCCGACGTTCCGTAAATGTATTATGATTCCAAACATCTTCATTTTTCCAGACAACAACATCTTCGATACATAATGTACTTCCAGAGATATAGGCTGAAAAGACGAGTCCGTGCTCTTTGATAGACTCCGCAATACGCATCCGAATACGAATAGGTCGTTTTTTGTATTGAACTGGCTGTAAGAAAACGATATTATTTGTGCTTGGAACGATCACCAAGAATCCTGAAAGGACACCCCGTGAACGAGTACTGACAACCATTTTTTGATTGAAACGCGCAGCCATATCCTCATTCTTCATTATTCGGCTAATACTGTTTGTTTTTCCGAGTGCTGTTCCCCATCCGAAACTGCCTGCATAATGTTCTGCTGTGAGCGACCAGTCCATTCTCAATATGTTATATTACAGGGGGTACGGTTTAGACCGTATTTTTGTTCACGAAGCATTATGTAGAGAGACGAAACAAATGGAACAACCGCAGTATAAAAAAACCAGCGACCTTGTTCGTAGAATACGAACAAGTATTGAGGATGTTATTATATCGATCGTACGTGTCTTATTTTTTTGGTTACCAGATGATACATCGCGTGGGCACGCGCTAATGGTACTTCATTTATGTATGCAATTCTGGTTCATTCCATTTTTCATACTTTCAAATACGAATCCTTTACGATTCATCATTTTATTAGTCACGCTATTAATTGTAGCGTCACAATGGATATTCCGTGGTTGTGTAATTACTCGTGCTGAACGACGATTGACAGGACAAAATGAAACGATTCTTGATTCAGTTATTACTCTTATGGGGGCACGCGTGAATGGAGATACATTAAAGGTTGCTACGATTTCATCGGGTTCTATAATTTTAGCATTAATGACAATTTCGTACATTTGTGATTATATTACACGTAAGGGTCTATAATAAAGAAAATGACGACCCAACATCACTTGAATCAAATGCGTGAATACCCTGCATGAATTCTTCGCCTGTATTCGTTATGCGAGATTCAATCATTTGTTCCGGGTGGCGTAAATTCGAACCGAATTCGGGAGCCATGTGTGCATCTCCGATGAGTGGGTCGGAGGCTTCGGGTAAATCATATTGAATCGAAGGTGGTGTTTTCTGTAATTGTTCAGGGGTGCGTAAATCCTCTTCGGTTTGTCCGGGTACTGATGGCATACGGTTTGGAATTGGGTTTTGTTTGTGAACAACCGGAGCAGGTCCGTCATCCTCCACACTGTCGTGAGTATCTGCTACCATACGAGGGCTTGTAGGTGCGCTAGAATGTGGGGATGTTTGATAATCTTCCTTGTTCACAGTGTGCGAAACACTATTTGTGTTTTGAGAGGATGCCTGAAGAATATGATAACCGAAAAACCCGAATACAGCAATCACAAGAAGCAGGATAATCCAAGAAACGGGAATACGAGTCGCCATAATCTTTTACTACTGGGCTTTGTAATAAAGTTTTATTTCTTTACTGCGTTTCGGTGGGTGCAAAAAGTATCATTTACAACCCGATAGCGTTCTTTGTCCAAGTTCAAAACTCTGTTTAACATCAAATGATACAAAATTACGAACACAACCGTTTTTTTCACAACAAGCGGTTTTTAGTTTTTCACATTCGCCACTGGGGCTTTTCTGATTAAATTTTTCTATTAAATTATTGAATATTGTTTTGCCTCTGCGTTGTTTTATTATATCAGACGTATCCATTTACAATGACATTATATTATTTATCAGGGTGCTTCTTGACTATAGTTAGAACTGATAGCACGGGATGTTACACGCTGCTGAGGACTACTGAATGAGTGGTCGACAGCATCGCTCGTATTGCTTATAATATGCGATAGGAATCCACGCTGCGCACCGAGTGCGGATGTATTGGATGCCATACGTGAGAGCAGGGGCGCGAGCTGGTAGCCAGCAGTGCCAGGCGGCGGTGGAATAGCACCAAAAGCAGCAAAAGCAGGAAACGAAGTCGCAGTCGCAGTACCGAATCCCGTAAGCGCATCCAGCATCTCATCAACCTGTGCGTGAAGGCGGATTACGAAACTACGATGCGCAGCCTTACACGTACTGAGTTCCGTGCTGAGTTCTTTGAGAATTGTACGTGCTCGTTCTATGTCATAGATTTCGATAAGTCGGCTGACCTCCATAAATGCCAAAGCGACCCGCGTACGTTCATACTGTTCGACGATTTCATCTGCGGTTATAGAATAATCGAGAGAACAAGCCGCAAAGCAGGCGCCATTCCAACCGAACCGTATCGTAGCGGGTATAGGCGCGTCTGCTGTCTTGGCTGCGAGAACGACCCACTGCTCTTTCTCCGAAATGAGTGTTCCCACAGTATATTCGGTATCATCTTCAGCGCAACCGAGTTCTACGCAGCGCCAGCCCGCCGGAATCGGCAAAACACCGTTACGACCGACCTCGTTCTCCAATCCGCCCGTAATATCGCCGATAATCGCAGGTATCATCTCGTCTGCGTCAGCATAGGTGTAGGAACCGCGACTACGCAATGCGATATCGCGGAGAAGCGATGCGTTATGGTCGGAACCAAATCCAAGCATATTGATAGGCGTACCGAGGGGAACGACGCTACCGATGATACGCTGAAGACCAGACGGGGATTCGACTCCGCAGTTTATCTGACCGTCCGTGAGTATAAAGACCGCATCAATCGGCTTTACAATATCGGATACGAGTGACGTAATTGCGAGCAGCGCACACTCGAGATTCGTACCGCCGCCCGCGACCATAGAATCTACAGTCGTATGCAGTATGAGTTTGGACGCGGCAGTCAGTATAGTCGCTTTACTCAGCACATTGGCAACATTCGAATACCCTATGATGGATAGTACGTCACTATCCATCATAGCGTCAATGAGCAGATGAAGCGTACGCTTCACCGCTGTAATGCGCGCACCGTCCATACTACCGCTCGTATCCAGCAGGAGCGTGAGATGGAAGGGGCGGCGCATCGCGTCCGCAGCAAGTTTCGGTACAATACGCACCGCGATAGTCGGTACCGAATTGATGATAGAAAGGGAGGAAGAAAGATTCATAGACATTGTAGGAAGTGTAGGAAGTGTAGGAAGTGTAGGAATAAGAAAAGGAAGAAAGGAAGGGAACTAGTACGGGAATTTACATACAATATGAGTTCAATTTTTGCCTCTTATCGTTTCATCCACGTATCGTAGTTAAAATCGGTTTCATCCGCCCATCCTAGCACCGCATAGCCGTCTACACAAAATGAATGGCTTCCACTGACAACTAAATGATATAATTGTGTGAACGGAGACATAGATACCGTTTCTATCGTTGTTACGGATTTTGGACCATTAATCGTTTGTAAATATTTACCAATAACAAGTGGCTGAAAACATTTTGGATTCAAACCAACCATTGTACGTATTTCAGTAACACCTTTCGCATTAATAACTTTATGGTCTTTTCCATAAAACGTATTTGGAACAAGTTCACAATCTACGGCAAGAATCGATTTATCTGAGCCAACATGGGGGTGGTGCGATGTTGTTTTATGCTCATTATTTATATTTATCATTCGACCAAATCCGAGGAGTGGTCGATGAAGTGCTAAAACGGTATTTATTTCACCAAACGCACCTACAACTTTATCGCCGACTTTCACATCTTCAATAGGTTTTAATGATCTATCGGACATAGATACCTTTGCACCCGCAACGAAACACCCACCAAAGACCGATTCTTGTGTTTCCGAACTACATGCATTACTTGCGGTGTATTCAAACCTCGGAGGTATGGAATAAGAGCGATCAGGATAAAGAACTAGAAATCCAATCTGAGAAGGATATGGATTACTAGTAGCATACAACCCAAGATTGGTTTGTGCACGTAACGGTACAAAACCATCAATATCGTAGATAGCTTCTGAATATGTGGTCGCATTACAGACTGGTAAATAACCAATCAAAATCGCAATAATATCTGTATCATATCCAGCTGGCGGACCGGGTATATTGACAGTTTGAACTAAGTTAAATAATCCGTTTATCAAATTTTCTACATCTGCTATTCCCCCAGGTGTTGCGGTGAAAGGGACATATACAGATGAAGGATAATCAGTGGGAAATTCGCATACAGGATAGCAAAAGTTACAACCACAATCTGTAAGAATATTACCAGCCTCACGTAATAAAAGTGTATTTGCACTTTGTCCTTTTTTTCCCATATCGGGTGTATCAGGATTTAATCGCTTAAATGTAGTAAGCGCTTCCATTTTTCGTAATTTAATTGTATCTGAAGCCGTTAAGCCGTTATTACGTGGCATACTCTATTTGTACTTTCTATTTTTGATAAGAATTCCTCGGCATATTCGTCTTCCATGGCTGGATCGGCGATTTCACGATAATCGCGTACATAGAATTCACGAGTATCGTTACGAACTTTTATTGTTGCACAACGTTCCGTAATGAGATTGTACAAAATAGTAGGTTTAGCATTTTCGACTAGTTTTCCAATATATCCCGCGCGAATCCATTTCGTTCCATCAAATACGGTTTGTGCTACGGAAAGTCGTGTTCCAAATAATTCAACAATATCTTCGCATTCTTCTTGAACAATACCCAGTACTGTTCCAGAGTTCCAAACAATCTCCCCAATCTGTATATCGCGTAAGGGCTTCCAAACACGATTTGCCATATATACGTTCAACGAACCACACATACCGAGACTGTAATCATCTACGGTATCGCGATGCCCGTTCGTATTATTCAAATGTTTCATTGCGTATTCTTGAGTCTTTTGTATAACATCTGCGCTTTCATGCTCGTCGTAGTCTGCGGCAATTAATTGACGATTGCCTACTAGAAATTCGTGCCCTGATACATTGAGACAGACTAATTCGGGAATAGAGGGTACAATTTCTGCTTCGGGGTGGTTTCTTGCACAGACCCAACCTTTCGGCGATTGTACATAATGTTCGGCACTGAGTACAACATCGCTAATTTTGACCATCGGCGTTTTATCACCGGCGAATCTGAATACGCTTGTCACACGTGGCGCTTCACCAGTCTCACGGACCTGCGCGAGTGTATCGCCAATTTGTAATTGAGATATCTCTTTCGTTGTTCCATCTGCCATACGTACGGCTGTGTCGGGGGCAAAACAGAATTCCATGAGGAATTTGACTAAGTCGTTTTCGCTTACATTCATACCGGCTGTTAGAGCACTTGTTCCCATCCAAATAACAGCGTACATAGTACCATAGACACGCCCCATTAAGTTATTGATTTTCAAAAAGGACATACGTATGTTGAACATTAATCCTTGAATACGGTCACGTACATTTCGTATAAAATTATTTACACTGAAAAGAAAATTACTGAACAATTTACGAATTCCCAGCGCAACATCTGTGATTAAGGTTATAATCTTCGTAAATTGCCCGAGAAGTGCATAAATAGGTGTAAAGATTTCGGCGGCTTTCAAATTGAAAATAGAGGAGAGGCAATAGTTGAAATTTTCCTGCGTATCATAACCGAAATTGGACGCAAATGGCATAATGATTGGATTACACCGGTACCGGGGAAAGTTTTTTGCAATTTCTTGAAGGTTTCCTAATGTAAATAATAATACAAGTAATACAATGAAAATAATAGTCATAATAATCATTTTTATCATATTGCTCGTATAACCATCACTCCACTCTGTGAGTGATATTGGTTGTGCGGGTTTTATTGCGTCCATAGGGAATACCCTTCTAACGACTAGTATTAAAATTATACAGGTTCGTTGAACACAGTAAAGGGGGATATCTCCCCCTTTCATTGCTACTACGTAGTGCGCAGTACCCCCTTTTATGAAATCCACGAATACAGATTAGCATAATTGATATATTATAAACATAAATTACATTTCTGTTTATGATACTAATTATACTGTTATTTCATATAGTAATAATT
>Ga0114970_10001831_pt1 | contig 15916 bp, 12 predicted proteins | sample M_140205_XF_Meta_FD_87030 | JGI IMG/M metagenome (GOLD analysis project Ga0114970, IMG submission 87030) | Freshwater microbial communities from Lake Montjoie, Canada to study carbon cycling - M_140205_XF_MetaG | ecosystem: Environmental > Aquatic > Freshwater > Lake | place: Lake Montjoie... | reverse complement strand
AAGGCTTAGCGGATTGCCAATAGTACAGTTCTTCACCATTCCCATAAGTTGCTGCCAATGCATACCAACGCGTATTATGCTTCCCAATGAATATTATTTTATCGCCTTTTTTGTCAAACGAATTTACCTGAAATTGACTCGGTCGTCCGTGATTCATATATGTAGGGTTAGGGGGATGCTTTCTCTCCGCCGTCTCCTCATCATCATAATAATAATTCTTATGAGGCCCCCCCCCCGTTTTCCTCGCTCTCGATCTTGTTTTCCTCGCTCTCGATCCCGTTTTTCTCGCTCTCGATCCCGTTTTTCTCGCTCTCGATCCCGTTTTTCTCACTCTCGATCTTGTTTTCGAATTTACCATTTATATATTATATAAATATATAAATACTACTAAAGTCCTAAGGTTCGACGGGTTTCCAATATCTAATTGTTCCATTTTTCCCATAAGAACGGGTTTCTTCTGCAGTCCACTTCGATGGTGATTTCCCTGATTTCCTTGTTTTCCCATCGAAAACGGGTTTTCTGCCAGATTTACTAGCTTTTACCTGTTCCACAGACGGGTGCAATCCAGGTATGTTGTTTTTATATTTCAAATATATATTTTGTATATAATTCATCATAATGTCATACTCATCATCCTCATCATCATCCTCATCATCCTTTGAATAGCTACTTAAGGAGCCCCCCGTTTTCCTCGCTCTCGATCTTGTTTTCCTCGCTCTCGATCCCGTTTTTCTCGCTCTCGATCCCGTTTTTCTCACTCTCGATCTTGTTTTCGAATTTACCATTTATATATTATACAAATATATAAATACTACTAAACTCCTTAACTAACGTTCCGGAGTTCGGTCGCTCACCTACATCTAATGTTCATTATGGCTTCGGCTCGCTCCAAACTTCGAGGTCTATACTAGCATTATACAACCAATCATACTAATGATTAACACAATAACACTTGAAATATATCCCCAGATATAATGTCCTACCGTATTTTTTGTTTTAACGAAATTCTTTAGTATATCAATATTATTTTTGTCATTTAAAAATGTATTATTTATACTAAAATCGAAAGTTAAATCCCCTAAAATATTTTTGATATTTGCTGCAGCTACAGCCGCCGATGCTACAGCAGTAGCGGTTGACGTTGCAGATGTAGCTACAGCGGTCGCTACCGCTACATCATTTGCATTTTTTATAAATTCATCGATGTTTTCCATAGACAAACACGTAATTAGAAATCCATAATCAAATCCATTTGTTTTGTTTATTGTTGTAAACATTTTGCTACTAAACAAATCATTAAAGAAAACAGAAACTCCCATCATTTTTATAAACGCATAACCAAATGTATTTTCAAATACTTTTACTAAATTGGGGTTTACAGATAATCCCATAAATGTAATGGCAACTATAACCATCGAGGCCGCCGTATTTAAAAATATAGTGTTAGCCTCGTGCTGGCTCATTTTATTGATACGCATTTCAACATCTTTCGCTACAACAATTCGATAAAACAATAAATTTGTAATGAATGCAAGGATTAAAATGCTAAAAAATATTACAACCATACCAGCGGTTGATTGCGACTTGTAATAAAAAAAATTATAAACAACAGCGAGTGGTACTGCAAAGACTAAACACGCCGCAAAAATCCCTCCTGAAATTTGGGCTAAAGATTTATTTTGTTCTATTTTTTTTTCGTCCATTTTTATCGTCGATTTTATATTTTGTTCGTGGGGTTATATTATGTAAACATTCTATTTGTTCATTTCGTACATATTTTTTCACAATACAATTTAGTTTATGGAATATCCAAGATTAATTGAATCTAGCGTAAAAAATTATATTCAGGATTCATTGTCAATATGCCACGAAAATCGCATAAAAATATATTACGTTTCGCTTAATATAGGCATTTTAATATTATTTTTAGGCATAACTGCAGTAATACTTTATTATTGTTATAATAAAAAGAAATCGCCATATGAACAACATCAAAAAATGTTGCGCGACCAAGAATACATTTTATCTAAAATACGCTTTTATCAAACAGAACAACATAATGCAAGTAGTTCAAGTATTACTAAATTACCGAGGTAGGTTTGGAGATTAGATGTAGGTTAGCTTCCGAACTATAGGACTTTAGTAGTATTTGGAGCGAACCGGATTACCGTAGGTAGCGGAGGTGAGCTTCCTGCGGAGGAGATGTGCAACGCATATCGAAGGAGTTTATATATATTTATATAATATATAAATGACAAGATCGAAAACGAGGAAAACGGGATCGAGAGCGAGGAAAACGGGATCGAAAGCGAGAAAAACGGGATCGAAAGCGAGAAAAACGGGGGGATCTAGATCGATGAAAAAGGGGTCGAGAGCGACGAAAAAAGGGTCGAGAGTTAAGAAAACAACATCAACTGCGAGGAAAACTGGTGGGGTATGGTGGTGGCAGAAGGAGCCGGAGCCGGTCCAGGTAAACCCTGATGATAATCCGGGTTCGGTAAATACTACTAGTGAAAGAAATTTATTGCAACAAAGTTTAGATAAAGTTGATAATACAATAATACATCAAGCAAAATGTAAACAAATCATTACAGAATTTTTAAATAAACAAAGAGCTAATTTGTCTGATCTGGATTTACATAAAGCTGTTTTTCCTGACGAATTTGATTTAGAAGGAATCGACTTAACATATTCAAATTTAGCAGGATCTACATTAATAAGTGCCAAATTAATGGGTGCCAATTTAACGGGTGCCAATTTAACGGGTGCCAAATTAATGGGTGCCAATTTAATGGGTGCCAATTTAACGGGTGCCAAATTAATGGGTGCCATTATGACGGATGCCAATATGACGCGTGCCATTATGACGGATGCCAATATGACGCGTGCCGAATTAATGGGTGTAAAAGGTCTCAATGATACAATAGATCTCGATAATACAATAGGTCTCTATACGATAAAAACTGATATAAATCTCATGTCGCGATTCGGAGTTTAAACGGAAATCTTCGATTCGCTTCGCTTCATCTATGTTTTCCTCCATATAACTCAAAAATGGTCAACAAAATTTTTGGATCCTGAGGAATCAGATGTAAAGGCTATGCTGTATCCAGAAGATAGAAAACAACATTATCTTACATTCGTATTAGCCGAATACAAAAACGCAGGAATTCATATAGATGATGATTTGGAGCGAACCGGATTACCGTAGGTAGTGGAGGAGAGCTTCCTGCGGTGATGAACTCCGGAAATGTGCAACGCATATCGAAGGAGTTCGGTTCCTGAAAAAAAGTGAAGGAGTTTGGAGCGAGCCGGAGCTGAAAGAGACGTTAGGTAGCGGAGGAGAGCTTCCTAACTCCGCAAACGTAGTCAAAGGGAACGAAGGAGTTTGAAAGTTATATCAAGTATATATTTATCTATATATTTGATATATTACTAGAATAAAATGAGTGCAATCATAGAACAACGTAATTTAGTTATATCGGAACTCAATACAGCACAAGATGAATTACTTGCAATATTGGATAAAATGACATTGGCGAACGCACTCGATTTACGATTTAATAATCCAGTACGCGGCGATATTGATTTTTCGGTTTTACGCGATCGTGGATTCAAATCGATACAAAATGTCATTTTCGAAAAAGCGGGTGAAGTAACGTCAATTCGCAATTTACCCGAAGGGGTATTGCATTTAGAATGCCCCAACCAATTGCTGATTGCATTGGACGATTTACCATCGACCATTGAAAATATCAATTGCCAAGGAAACTATCTATCGAAATTCGATTTTATCGATGTCCCGAAAATGCGAGAATTGCATTGCGCCGAAAACGAAATAACTAATTTGGATCATCTTCCGGAATCATTGGAAGTGCTCGAATGCGAAAACAATCAGTTGCGTCGATTAGATTTAGGAAATGCGCAAAAATTGCGCGTGTTGCATTGTTCGAATAATCCCATTTTAGTCATCGAACATCAACCGTCATCCCTTACGGATTTTATAATGGAAAATAATCCTTTGACTGAGATTCAGCGTATGGAAGAGGGCGCCGCCGGGCGCCTTAAAAAACAAAAACTTTTGCCCGATGACAATCGTTTAAATTATTTAGAAAGTATGTATGAATATTTCCGTATTAAAAATACATATGACAAAAAACTAAAACAAATGAAACATACTGCATTTGCGAAAGGTCGCACAAAAAAGACTGGTATGAAATTGGCGAAATCAGTAAGACCGCCGTGTATTAATTGCAATCGTCCGGTCGGTACTATTTTTTCGAGAAATAGCAACAATTACGGTGCCGTTTGTGGCGATAAATCGAAACCGTGCAAATTACACATTCAATTATTTGGCGGTAGGTCATTTACGAACGAATATATGCGAGGATTATACCAAGAAGAAATTAATATAGCGAAGGAATCAATCATCAAACAAAAATTAAAGACCCTTTTCAATTATATTAGTGAAAAAGACTCGATCACCCTTTTTAAAAAAGGACTAAATGATTATACAGAAGATAGTAATTCTTATAAAGAGTTGCTCGACAAATACAATGAATTGCATAATAATGAACATAGACTAGAACAGATTCGACGCAAAAATCACGATATTTATGGTATTATGGAACAAATTCGCACTATTTTAGCCGAATATCAGAAAACTGATAATCCAGAAACGTTGAGAAGCGCAGTCGAAATGCAGGTGCGCGATTTGATACCCGAGGTTCATAATTTGCGATTGCAGAAATATGAAACGATGCGAATGGAAACGAATGACGACGGTATTTCGACATTGATTCAAGATAAAGTAGCTTTCCAAAAATCGGAATTTATTTATGGAGATCCGGCGAGAGTTGTTCATTTTTCGATGAAAAATTAGCAAGCGTTGTAATTACTAATACCGTCCCACGATATTTGATTCTTCGTTGTCCACGTTTTTTTACTGCAAATACCCTTCCATCCGGCGTCATCGAAATTCACGATAGAATCGGCGCCGAGTGATTTGTAGCCAGGTGTGGAAGTTGTGTTTGCGAATTCCCCCGAAATAGTACTACCTCCTCCGTATATCGAACCAATATTTTTAGCATTTGATTTGGGAATTACACACCCGCTACCATCTTGAGAAACTACCCAATAGTCGGGACAAGTAGATACGGTCGGCGGAAATACGGTACTTTGTTTTTGGTTGCTCAATATTATTCCAACAATTGTTAAAATAACGATTAATAATACAACGGCGACCGATAATACGATAAAATGAAAGGTCTCCATTTACACAAATAATATGATAATATATATTCTGTTCAGATAATTACGTGTTAGAAATAAAAATGGCTAAACTCATCTCCTGAAATCTCCAAACTATTTTCTCGTTTTAGATTATACATAATAAATCTAAAACGAAAATGACAACGATGAAACTAACTCCTGATCCTTTAGATAAACAATATACAATCTTGGACTTAAACCAAAATAAATATAACGGAAGGGTCAATATTATAGAGCCCGAAAATCCGGATGCTCGGTTCCAAATGTTCGAAAAAATCGCCATTAAAAACAAAACGACCGAATACCGAGAAGCATTAACCGGTGATTGGGAAAGCAATATATTGTCGCAAGTGTTTTTCAGTGCAGGTAATATTCAAATTGTGCAAAATGCATTACGTGCGGGTGTGCATAAAATGTCTCACGAAAAATTGGTCATTCCTCCGCAAAATATTGATACATTAAAGGTTATTATGCGCAATACTTATTTGCAGTATGCCGAACATTATAGAGATAATATTACACAACAAGTTGAACGATTGAATCAAATCGTCTTGGATTATGCCGTGCCGTCTGTATACAATGAAGCGGTTGGGTATTTGAAATATTTACAAGATCAGAGTTCGTTGGTTGTGCCACTAGAAATGCCCTTACAACACGATCGTCAATATAAACAATTGGAATTGAAACCGTGGTTTTAAGCCTAAGTCCTTTTATTCGATGGTACTTTTATTCTTTCCGCAAAATATTTGGCATTTTCCCCGCATTTTGTTTCGATTTGACGACAAATATCCGCATATTCATAACGAGTGCCATCATATCCTGTACTACAATTACCTGGAAACATTTTACATCTAGCTAAAAAATAATGTTCGTTTTCGTCCACGCCGTCGCGGGGTTTATAAAAGACGCAATCGCGGCACGATTTTCTTGCGCTAGGTCCAGCAACATTTGTAGAAAAATGTGTAGGAGAATGAGTATGCATTGTTTTTATGTTTGGTGGTTGAATTCGTTTAAAATCATAACACTTAGTCGAATAATTTTGGTAGGTTCCAACATATCTAAATAATCGTTGCAACATTGTGTTTTACTTTATCATGATAAATAATTTTATGTTATTTATCATAAATGTTTTTATTATGAATGAATTATTGTTTTACGCGTTTTCGAGATGATCGTTTTGCGATTTTTCGAGATGATGATCGTTTTATACGTTTGTAGGAAAATGGAGATGAAGCGAAGCGAATTGAAGTTTTCCGTGTAAACTCCGATAACGCAGTCGAAGGAATTCGAAGGAGTTTCTGTGATTTTCCACCTTTTTTACAAATTGTATTATATAATACCGATGGTGCATTTGATTTTTTATATGCATATAAATTGCCAATGCATCTTTTTTTAATAGAATCATCATTTTTGTTATTCGCAAATGGTTCACAAGAATCAAATATTTTTTCAGATATTTTAGCACCAGGTTTACATTTACCTTCAAATATTTTTAATTCTGTAATATTGAGTATGGTTATAGGGGTTTCCGTTGTAGGGTTTTCCGTTGTATGGGTTTCCGTCATTATTATACCATTCTGATTATCAAACTTATATTCAACTACAATATATTTATAAATGATAACAACTTTATGTTTATTTATAAAAAATGTGTTTATTGATTTTAAATTCTCATAAATAATTGCAAGAGGGCTATCGGCAGTTAGTTCAAATAATGAACCGTCAGTTTTTCTAAAATATTTGCCTCTTTCAACCGAATTGTTAGTCTCAGTCCAAGAAACTACATATTGACTCATCATCCATAAATATTGAAGAAAATATAAGAAAATTTTTTTTTGAATATTAAAATTATCTGGGATATTATCATAGGATATACCTGTTTCTTTTAGATATGGCGAAACGTGTAAAATGAGTGTATCTGATTCGCAAAAGGGTAAATATAAACAAATAGCCGTCATCCATGTGCGGATCAAAACAGAAACATAAATACTCGTTTCGGTTTCTTGTTTTGGAGCGAGCCGGCTACCGAAGGTAAGCGTAGGTGAGCGAGCTAACTCCGGAACTTTAGTGAAGGAGTTCAAATATTCATTATACATGTTTACTGAGTATAACGCACTTTGTTTTGAATTGCCAATATTACCGTTTTGTTCTTTATTTAATGAAGTCGCTCTCAGCAATGCTGTATAAATACCCCATAATGTTAATTTTGCGTCTGTTTCTGAAATTTGTTTTAATTTCTTAGATTTCGCTTCAAAATAATTTGCAACCGAAAACCCGTGTCGAGTAATAATAAAGTTTATTTTGTCAGTTTTCAAACTTATCGACCAAACATTTTGATTTGCAGAAATACTTTTATATTTTTCACTATTTTTTACGATTTTTTCTAAAAAATCTCTCATAATACCATTATGACATACTATTCTAATAGTACTATTATTTGCACTATTATTTGATATATACGATATGAATTTTGTAATGTCCGATTCGTTATAGGGGTTATAAAATTTTGAATACATTTTTTCTTTCACATATCGTGTTGTTATCGATGGGTCAATTTTGATTAGTTTATCTTTTAAATCATTATTGACGGAATAATCGATCGCTTCAGAATCTTTGTCTTTACTGCTATAATTGAAATTTTCAATAAATAAATCAAAATATCGTTCATCAACTCTTTCATCAACTCCTTTGACTAATGTATTTTTGACCATTCCATTTACAGTAGTCATTATTTAGTAATAGTGTATACTATTACTAAATATATTTATTTTTTCGTGTTATTTTTTATGCAGCTCGCTGTCAAAATATCGGAACATCCGATAGTCCGTTTGAAATGTGCCCCATTTTGTAGCTCGAATGATTTCTTGGAAAAAAGGTGAATTTATTGTTTGTATCCATTGCTCTCCCTCTAATTGAGATTGGATCGGTATACCAAACGTCAATTGAGACATTCCGTATTCTCCCGCAAAATCATTGTATGGGTATTGCCGTTCATTGAAGTTCAATAATACTTTCGAGACACCGAATTGGTCCTCGTTTTTTCGCGAGGCATATCGGAGCCCCAGCCCTTTTTGCGTAATTCCGTGTACAATTGGATATTGAAATTCGTCCGTTTTCTCCTTGGATAACTTGCGTGCATCATTATCCGACGAACTGAATATAACATTTATTCCCTTCTTTTTTTTTGGATCGACCAAGATTTTACGAATATTGTCAAAATTATAATTCGGTAAAAACGGCCATTCTGCTACATTTATATCTTTATGAGTTTGTCCCAATTCGTCAATAATGGTCGGATTAGATTGTGCACATCGTGCACCTTTCGCTATAACATAAACATCGAATCGCGTACCCACATCAAAGAGCCGTTTTCCGTCAGATTTACCGTAAATGTGCAAATATAGCAGTTTATTTTGTCGAGTCGCTAAATCATACAACGAATTTTTCGGTCTGCGCCAACCAGCAGGTGTCAAAAACGCCAAATATCCGCCCTCTTTTAAAAGCGAACCTTCGACCGCCGCCATCATAAATTTGTCCCAAAGAGTACGTTTCCCTGCCCCGCCGTCGTAGGTCGCATTCTTGGTCTTTTGAAAAGGGGGATTTCCCAAGATAATATCAAACTCCGGAACTTTAGTGAAGGAGTTAGCGAAATCGGCGCGCCATTTGTCCGGAGCATTCAAGAAATCGGCGAGGGAAATATGGGCATCGAGTCCAAATATTCGTCGCGCCTCTTTTACATTTTGTGGATTGATTTCCACCATATAAAGCATATTTTGAACGATGTGTTTTTTACGTTCTTGGTCGCTTGGTATTTTATTCTTCAATGAATGGAATAATCTTTGATATATCATTATTGGAAAATTGCCTATCCCGGCCGCAGGATCAAGCCATTTTAGGTCGGGGTTTAACCAGACGTCGGCTGGTAGAGCATCTAACATTTCATCAATCAGCGAAAGAGGCGTCATTACTTCTCCAAAATGGTCTTTTTCCAATGTTTTAATAGATAAATGCGATTCCAATAATTGTTTCAAATCTTGGTCGGACATTTGGAGCAAGTCGGAGCTATAAGGGACGTTAGGCGTAGGCGAGCGACTGAACTCCGTAAACGAAGTTGAAGGAGTTTGGAAAATCTTTGGTTCATCTTTCATTTTTACTTTGTCAAGATAAAATTGCTAGTTTATTTTCAAATGATATAATAATATTGGATTTACCCACGCATTATAAAAATAAACAATCTAAATGTGCGGAATCGTAGGTTATTTAGGATGTGGAGCGAGCCGGAGCGCAAGCGTAGGTGAGCGACTGAACTCCGGAACTTTAGTGAAGGAGTTTGATTCATTTAACGATTATATATTATCTGGACTTAAACTGCTACAAAATCGCGGGTATGATTCGGTAGGTGTATCTTCGGTCATCAATGACACACTTGAAACCATAAAATTTGCATCAACCGATACTCATAATTCTTTGGATCAATTGGAACAAAAGATAACCAATCTTGGTTTTATCAACAGTAATAACGAAAACAATAACGAAAACAACATTAACAACAATGAAAAAAATGATACTGTCGCAGCAATTGGACATACCCGTTGGGCAACGCACGGTGGAAAAACCAGCATTAACGCCCATCCCCACCACGACAATAAAGATAGAATCGCCTTAGTTCACAACGGAATTATAGAAAACTACCACGAATTGAAAACATTGTTAATCGCCGATGGATACACATTTCGATCACAGACAGATACCGAAGTAGTTGCAGTATTGATTGGTAAATATTTGGATCTTGGTATATCTATGGAAAATGCTGTTAAAAACACTATCGAACGTTTAGAAGGAACGTGGGCCTTGGTAATTATCCACAAAGATTTCCCAAATAAATTATGGGTTACGCGCAATGGATCGCCTCTGCTCATCGGTATGGAAGATCAATATGTTATGATCGCATCCGAGCAAATCGCATTTGGAAATTACATAAAAAAGTATATTGTATTGGATAACCACGATTTGATTGAAATTACAAAGACAGAATCGACGATCCAGTATAATAAAAATATTCAACGATATACTATCAATAATAAATTACAATCGGTTGTTGAATTGAATCCGACCAAGAATGAACATTGGACTTTGCAAGAAATTATGGAACAACCAGAATCTATCAATCGCGCGACTAGCAATGGCGGACGAATCGACACGGATTTTTGTGTAAAATTGGGCGGTTTGGAAGCGTGTAAACCAAGATTGATTGAATTAAACCATTTGGTATTATTGGGATGCGGAACGTCATTCCACGCGGGGTTATGGGCATTAGATATGTTCAAAAATATGGATATTTTTGATACGGTGGGCATTTACGATGGTGCCGAGTTTATGGTAAAGGATATTCCAAAACGCGGGAAAACGGGCGTCATTTTATTATCTCAATCGGGGGAAACCAAGGATCTGCATCGATGCATACAAATTGCGAAAGAAAACGATTTAATAACGATCGGAGTGGTAAATGTTATCGATTCATTAATTGCGCGAGAAACGGATTGTGGGGTGTATTTGAACGCGGGGCGAGAGGTAGCAGTTGCGTCTACGAAATCATTCACGAATCAATGTATCGTATTATCGATCATTGCAATATGGTTTGCACAAATACACAATAAATGCGCCGAAAAACGGAAACAGATGATAAAGGATATGCGTAATATTTCATTTCAGGTTGGAACAATGTTGGAAAATACACAGACAATTCATAAAATAAAATCGCTTGCGACCAAGATGAAGAGCGCCAAGTCAATGTTTTTATTGGGAAAAAGCGGTAATGAAGCAATTGCGAAAGAGGGTGCATTGAAATTAAAGGAGATTGCATATATTCATGCAGAGGGTTATTCTTCGTCGGCACTGAAACACGGGCCATTTGCTTTGATTGAACCTGGATTACCGATCATTTTATTTGATTTGGGTGAAAATCATCGCGACAAAAATAGAAATGCATACCAAGAAGTGTTGGCGCGCAATGCAATGGTGTTTCGAATTACAGACGATAGTGATTATTCGAGAAATAGCGATGTCGATAATGAAAGATATTTTATTATCGAAAAAAACCAAACATTTGGTGGAGTTATAGCGAATATTGTGGTACAATTATTGAGTTATTATTTGGCATTAGAATTGGGATACAATCCTGATTTTCCAAGAAATCTGGCAAAAGTGGTTACGGTGGAATAAAAATTACATTTTACAAACTCATTCGACTACGTCTACTGAGTTAGGTCGTTCACCTACGCCAACGTTCCTTATGGCTTCCGGCTCGCTTCACAATCAGAGTCAACCATTTTTCGCACTAATTCATCGAAAGTAATACGCGGTTCCCATCCGAGTTTGGTCTTTGCCTTGGTCGCATTGCCCAATAAGACTTCGACTTCTGCGGGACGGAAATACTTTTCACTGATGAAAATCAATTCGCGGTTCGTATGAATATCATATCCGATTTCATTTACTCCTTCTCCCTTCCATCCAATCGAAAATCCGCGAAGTGCGAACGATTTTTCGATAAATTTGCGAACACTGTGCATTTCACCCGTCGCCAATACGAAATCTTCGGGCGAATCGTGTTGTAGAATTCGCCACATTCCTTCGACATAATCTTGCGCGTGCCCCCAATCACGCAATGAATCGATATTGCCGAGCACAATACGGTCAGATTCGCCGCGCAATATTTTTCCTAGACCGAGGGTTATTTTACGAGTAACGAAATTGTGGCCGCGGCGTTCCGATTCGTGATTGAATAAAATGCCGTTGCACGCATACATCCCATATGCCTCGCGATAATTCTTCACGATCCAATATGCATATAATTTGGCGACGCCATAGGGGGAACGAGGATAAAAGGGGGTGGTCTCCGTTTGTGGCATTTCTTGGACCTTTCCGTACAATTCACTCGTCGATGCTTGATAAAATCGAGCAATGGATTCAAGATGATTGGCGCGAATAGCCTCCAATAATTTGAGGGTGCCAAACGCGTCAGTATCGGCAGTATATTCAGGCATCTCAAAAGATACCTTCACGTGAGATTGGGCGGCCAAATTATATATTTCTAACACAGTCATATCAGGATATGTACTTTTAATATTCGCAAGACAAGAAAACATACAAGATCCGTCAGTCAAATCACCGTAGTGTAGTTTGAGACGTTTATTATCGAAAATATGTTCAATGCGATCGGTGTTAATGAGAGATGAGCGACGAATAAGACCGTGCACAAAATATCCCTTTTCTAATAAAAGCTCTGCCAAATAAGAACCGTCTTGTCCGGTAATGCCGGTTACGAATGCTACTTTTGACATTTATGATAAATATACTATTATATTTATCATAAAAAAGGGTTTTTATATTATTTTTTCGAACTATATTATTGTATTTTGTTTTGACCTATTTTATGTATTTTTTGTTTTGTTTCTTGTATGTTTTTGTTTTGACCTATTTTTTGGGAACTGCCGCATTTTTTTGTTTGACAATCGTTTTCTTTTGAACATTACCTGCTCCGCCTGCCTGAATTCGTTCTCGTTTTATTTTATATGCATCATAATCACGGTCTAACTGGGCAAGTTCTTTGCCCCACATTTCTTCCAATGTCGTCGCCATTAATTCGGATAATTCTTGTTCCGTCGATTCTTTTTCCTTTAAGATATTCGCGACATTCTCCTGCGTCACAGAGTCCATTGGCATCTTGATCAAATATTTGAAATCGCCTTCAATCATATCAAATGCCATTCCGACTAATAACGCGGAAACCTCTGTCGTATTTTTGCGCCGCAAATCGACTGTCCCGTCCAGGTTCGCCAAAATATATCGCGCTCGGTTCGACATTTTTACCAGTCGCTTGCGCATATCTTCGACCAAATAAGCCTTGCGTTTTGCATATGTAGCCAATCGGATTTCGTAAAATTCGTCGATGATTTCTTCGACAGTCGCATATTTGTGTAATTTACAGTCGGCATTGAACATATGCATATTGGTCGTCGATACGGTCGTCGACAATTTGAGCAGTTTTTCGATACCGTTGCAGCCATTTGCGTCAAGCGCCATTGCCTCAAGTTCGTCCAAACGACCTTTGGGGAATACGACTGTTATATCGACTGATACTTCAGTACATATAGACGTGAAATCTTTGATTGCAGGTGGGATCTTTTTACCGGCCTTATCGACTGCCGTACCGTCCATCAGACCTTCCAATACCGTCGTATATTTCATTGTCCACGTTCCGACCGGCAATTCGCGTATGCGGATTTTATCTTCGCCGATTTTTTCATATACACCACGAACCAAATATTTTTGATCGGCGATTTTTCGAACAGTACCGCCAAATCCTTCATAATATGGCACAAATTCGATATCCGACGTTAATCCAGACAGTTTGTTGCGAAGATAGGCAATCATTTGTTTTGGATTATAGGCGGGTATGTCGCACGAAAATCCAGTGCCGATTCCGGAAATACCATTGACAAGTGCAAATGGAATAATAGGCACATAAAATTCAGGTTCCACGGATGTACCGTCGTCGCTTAAATAAGTAAGCACGGAATCGTCCGCTTCGGGAAATATGGAGCGAGCCAGCGAATTCAATAACGTGAAAATATATCTCTCAGATGCACTGTCGTCGCCGCCCTGCAATCGACTGCCGAATTGACCATTGGGCTCCAACAAATTTAAATTGTTAGAGCCAACAAATGTTTGCGCCATATTTACAATCGCACCGTTTAGCGACGCTTCGCCGTGATGATATGCGCTGTGTTCCGAAACATATCCTGAAAATTGGGCGACTTTGATTTCCGATGTAAGTTTGCGTTTAAAGGCGCTGAATAGGATTTTTCGCAAGGAAATCTTCAGCCCATCGACCATATTGGGAATGGAACGAGCGCAATCGTATGTGCTGAAATGGATCATTTCTTGATTCATAAATTGCTCATATTGGACGGATGGATTGCTGGTATCCAAATACGAATGTTTGTCGTAATTTTCGAGCCAGGTTTTGCGATCGTCGGCGCGTTTTTTATTAAATATTTTGTCGATAGTATCGTCGCTAGTTTGTCCAGTGTATACAAAGTCGACGATTTTTTTGTTCGCGAAATATTCTTTGAATTCGGCGGATGTGGACGTTCCTAATCCCTTAAAATATTTGATTGTCCATCCGTTGGACTGCTGCGGGCTGAGCGATTCCTTCCACGTCGCATATTCGCCTTCGTTGTAAAAGAGGAGCGTTTGGACGCCCTTTTTCGCACGTAAAATGGGAGTGTTCATAAATGATAGGAATCCCGGAATGCGGACAAGTGATGCCCATTCGCTGTGAAACATATTGATACACAATCCCTTGATATGGGAACCGTCCGTATCTTGATCGCACAAAATCATAATTTTACCATAACGCAAATGTTGATTCACGTCGGCAATAGTTGTGTATTCTTTGCCGGTCTCTAGACCGAGGATCTTTTTAATATCCGATATTTCCTTGTTTTCCGATATTTTTTTGATTTGCTCACCGCGTACATTGAGTAGTTTTCCCTTGAGCGGGTAAATACCGATTGTGTTGCGGTCTTCGCTCGATAGCCCAGATACGATACCTGATAGAGCAGAAAGTCCCTCGCACAAAATGAGAATACAGTCTTTGGATTGCGCTGTACCACTGAAATTCGCGTCGATGAAATTCGCAATGCCGCGAATCGTTTTCGTTTTCGAACCGTCGGTTTTTTTAGCGAGTTTGTTTTCCTTGGCTTCGGTCAAGGTGCACGCCATATCCATAACACCCATCTTCGCGACCTTTTCGATAAACGCGTCGCTAACAGTGCAGGACGAACCGAATTTGGCGGAGGGCGTATTCATAAAATCCTTGGTTTGACTGTCGAAAGCAGGGTTTTCAATATCGCATCGCAAGAATAACATCAATTGTTCCTTGATCGTGTTGGGATTCACAACGATTTTCTTCTTTTTTTCGATATACGCGGATAATTTTCGGGTTATTTGTCCCATAATATATTCAATATGTTTGCCGCCCTTGAATGTGCAAATACCATTGACAAACGATATTTGCATAAACTCGTGGGTGGGTGAAAGAGCGACGGCGTACTCCCATCGTTCATCGCCGAGTTCGTACACGCGTTTCGTTTCTTCCTTGCTGCCAATGTATGTATCAATATATTGCGAGAAATTTTTGACGGGAATGGCCGATTCATTATAAAGGATTTTGACCTTTTTGATAGAATGGTCTGTCACCGCACCGATATCATAGACGCGTTTTTTCAAGAGCGCGATCATATCTTCTGTTAAGCAGGGAATGCCGAGACGACGATAATCGGGTTTGAATGAAACAATGGTATATGGTTTCGTCGATTTGGTTTTTGTAATGACGGGTGGGCAGATTTCACTGAGATTGTTCTTGAATTCTTGCACGTATTTGAGGCCACGAACGTGGTCAACCGTTTCGACGCGGCCATATTCTGACCAAATCAAAACCAATTTGAATCCAAATCCGTTTTTACCACCGACGATTTTTTTCTCTTCTTTGTTGTAATTGGTGGAAGTGCGCAAATGCCCGAAAATCATTTCGGGAATCCAAATATTATATTCAGGATGTTTTGCAATATCGATGCCGTTT
>Ga0114970_10001830_pt1 | contig 15919 bp, 26 predicted proteins | sample M_140205_XF_Meta_FD_87030 | JGI IMG/M metagenome (GOLD analysis project Ga0114970, IMG submission 87030) | Freshwater microbial communities from Lake Montjoie, Canada to study carbon cycling - M_140205_XF_MetaG | ecosystem: Environmental > Aquatic > Freshwater > Lake | place: Lake Montjoie... | reverse complement strand
ATTAGTAGTTATGGACTTATCTGGACTTGTGTGATTTATTCTTGGTTCCTAACATAAATCAAGTTAGATCCTTTCAGATAGTCGGCTCTCGCAGCTCCTTTAGGACAATACAAAGGTAGATCTTTTTTCTAAGATTCCAAAATATTCTTCAATTTTTTTTCTCTTAAATAATGAATCATTCTTTCCTCAGCCCACAAGAATATTTTTAATCTTGGAATTGTATGTTCTATACCCGGTCTTGAATTTTTAATTCGACCTCTTAACTCTTCAATAATTCTTTGAACAGCATCTAAGTCATGGTGAAATGTTCCATGTCCATCATACAAAAAAACTATCTTAGTATCATTTTCAAGTATCTTATGACCATAAACCTCTGGATCATATTCATCTATTATGAAATAATCATTCTTGCAAAGGTCTGTGAATATTTTGAGTTGCGACATAGTAATATATACTTATATGAAATTCATTAAAAGTTATAAAATTTTTGAAGCAGATGCTACTTTTATGTATGACCCTTCTTGGGAAGAGGTTCTACCAGTTTACATAAAAGTAATCAAAGGAGATCCTAAAAATCCCCTAAGATTAGTATATAAAAAAGGTATATCAAGACATTTGGGAGCGGAAATACAAATTCCATATGAAACTATGGACCACAATGGTGGTAGGGAAAATCCAGATACTTTGGAATTTGATATTTATTGGAGTTTTGATGTTAATAACAACAGTTTAAATATCAATGTAGAAGTTAATTATGGTGATTTAACTGCCTGTGAATTTGCATTAGAATCACCAAATAAAGTAGATGTAGTAAGATACACATCCTATCATTCAAAAGACGATACTTCTAATACAGTATTCGCTTTAGATGATGAAAGCTTACAATCTTTTTGTAATTACATCAATAGATGGGATCATGGATTTAATCTAAATAGAGAAGATTTGAAGTTTATGGATCAATATGATAACTATTTACCGACTTGATTTTTTCCAAGTTTCCATACCAGTTATATGGTAAACTTTATCCTTACAATCATCTTGAATTACTTTCCTTATTGAAAGTTCCATAAGTAGGAGTTCCATTTCATCTTCTAAATTATGTTCGGTCAACTTATAGTTTTCCATAATTGAAATAGCTACAAATGGATCATTGGGGAACTTACTTAAAATCTTATCGAAAGTTTCAAGTTGTTTGGATATACTAAGACCTTTTAGATTTTTGTTGGTATTTGGGGCGTGCACAATAATCTTCCAAAGTTTTTCGATCATTTCATCGGTTAATTCAACGTCCACATAATCTTCAATTTTCATACCCGAATCCATAATTGGATGTAGTTTAAACCATAGTTTTTCTAGTTTTTCATTATTAAGGATGTTTCTTACATAAAAAAGAAAATCTTTTGAAAGGAACACCCCATGGATTTCACCACTAATAATATCCAACTTTATATCGGTTGGTTCAAGTGTCCAAATAAAGTCATGAACTTCTAAGTTATTTCTTAAATACTCTTCGATATCTGTGTCCCTTACTAATTTGAAATGTGATTCTAATTCAGATTGATATTTTTCATACATCTTAGCGTACCTTTCCTTAAATCTGAATTTTTGGGTGTCCATAAACTTAATATTCTTCATCGCATAAGCAATAATATCAAGTTCAAGTTCTGGCAAAATAGCATCCAAATCATTTTTCTTCTTTACCAATCGCATCGCCGAGTGGGCAGGTGAAGTCAAGTTGGTTAGTCTAAGTTCACCAGTTTCAAGAAACCTTTCAAAATTTTTTGTCCAAACAAATGTGTTGGTATCAATGTCATAACCCAACTGACAAGAATTAATATCAAAAGATTCAATTATGATTGATCTATCTTCTGTAGAAGACTTATATTCAATAATATTGTAAATACCATTTACTGATACTTTTTCAATGGTATAATAACCTTTTTGCTGATATCCAACATTAAGACCTGTATAATCTTCATAAACCCACTTTTCATTATTAGTAAAGTGTTGTTTTTCCCTCATTTCCCTTGTTGAAATTGTTTTTTTCAATTCGGAAAGATGGTAAATATCTAAATCATTCACAGGTGCGTCTTTACCAGTTAAGATATTCCAAACGACATTTGAAATCGCACCACCGGCTAAAAATCCAGTAGTTGGAAGTTCCCATTTTGATTTTATTTGATCTAAGGCTTGGTGGAAAATTTCTTGGTAATTCATTTTACAAAAATATTTAAAAAACTTTAAAAAAACAAAGAATTTTCAAATTTTTTCCGATATATAGGTTATGGAAAAAGAAGAGAAAAAATCGAATAATGGTATGAAAATTTTAGGGGCAAGTTTACTATTCTTAGCCATCCCAGGTTCAGCACTTGCTTTACCTTGGTTATACTATAAATATAAGAAAAGTAAGGAGGAAAAAAAATCAAATGTTATCCTTGGTATATAATACTTAATGGATAAAAATTTGTTATTAACCCTTATAGTAGGTGGATCACTAGTTTATTTTAAAAATTTCTTTATTTTCACCCTTGAAAATATAAAAAATTTTATTATAACTAGCCTTAGAATAGAAGAAAGTTCCTTTTTTTATTATTCTTTTCAGAATTTCGTACTTAGTGAATATTCCGATAAAGTCAAAAACCTTTATTATCGTAATTTCTTTGATGATTGGATTGGGAAAGATACAAATATCAACCTTTTTTATTCTTCTGGATTTCTTATGATTAAATTTAAAGGCACAAGGTTTCTCTTATTAAAAAATAAAAATCAAATCCAAAATTCATTTAATCCGTTTAAAGACAATAAACAAGAATTTCAGATTTTTTGTTTCGATAAAGAGAAATTGAATGAATTACTTAACTATGTTGATACCAATTACGGTAGTAATTACATCAAATATTACTATAATGCAAACGGTGAGGTAAAGTGTGCTGGTAGAATAATCAATAAAACATTTGAAAATATTTACCTGGATGGACAAATCATCGATGATATTAAAAAAGATTTGAATAATTTCCAAACTTTTAAAAATAACTATGACACACACGGTATAAGATATAAAAGAACTTATCTTTTCTATGGTGAACCAGGTACTGGTAAATCTTCACTATCATTAGCAATATCAAATTATACTAAAAGGGATGTTCTTTCTATTAATATGTCTAAGGATATGACTGATTCTAATTTGATCACTCTAGTTTCCAATAGACCCAATAAGTCAATAATCCTTTTTGAAGATATAGATTGTCTACTAGATGATATTAATAGGAATGAAGAATCTAAAGAAAAAGAAGTCAAGATTAGTTTATCTTGTATTCTGAATATATTGGATGGTATTTATACTCCAAATGATGTTATATTCATTATTACAACAAATAACCTTGATAAAATTGATGAGGCTATAAAAAGAAAGGGAAGAACAGATTTCCTAGCAGAGATCAAGAAGCCAAATAAACTTCTGATAAATAAACTTAAAGATAAATTTAATATAAAAAATGATAAGTCTTATGATAACATATCAGAGATTTATGAAGAAATATTATCTAATTAATTATGAGAACAACTGAAGAATGGTTCAATGAACTAAAGGACGATTACAGAGAAAAAGCTCTGAAAAATATGAAAAGCCCAAAGACTGAACATTATAGTCTAGCAGGCGCCATTTCAAATGGTTTTGTTTGGACTGAAACCCCAGAAGGTAAAGACTATTGGAATAGTGTTTTTAGAGAAATTATGTATGGGGAGCCTTTTATCTCACCAAAAAATAAAGTAATTGAATCTGGACTTATAGAAGTACACACATCAATTTCAGGAATAGAGGATATTGAAGTGGATATTCAAGATGTAAAACCTACAATCTTCATTTCTGAGAGTTCAGATGAAGAATTAGAATTAGAAGAAAAGGGTGGTAATATGCCCGATCTTTTGAATCAGTATAAGGCTCAACAAGATAACACAAAATAATTTACTGGTTTTTTAAACTTTATAAAAAAAAATTATATATCTTTTTATGATTAATTTTTTGTTATTTTTTACGGGATTAGTTCTCATGAATTCATTAAGGTCAATGAAGAACTACTCTATGTTCAATAAAGTTTATAATAGTCTTCGACACCTTAGATTCACTGAAGAAAATGGTATGATTATCGCCAACGAAAGGGCTAAAGACGAATTTATAATCTTTTCTGATTGGCAATTTAAGGTTTATAATGATTATATCTTAAAATTTGATATTTGGACCTTAGTTGACTTGCACGAATTCTTTTGGCTTCTTAAATTTCATTATTATTTTAAATCCAAGAAGTCCTATCACGGTAAGCATATCTTATTTTTCTGAAGGTTTTTCAGACTTTTCAAGAATTTGCCTGGTCTTATAAGAAACTAAGTTGGTTAATGATTCTATCTTTTCCCTTAGTTTCTTATTTTCTTTCATAATATCGTTATAAATATACACACTCAAGAAAATAAGAAGTATAGGAAGAATTTTGTCCACAATTATCCACAACTTTTTAAAAAAACTTTTCATAACATCATCAATCCTTTTTATATAATAGTATATATTTTGGTTACAAATAGATATATCGACCATTATTTAAATATTTAAAAGAATGTGAAGCTTTATTTAAAATATATTTTCGCCTTATTATTTTCCACTACCTGGTTATTAGTTAGTGTTTATTTATCCTATCCTTGGGTTTTGGAGATATCAAAATATATTGGTGTTTTCTTGTCTTGGTTAGCTGTTTTGGGAATATCCTTAATACCTGGTATAGCACTTTCATTCGTTGGAATTTCCCTTTACTTAGATAAAAGACCAAAATTTACTTTAGAAAAAAAGGAACTACCACCTATTTCAATCTTAATAGCAGCTTATAACGAAGAATCTTGTATCTACGAAACCTTAAAAAGTGTTTATTCACAATATTATCCTTCAAAATTCGAAGTTATCGTTGTAAGTGATGGGTCAAAAGATAAAACGGTAGAATACGTTAATTTATTCAGGAAAAACTACAAGTCCGATAATCTTATTGTTATAGATAATGCCGAAAACAAAGGTAAAGCTCTAGTCCTTAATCAAGGTTTGGACTACTGTAGTCATGAATTGATTGTTTCCCTAGATGCAGATTCAGTCTTACACGAAAAAGCTTTGGAAAAAATAGTTTCAACTATGAATTGTTCTGATGAAAATTATGCTGCAGTAGCTGGAACAATACTGTGTAGAAATTATGAAAAAAGTTTTATAGCCAGGCTACAATATTGGGACTATTTAATTGGTATATCTTCGATAAAAAGAATTCAGTCAATGTATCAAGGTACTTTGGTAGCTCAAGGTGCTTTTTCAATTTATAGAAAATCTATTCTTAAACAGGTGGGTGGGTGGCCAGATAAAATAGGTGAAGATATAGTTCTTACCTGGAATATTTTAGAAAAGGGATATAAAGTAGGTCACTCTGAACACGCTATTTGTTTTACAAATGTACCAGAAACATATAAATCCTTTTACAATCAAAGGAAAAGATGGTCAAGGGGTCTTATAGAAGCTTTCTTTTCTTATCCGAAATTACTATTTATGAAACGAAAGTCAACCTTTTTCATTTGGTATAATTTCTTTTTCCCATTCGTTGATTTTATTTTCTTATTTGTATTTTTTCCAGGTGTTTTAGCGGCACTTATTTTTAAATTTTACCTTATAGCGGGTATAGTAACTTTACTACAAATTCCATTAGCTATTATGTACAATATAACGATCTATTATATTCAAAAAAATTCATTGAAAGAAGAAAAAATATCAATACCACCTGGTATGTGGGCAGCTTCTTTGGTTTATATTTTAATATATCAATTAATAATGACACCAGCAACATTAGATGGATACCTTTCAGAATTTTTAAGAAAGAAAAAAACTTGGGGACATGACTAAATATTTAATTTTATTCTTTTCTTTTTTAACAAGTGTTTCTTTTGCCCAGAAAGAAGTTTTTACGCAATCATTTATTTCATTTGATAATGAAAACCAACTGAATATAAGAACTTATCAAGGTGTTAGTACAGACTTGGATTCTTTATTTAAGAAAGATTCTGTATTCATAAAAAGAAAATCTATTGTAGGAATAGCAAATGGACTAAGATATTATAAAGCAAACATTAATGAACCTTCTTACTTTTTTAATGAAGCTAAAATTTATATAAAAACAAAACCAATTGAAAGGTTGGTCATTATTTTTAATCCATCATTATTGTTATCTAAAAACTTTTCTACTTTTTCATATGAATTTAGTACAGCTTATCAATATAAAAAGTGGTATTTAGAAGCATCATCAGAAAGAGATTTAGTTGGCGCTAGAGCTCTTGAAATGAATTTAGTTTCCAACTATTATGGATTATCATTAGATTATTCACCTATTAAACAATTAACATTAGTTGGTGGATTGCAATATAATTACATAACGGATTATAATAAAAGATGGTTTTATTTAAGTAGGGTAGTCTATACACTAAAAAATGAAAAAGTATATTTTGATTTGAGAACTAAAAATATGATGGGTGGCGAATGGAGTCCTTATTATTTTAGTCCAGAAGATATTTCACAAAAACAAATTGGTTTTGGATTTAATGAAACTTTTTTAAATGAAAAGTTTATATTTAAAAGTTATATCGGTGGGGGAATACAGACAATAGATAAAGAAAGTATGTACTTGTTAGCAGCGGATTTCAAATTATCAACCCAATTACTGAAAAGATTAAAAGGTGAAACAATTTTTGGAATCAGAAATTTCAATAAATACATCTATAGCTTTGGAAATCTAAAACTAAATTATAGTTTCTAATGTACAATATATTTAAATTTTTTATTATGGGTGATATAGATTATTTTATAAGTCAAGTTATGTGGGTAAATTTTTTGATGTTTATCTGGTTTAATACAGATGCACTAGTCGATTATTTTTCCTGGACCAAATTCTTTAAAATAAAAGAATATAAAAATTACCTTGATTTAAATAAAAAGATCACTTATCCAGATTTTCTATTTTTGGATAAACCATCCTTTTTTACTAAGTTTCTTAGTTGCAGACCTTGCTTTCATTTTTGGATGGTCATATCTACTGGATTTCATTTCAACTTTTCATCATTTGCGGGTGTTTATATAACATCTTATGCTATTTATAAAATCTTACAAAAATATGTCTATTGAAGCTGTTATTTCAAAAAAATGGATAGTTACTTCACATCACTTATTTTATAATTTTATTAAAGACAAGGAATCTATCTTAGAAAAAAGTATAGAATTGAGAATTTTCCGTGACCATTTGTTTCTTTCTAAACACGGGTGCCCTTGTAATAGTGAAGAAAATGAAAACGTTTCATTGCAAATTTACGAACAATTAGATAAATTAGATTCTTCTATCTTTGAAGAAATAAAAAACGATATTGGATGCACATCAATAATTTTCAAATTAAATGAAAAGAATTTATTTGAATTATAAAAATTATTATTAACTTTGTATTATGATTACGACAAGAGAATTAGCCACCCACATCTATAACAGAGTATCGGAAATAGCTATTAAAAAAGAAAACGGAACTTGGGACTCATCAAATGAACAAAATGAAATTAGTTATATTCAAAATTTGATGGAACTTCACTTTGAACCTGATGAACATCTTGGTTCAAAAGGTTTTATTTCTATCAGTAAGATAGATGATACTAGGACAGAATATGGGTGTTAAAAACTTCTAAAATATAAAAAAATGAAATATAATCTTAAAACAGCAGCTTCTACTTATATTATTTGGTGTTTCCTTGCTTACTTCACCGCTTCGTTTTATGTTTGGGACTTTAATCCAGGTCATTGGTCACAAGCACACCGTGATATTATGACAATGTTCGGTCCAATCTTTGGTGTGTTTATTTTTCTATCGGTTCTATTTTGGGACGAAGCTGTTAAAGAAAGTAATCTCGAAAACGAATAATACTTTCTTTGATTATATCAAAGAATTCTTTGTCAAAATCTTTAGGATCTTTCTTATAACCAGATTTTGTTTCATCTTTGGCGTCTTCTGTCCATTGATAAGACCAAAATAATTCTTTAGGTGTTTTGAATCCAAAAAATTCAAGCACCTGTTTTTCTGTTTTTATAGCAACCTCACCATTCCAGTTGTGTCCAACTGAAATAACACCACAATCTATATCTTTTATTATATTAGATTCACCTAATGTAGCGTGTCTATTTTCTAACCAAGTCAATCTTTCAACAAGTTTTGCGTAAACCGCATTCATCTTACCCCATCTAATAGATCCAAATAAAACTACAGCATCAGAATCTAATAATTCGTTCACCACCTTATACAATTCATCATCTTTGTTATTAACAGAAGCCCAACATCTATGTTCACCAGTTGTATCTCTACCATTTTTAAGTAAAGCTTCCTTCATACCACAATGATTACCAGTTCTCGAACTAACATTACCTTCACATTCATAGATTTTTAACTTAGAAACATCTATAATTGTGACTTTATTTGGTCCTAACTTTTCTTGTAGTAAATAAGCTAAAGAAGATGATTTTGGCGTATCATCCTTATGACCAGACCATCTATTAGAAGTCAAAAGAAAAAGTATTTTTTCTTTTCCTTCTAAGTATTTTAGGGTTTTATCTAATTTATCTTTGGACATATGTTGTATATATAAAATAAACCAGTTATATTTGTGGTATGGAAATCGAAGAAAAAATTGAACTGAATAAAAAGATTAGGAAATATTCCGGTGATAATTCTTTTGTATTATCTTTGCAGAAACAATTGAAAATCAGTAAGACTATTCAGAAAGTTCAAGTTGGTAAAAAACTTGTAAAGGTTCTTTCGGATAAACAATATGAAGTAACAAAATCAATCCTTCAATAAAATTATGAATTTCAATACTGATAACTTACTTTGTTTCCACCTTAACCTGTTTAATAATTTTGAACAAGTAGAAAAAATGATTTCGGATAGAAACCTTGAATATTTGGATCCAAATATAATTTGGGATTCTAAAATGGAAGGACGTTTAAAAATTTGGATTGATAAAGAAACACACGAAATTATATTTTGGACACAAAAGGGTGAAAAAAAAGGAACCCTTTGTATTAATTCAAACTATCTCGCAATTATCAATAATATGAAATCTATTTGTTATGATAAAAAAACAAGGACACCAAAAATAAATGTGGTCGAAAATTCAAATCCCGAATGTAACCAAACTATTCTAAATATAATTTTAGACAAGATTTCTAGCAAAGGAATTGATTCTTTAAATGATAAAGAAAAAGACTTTTTGAATAAGTATTCTGGTTAATCCCTTTTATGTTTACCTTTGAATTGTAGGGAATTGTAGTAAAGATACCTTTTCCTATTTTCTTGACCATCTGTAGGTTTTACTCTTTTATATTGGTCAAATTCGGTTTTACTGGGCTTTTCAGTTACATCTATATATTGTCTTTTAGAAGCACAAGACATGATAATTAATAAAAGTATATATCTCATAAGATATATATTTACTCTTAAATATAATCTTCTTCCCTAGCAGCCCTAGCATCAATGGACTTCTTCAAAGATTGGTGATCTATCCATCCATTATTATTTGAAACCATTATATCATGACATATAATCTGTGGCCAAATAGCTACAGATTTTCTTTGCTGTTGGACCTGAGTAACAAAATATCTATCAATCTCCATTGGGAAAGATTCATTATATAAATCAACCATTTCCCTCATTAAACTAACACTTGGAGAATAAGAATATAACCCCCAAAGATTTTTTGAATGTAAAGTATTCAATGTAAGAAACCTATCATCAATCACATTATAACTCCACATAGAACAATCATCTGTTAAAGGAATCCAACCCAAATATAACAAATCATAATCATCAGGAATCTGGTTTTTTATGTTATTGAACATTTCTTGAATGTTTTTATGTGATTTAATATCATCTTCTAAAATTAAGATTCTTTTAAACCCTCTTGATAGTGCATCATTATAAATAGAAAGGTGTGATATAGAACAAGCAACATAGTTTTGAGTAGTGAAATGACTATTATCTAATTTTTTCCACAGGTGGTTAATGACTTGACCATCACAAGCATCAAAAAATTCAAAATCAATTCCCACTTTGTTTAATCTTTCTGTGATTAATGCCCTTCTATCAACATTTCTTTTTAGAGAAAGAACATAGATTTTATCAAAATAATCATTCATATTAAAGATTATATTCTTAAACTATAAAAGGTTAAGTAAGTATAACATTATTATGAATATTGAATTACAATACCTAGAACTCCTTAAAGATATATTAGAAAATGGTGTTCAAAAATCAGATAGAACTGGAACTGGGACTATCTCAGTCTTTGGAAGACAAATCAGACACAAAATGTCAGAAGGATTTCCACTTCTCACAACTAAAAAAATGTATTTCAAAGGTGTTATTACAGAACTTTTATGGTTTTTAAGAGGTGATACAAATATAAAATATCTTTTGGATAATGATTGTCATATCTGGGATGGTGATGCTTTCAAAAACTTTATGACTAAAAGTGAAGGAGATCCTGATTTGATTTGGAATAAAGAACAATTTATTTTGAAAGTCAAAAATGAAAAGGACTTTGGTAAAAAATGGGGGGAATTGGGTCCAGTATATGGCGCACAATGGCGTGATTGGAATGGCTCTTATAAGACAATAATTAAAAATGAGAGAGACGAGCGAGGATTTCTTCAATATGAAAGGCAACATAATTCTGGAATTGACCAAATCAAAAACCTAATCAATGACCTTAAAACAAACCCAGACTCAAGACGCCTATTGGTATCAGCGTGGAATCCCTCAGATTTACCAAATCAAGTTCTTCCACCTTGTCATTATGGATTTCAAGTATATACAAGAGAGTTGAGTTTGGAAGAAAGGGTAAGATATTATGAAACCACATTTGGAAGATTACACTTTATTCCACCATCTGAAGTTTTATTGAATGAAATGAATGTCCCAAAAAGAGCAATTTCCTTAATGTATAATACCAGAAGTCAAGATGTGCCTTTGGGAACACCATTCAATATAGCTTCATACGCACTATTGTTAGAAATATTAGGTAAAATGGTGAATATGGTACCAGATGAATTGATTTCCAATATGGGTGATTGTCACATTTATTTGAATCAAGTTGATGGTATCAAAGAGCAGTTGGAAAGAGAACCCTATAAATTACCAAAACTAATTCATACTAAAAGTGATGATTTCTATAAATCACTTTCAGAAGATCTGTCACTTATTACAGAATTGCAGAATACTGATTTTAAATTGGAAGGTTATATGAGCCACCCAACTATTAAAATGCCACTTTCTAACTGACCTTCCAAGAATATTATTAAAAGGTAGACCCAAAAAGTCAATATATACATATACTATGATAGTATATGAAATTAAAAATAAAATTAATGGCAAGAGTTATATTGGTCAACATTCTTCCGATGAACTGGGTCCTTATTGGGGAAGTGGTAAATTAATAAAAAAAGCGATTCAAAAACATGGGATTGAAAATTTCGAAAGATTAATATTAGAAAGTTGTTCAAATAAAGAAGAATTAAATGAAAGGGAAAAATATTGGATTAATGAAAAAAATACCATCAAAAGTGGGTATAATATCACCGAAGGCGGGACTGGTGGGGATCTTTCTAAGTTTATTGACTATTCAGACGAATGGAAAGAGATTCAAAGGACTAACACTCAAAACTATTGGGATACTATAACAGAAGAAGAACTGGAAGAACGTTCCAAAAAAGTGAGTGGTGTAAATAACGGAATGTTTGGTAAAGTTGGATATTGGAGTGGTAAAAAACTATCTGAAGAAACTATAAAGAAACAATTAGCATCTCGCGGAAGTTATGTCGGAGATAGAAACCCAAATTGGAAAGGTGGTTCAAGTTTAAATTTTTGTATATGTGGAACCCAAATATCAACAGTCAATAAAACTTGCATAAAATGCAGGGATACAAAAGGAACAAATAATCATTTTTTCGGCAAACACCATTCAGAAGAAACTAAAAAAACATTAAGTGAAAAGAGGAAAGGTATAAAACCAACAAATATGAAACAAGTTTCCATAGATGATGTGGTCTATGAGAGTTTAGCAGAAGCTTCAAGAGAAACTGGTATACCATCACCAACAATTTTATGGAGAATAAAATCAAATAATACAAAATATGAAAAATATTTATACTATGAATCTCACCCAACTATAAAAGCTCCTCTGAGTAACTAAAATAAAAAACCCACCAAATAGGTGGGTTTTTTATTATCCTTTCATTTCTGATATTTTAGCATCAACCATTGAAATTATTTCAGGTTCTTTTTTATCTCTACAAATATATTCTAACATATCAAATATTCTATCAGATTCACCTTTTGTAATTTGACCATCATCAACTTTAGATACTAAATAATCATTTAAGATATCTGCGGAATTACCAAAAAATTTACCAATCTTTCTAAATATTTTATCAGCAGTTTCAGAGCCAATTCCACCACCTTCACCTTTACTACTTCCATATCCATGGAATAATTCTTCGTTTCTAGAATATTCTTTAAATCTTGCTATCTTATTCATATCAATTAATAATTTTATTATTATAGTATATATTGAGTTAAAAAACTCTTTTTTTAAATTTTCCAATATTCTAACTTATATGCGAAAGTTTTTAATATTTTAGGTAGATATTTCATTCTAATATCTTGCCAAATGAATATTTCATTACCACCAGTTAAACCATCCATCCTAATAAAAAATTCAATATAACCATCTTCCCATTGTTCCCAAGGATTTATTTTCCAAGTTGGGTAGTGGTTTATCTTCATACCACATTTAATGGCAGTTGGTGCATTATGAATAACTTCTTCAAACTTTAAAGTTGATGATCTTCTTTTAAAACCACTTAATTCTTCAACCCTTTCATATTCACAAAGTTTATGACCCAACATCATAAAATCTTCATTAAACTTTTCATCAATTACTTCAACTTGTATTGGGTGATGAACATTCATTGCTTGATGAGCAACTGAATAATCAATGAACTTTTTATAATCATCTTCTAAAATAACCGTTTGCATACTTTATATATTAGTTTAAATCATTGGGTTTAAAATATTTAAAATGTATTCAGCTCTTGGATAAAGACCATCAACTAAATCACCTTTATAAGATTTTGTTTTGAATCCATTTTGAGTAAAATCACCCCAATCAGTATTATTTGAAGTTTCTACCCAATAATAAAATGCATCTGAATAATAAGTATAATCAATTAGGTAGTTTCTAGCATCTTGTAAAAAAGTTCTGAACTCAGAATCTGATAATTGTGATTTCATATAAGAAGTTATCAAATCTACTTTTTGCTGTCTATTTTCTGGACTTAGTGGTGGTATATATTCCATGGCGGGCAAAGTTGTAACCCATTGAAAACCTGAATTAACACATCCTGAAACTTCTTGGCCTGATATGAACCAATCACCGTTTATATCTTGTACTGGATTAAAATAAGATGCAGGTGCAAATAATTGACCAACAAGTAAATCCTTTTGTTCTATTGTTAATTTATATAATATCATACTTGTCTACCTAATGTTGTTTGAAAATTTTGTACTATTGTATATAGTGTTGCAACCTCAGCATCAGTCAAATCAAACCCAATGCTACAAAATGCACATTCTTTATTAGAAAATTGAGAAGCTGCACCATTAGAATTATTTCTGGCACCTATGTATAGAGGAAAGTCGGATAGAAGAGTTGTTGCACTAGTTGTGGTCTGTCCTTCACGTACACCATTTCTATAGGCTCTCCTATCCGAGAATGAAACTTTATTACCAACCCAAAATCCCAGACCAGTACCAGTAGTAGCAAATGCAGCTGCTACTGCACCACCACCAGAATAAAAACCAGTAGTAAGAGCTATCATAAATTGAAAGAATGTACTATTATTATTAGAACCAATTTCTGTTCTAAGGGAACCTACAGTAGTAGTTCTAGAATAATATGAAACATGGTGTCTTTCTTGTGGTATGTTAGCCAGTGTATTAACATAAGTATTAGCAAAGGTGTTTGTAGAATTTGGTAATATTCCAGTTGAAGAATGCGTCCATCCGCCAGAAAATGTCAACCTAAAAGCTGTATCAGCATCTCTTGGGTCTTTCAAGTTATATTGATGTGTAGTAGCATTACCACCAACAAAAGGATAAATAGCTATCATCTTATCCATGAGACCAGTATTAACCAAATCATAAGATAATTGATTTATAGCAGATTGTTGGTCAGATGCAGTTATTCCTGTAACAGATATGAAATTTATAGCATAAGTATTAAAGTTACCTAATTGACCAATAGGTCTTGTTGGAAAAGCTGATGGGACTGATACTGTGCCACCACCCATACCAAAGTTTAATCTCTGTGTAAATCCTGCAAACATAATTTATTTAAAAATCTCCTCCTGATGCCCAAACTGTAATTGATTGGGTTGATGAATTTATACTAGAACTAACAAAAATTGATTGTCCAGGCATTAATTGTAAGTCAGTGTATGTATTTATAACTCTAGCTGAAACTGCAGTAGTTGATGGTGTTGTTGCTGTAAAAAGTAATTCATCATACAATCTAGCACTTGCACTAGAACCAGTTGTATCTGTTACATAAATATAAACCAAACCAGCTGGATTACTATTTGTATATTTACCACCTATTTGTGTTACTTTTGTTCCAGAAAAACCAGAACCACTTGTACCTGTGATTAAAGTGAATGAATTCGCTGTAGCAGAAGTTCTTGAACCACCAGTTGAATTATTTACTGTAACTAACCTATATTGAGGAGTTGATGCGAATTGTGGATTTGCTGCCATAGTTTATATATTATTTTTTTAATAGTTGTAGAACAAAAATAAATTTATTGCTGGATTATTTACACCAGTAGCACCTATTGGACCTTGATTTCCTTGTATACCAGTTGGACCTTGATCTCCTTGTGGTCCACCAGCTGGACCAGCAGCTCCAGTAGCCCCTTGCGGTCCAATAATACCATCTATTTTAGAAATTGTAATCCTTGAATTTGGTTCTCCTGCAAAGTCTATGTTTCCATTTATTTCTGTCAAACCAGCTTGGTCAGACTGTATATAAACTCTTATATCAAAGTATTCATTTTGATTTAGATTTATCAAAAAGGAAAATTGAATGCTCACAGGGGAATTATCTGCCAAGGTTAGACTACTATTCATACCATACCTATTATAACTATTTGGGGTCTGAGTACCAAATAATTCCGCAGGTCCACCATTTTTTACACCATAAACAAATACATTTAAACCATAACTTATACACATCACAGTAATGAAACCTGTGACTGATAAAGAAATACTTGATGTGTTTGTATTTCTAAAAGAATATGAGGCACCGCTGTATGTTAAACCAATATTTCCAATAGTTTCTGTAGAATCTACAGTAGCCCAATTAACAATATTTTCTATGAATTGGTCAGTAGTAACAGATTGAGTTTGACTACCAAATCTACCTATACTTGCAAAACTTGTTCCCGCAGTTGGACCTTGAAATCCTTGAAAACCAGTAGATCCATTAACACCATTTGTACCTTGGGGACCAGTAGAACCTTGAAATCCTTGATTGCCTTGTGGACCTTCTAGACCTTGTGGGCCTTCTAAACCCTGAGAACCTTCTAGACCTTGTGGGCCATCAAACCCCTGAGAACCTTCTAGACCTTGTGAACCTTCTAGACCTTGTGGACCATCAAAACCTTGTGGACCATCAAAACCTTGCGACCCTTCTAGACCTTGTGGACCATCAAAACCTTGCGACCCTTCTAGACCTTGTGGACCATCAAAACCTTGCGACCCT
>Ga0114970_10001822_pt1 | contig 15949 bp, 15 predicted proteins | sample M_140205_XF_Meta_FD_87030 | JGI IMG/M metagenome (GOLD analysis project Ga0114970, IMG submission 87030) | Freshwater microbial communities from Lake Montjoie, Canada to study carbon cycling - M_140205_XF_MetaG | ecosystem: Environmental > Aquatic > Freshwater > Lake | place: Lake Montjoie... | reverse complement strand
GACTAACGACCAATGACTAACGACCAATGACTACTGAATGTCATGACACGTGTCGCATTCCTGCCCGATCGCCTTGCCGTCCTTCGTCTTGTGGTTGTCGTCGTGACAGCGGAAGCAGCCCGGTGAGTCCATGTGCCCGATGTTGTTGAGATAGGTGCCGAACTGCACGTTCATCTCCGGGAACACGTTCCGCCGATAGACACGTTCGGCCGCGGCAACGGCGCGCTCCACATCCTGGCGCTGCGCGTTGTAGACCGCCGGTTGCTGCGTCCGGTAGAACTCGCGCAGCGCGCTGGCAATCGATGCGGCTGCGGCCTCCTGCGTCGGATAGCTCGCCTTCACGGCCTTCACGGCTTCCCGTCGCACGAACGGCAGCCCCTTCGGCATCTCGCCGCTCGCAAGCGTGGAGTCGACCGCGCGTTCGGCCGTCGCGGCCATCGGATGGCTCGGCCGGTTGTGGCAGTCGATGCAGTCCATCCGGCGCCGGTCACCGGTCGCGAGGTGGTCGGGCGTGACGCCGTCGGCGAAGTACTCGCGCACAGTGCCGCTGGCGTCGGTCAGCTTCACGTAGGGAATGACCTGACGCTTCGCGTCGGTGGTGATGTACTCGATGTGCGTGTTCGGGTTGGCGTGCCAGTGAATGCCGGTGGCACCGCCCGTCCGCGCGCTGCCGCCGCCCCCCTTCATCTGGAGCGTGGTCAGCGATTCCGAGTTCTTCTCGTCGTCCGAGTACTCGGGCACGCGGCGCACCACGGCACCGTGGAACTTCTCGGGCCAGTGGCACTGCTCGCACACCTCGCGGGCCGGGCGCAGGTTCTGGACCGGCGAGGCAATCGGCCGCGAATAGCTGCCGCGAGCCACCGCCACCAACTGACGCATGCCGGAGACCTTCGAGCGTGCGAACCACGACGCGCCTGGGCCGATGTGGCACTGCACGCAGTTGACGCGCGAGTGCGGACCGTCCTGGTAAGCCGTGAACTCGGGCTTCATGACCTCGTGACAGACCTGTCCGCAGAATTGCGTCGAGTCCATGTACTCGACCCCACGATAGGCCGCCAACGACACGATGACCACGTTCGCCATGGTGAGGGCGAAGATGCCCACGGCGATGCGGCGCTGGCCGGGCTGGTTCAGGTCGATGCGCGGCCAGTTGATCTCGGCCGGGGCCAGCCCGCGATCGCGACGCCGCTTCTCGACCCATGCGCCGAGCGGAATCAGGATGAGCCCAAAGAGGAAGAAGCTCGGCAGTACCAGGAAGAAGAGGATCCCGATGTACGGGTTGGTGTGCAGACCGAGCAGGTCAGCAAGGAACACGACGAGGAAGGTGACCGCCGTCACCGTGGTCAGCCACATGCCGATCACGGAGATGGGACTGCGAATCAGACGTACTTCGGATGTGGCCATGTGGGAGTTTCAGCCTCGCCCCTGGACGAGGGTCAGGATAATCAGGATGACGACGAATCCGGCCGATACGACCGCCGCGGCGAGCCCTCCGTTCGCAGCACGCTGGTCGTATTCGTCGGGACGTTCGTCACGCAGTTCGTGCTCGGTCAGGCGGCCGGTGAAGATGACGGGGTCCATCGGAAACGTCTCCGGCCGCATGTGCGTGTTGAAGAGCCAGCCTGGCATCAGCGTCGGGAACCACAGCAGCAGCCCGGAGAAGCCGAGGAACCACTTGACGTGGCCGCGTTCCCTGAGACCACGTGCGAGCCACAGCGCCGTGTGGATGCCGAAGAACCCGAACACCGTCATCAGTAGGCCATCCATGAACTTGCCGGTGTAGTAGAGCGACGCGCTGCGGGCCGTGTCGTGCCGGTCGGCGTGCGGGTCGTACTGGGCAAAGTTGTCGTTCGCGTCGGCGTGGCACTTCCTGCAGGTCGTGACCCGGTTTGAGGCGTTGACCATCGAGCGGGCGTCGGCCGTCGTGGGCACCGTGGCAGTCGGCACAGGTCGCCACTTGCACAAACCCGAGCCGTGTCACCTGACCGTGGAGTCGGCGTTTGCGGGGGCCATGACGGCCTGTGGCTGCGCCTCCGCTGCGGCTGCGAACCCCAGAAAGAGGACGGTCGCACGTGCCAGACCGAGCCGTCGCGCCATGATTCCCAACTCCCTCATCCCGGCCCAGGCGCATGACCCTGGCCCACATGGCGAATCCCGAAGGATCCGCTTTGTCGAACGCCGCTACTTCTTCAAGGTCTGAAGGTAGGCAACGAGGTTGTCCACGTCTTCCTTCGGCAGCGAGTAAGCCTTCATCTCGGGCTTGCGCGTCGCACCCGTCTTGGCCGTCTGCCCCTTTGCGTCAGTGATCCAGGCGCGAATCTCGTCCGCCTTGAGCTTCGACCCAACGTCGTCGAGTCCCCCCTTCGGATTGCCCTTCCCGGCAATCGCGTGGCACAGCGTGCACTTCTGCGCGGCGTAGACCGCTTCGCCCTTGGCCTTGTCTTGCGCCGCGGCGGCACTGGCAAATCCCATGAGCAACAACAGACCGAATACGGTTGAACGAACCATGGCACACCCTCCGGCATAGCCCTTGAGCAAGCCCGCTGCCACAGCGGTGGCGGGCCGCATCGCGTCAGATTTCGAGTGTTTCCGCCGACTGTACCGACGGCGAACTCCCAGCAGCGCCGATTTTTCGGCACCAGGTGGGGAGTATGTCGCGCCTGCCGGAAAGGCGACGGAGAGGCGGGAGCCTACTTCTTCAGCGTCAGCATGTACGCGACGAGGGCGTCCACGTCGGCGTCCGGCAGGGTATAGCTCTTCCTGTCGGGCTTGCGGGTCGCCTTGGTCTTGGCGGTCATGCCCTTGGCATCGACGAGCCAGGCCTCGAGGTCGGCGGCGGAAAGCTTGGAGCCGACCGCGTCGAGCGGCCCCTTGGCACCGATCGTGGTATGGCTGGCTGCGGAGGTGTCCCATGCGGACATCGGTCGGTCAGAGTGGCCTGTTCTCGTCCGTGTTGTGTCCCGTCGACTTCTCCGAGCACTCGCGCGTGGCCCTCCGGTTCGCATCCGCCCTGTCTCGCCGGGCTGAGGTCCCGCTGCGCGTGTTGTTCGTGAACGACCCGCTGCTGGTCGCCGCGGCAGCCGCGGCTTACAACGTCGAGTCGCTCGGCGCGGCCACCGAGACGGAACTGGAACGGTTTGTCACATCGACGCTCACCGCGAAGACAGCGAAGGTCGTGGCGCCGACCTTCGGCACGGCGCTCGGCAAGCCGCCACGCGAAATCCTCCGCGCGGTCACAGCCGGTGGATACGGCCTGATTGTCGTCGGCACGAAGGGGCTGAACGGGGCGAAGCGCCTCATGCTCGGCTCCACCACGAGCCGCCTGCTGGCCACGTCGCCGGTGCCCGTGCTGGCGGTGCCGCCGGCAGACGCCGCGAGCGGCGGCACTGGTGCGGTGCCAGCATCGTGGCCTGGACGCGCGATCGTCGCCGCGATCGAACTCGGCCCGCACGCCACCAGCGACGTGGCGAGAGCGGCCGAGGTGGCGCGCTGGTTCGGGGTGCGGCTCGTGCTGGTGCACGTCGTGCCGATGCCGACGCCGCCAGCCTGGTTCTCCGCAGACCTCGACACCCACCTGCGCCACGATTGCGATCGCGCCGAGCGAGCCCTCCAGACGCTCGCCAGCGCCACCACCGGCGTGAAGAGCACGGTGTGCGTGCGCATCGGGCATCCGCCGGACGAGATCGCGACCGTCGCGCGCGAACACCACGCCGGCCTGATCGTCATGGCGATCCGCGGCCGCGCCGGACTCTTCGGCGAAGCCGCCGGTTCGTGCACCTACCAGGTGCTCTGCCACGGCGTTGCCCCGGTGCTTGCGCTGCCAGACCTGGCGCGCGCCGCACGACGCAGTCGGTAGTGGAGCGACGCGGTCTCGCGACAACTGAGGCCGCGAAGCGCCTGCGCCGGATGGAACTGCTCAAGGCCGTGTGGCGCCACCTCGACATCTGACGCCGGATTCCCGGAGGCGACCACAATCGAATCAATGACGACGGCCCTTCGCGCGTGGCACCCGCGTTGCGAGGTCAGTCACCAGGGGCAGGTCTGTCATGACATGGATTGCTGCGCATACGAACGATCCGCTTCTTCGCCGCATTCGCAATGAGTTCCTCGAGATGCCCGGCCTCTGCCTGACCCTCGCGCAGGCCTCGCGTCTCTGGAACCTCGATCCGCACACGTCGGAGATGGCGCTCCACATGCTGCAGGACGAGGGCTTCCTGTACCGCACCGCAGACGGCCGTTTCGTCAACGGCTCGGTCATGGTGCGCGGCGGCGCCAGGGCGTGAGGGGCTACGTCACCACCGCTCAGTGCGCCTGACCGGTGGTGACGCCCGAGACCTGGAGCGATTCGATGTAGCGCACCAGGTTGTCGATCCGGACGTCGACCATCGTGTCGTTCGGCTCGAACGCGCGGAAGATCGTCCCCCACACCGGCATGTCGTTCGCGCCGTGCATGGAGCCGCGTCCGCTGCCGTGCGCGATGATGTCGCGGACCGCCTCGCGCGGGAAGACGCCGCCATGACTCGCGGCGAGCACCGTCAGGTTCGACGCCGCCACGTGCATCGAGGGCGTCGCGGCGCGGCCGCGGGCGTCGAGCCCATGACAGTTGGAACAGTAGAACCGGTACAGTTCGGACCCGACCGTGGTCTTCTGCAACATCGGTTCGCGAGCCGAGGGTCTCTGGGCGCGCGCCCGGAACCGGCGCCGCGATTCACGGTGTCGGAACGACTGGTGAACGGTCCGCTCATGTCGGTGGCCTGTGACGCCGTGACTGCCGCCTACGCCGTGCCCGGCGCGTGCCGGCAGGGACAGGCGCTGCTGACCGTGCGGCTGAATCTGGTCGTCCTCCCGCCGCAGTAGCACTGTCTTCGTTTCGTGAACAAACGGACGGCGAACCATACGCGAGGTGCGGACGGTTAGCGGATTTGCCTAACGAATCGTTCGATCCGTCGATGGCTGGCGGATTGCAAGAACTTGAGCATCATGGCCGCCCGCAGGGTGCTCGATCGACAACCAGGCGCCGCACCGGAAGTCCGGCGCGAGGGAGACAGCATGACGTTCGTGCTCGAGGTGGCCGGCGCCCCCGAGCAGGTGAAGCTGGTTCTGCGCTGCACGCAGACCAGCATCTACGCCTCGGTCACCAATCTCCCGGCTCCGCGCGAGTAGCCGCCCGCCGGCATGCGGCGCTGAGGCGCGTGCCGGAATGGCCGCAGCCCGTGGGATACTTTTCGGGTGATGAGCGAACCGCGCTATCCGTCTGCACGCGAGGTCGCACCGAAGATAAGGGCGCACTTCGAACGCTTCCTGCCGACGGCCACCGCGGCCTCGCATCCGGCCATGATGGCTGCGCCCTCCCTCGCCGACGTCGAGGCGGTGGTCGACGCGGCGTTCTGGGCGAGCCTGCGGCGTGAGGAGAACTACCTGCCGCGCATTTCGCTGGCGCTGCTGCCGCCGTCGGCCGCCGAGCAGCCGATGTGCTTCGATACGCCGCTGACGCTGACGCCGGCCAGCCTGACGAAGGTGGCGCCGGCGGTGGAACGCCGCGGCGTCCATCTGGGCGTGTGGCGACAGGACGGCGTGCTGCGCGTCTGGGGCACCGCGCGGACCATCCCGTCGTACTGCATGGTGCTGGAGGTGGCGGCACCAGGGCTGCTCGTCATCAAGCACCACCGCGGCGACATCGGCAAATACGTCAACGTCGCGGTACTCGAGGCCGAGCGCATCAAGATGATCGACGAGCGGGCCCGGGCGCTGCCAGACTGCCCAGCGCTCGTGTCGTCGTTGCTCGGCTTCGACTCACCCACCAAATGGAACACCCACCTGACGGTGATGGTGGAACTCGCCGTCTCGATGCGGGCGCACGGCCGCGGGGGGATCATGTTGATGGTGCCGTCGGGTTCTGACACGTGGCGCGACTCGATCGTGCAGCCGATGACCTACGGGGTCAGCCCGGCCTTCACCGGACTCGCCGACCTCGTCGGTCGGGCGCCGGCCGAGCGCAGCGACCGCGCATGGCAGGACGAGATGGCCGACACCGTCCGCGCGGTGGCGGGACTCACCGCGGTCGACGGCGCCGCCATCATCACGGACCGCTACGAGCTCCTCGTCTTCGGCGCGAAGATCGCCCGCCGCGACGGGTCGCCGCTGGTCGAGCAGACCTCGGTGACCGAACCGATCGAGGACGGCGAAGCCGACATCGTCCACCCCTCTCGGCTGGGCGGCACGCGTCACCTGGCGGCGGCGCAGTTCGTCCATGATCAGCACGACGCCATGGCGATGGTCGCCTCGCAGGACGGCCGCTTCACCATCTTCGCGTGGTCGCCGTGCGAAGGCATGGTGCACGCGCACCGCGTCGAAACCCTCCTCCTCTGAACCCAATTCGTTAAGATCGATCCATGCTTTCCCAGACCAGCTCGACCTTGGATGCCCTTCGGACCGCTGTCGCCGGCGACGGCTTCGCCTTCGTCGAAGGGGCGTCCATGCAGGAGATCCTGCAGCCGTTCGGCTCGCTCGGCGACTGGGAGGCGTTCTCCGCCAGCTGGAATCGCCTCGAGCTCGACACCTACATGGCCGATGGCGGCCGCTATCGCCGGCGGCGGCACGCCACGTTCGCCGTGCCTCAGCAGGGCGCGCTGACGCGCAACCCGCATCAGGCGCACTACCAGAGCCTCGACTACAACCCGCTGCACGGCGGCGTCGAGCGCTGGTTCGAACCGGTGGAAGAGGGTGTTGGCGCGGGCGCGACACTCACCACGATCCTGGAGTGCTGCCGCGCGGCGTTCGGCGCACTGGCGCCAGACGTGACGGCGTGGCACGTGGAGATGCACCAGTTCCGCATCGAGGCGCGGCCGGCGCAAGTGGGGCGGCCGACACCAGAGGGGCTGCACAAGGACGGCGTCGACTACGTGCTGGTGCTGCTCGTCGACCGCCGCAACATCGCGAGCGGCGTCACGACAATTCACGGCGACGCCGGGACGATGCTCGGTCAGTTCACGCTCACCGCGCCCTTCGACGCGGCCATCGTCGACGACCAGCGGGTGGCGCACGGCGTGACGCCGGTGCAGCCGCTCGACCCGGCGCAGCCCGCCTATCGCGACGTGCTCGTCGTGACCTTCAAGAACGCCGCGGCGGCCCTCCGGTCGTAGCCGCGCACCGTCCGTCGCCGGGGTGCAGGCTTCCTCGAGCTTGTGCTGCTGCTTCTTCGCTTCCCAGGTGCCGAACTCGGACATGTTGAACTTGCCGCGCCCCTCGTTCACGTCGCGGGCCACCAGCCACGACACGGGGGCGACGTAGCTGTACCACGGCCGGATCGTTCGGCGGGTTCGTCTTCGCCGGAATCATCACCTGCACCAACACGAACAGTCCCATCAGGCCCACGATCAGCTTGCCGGCACGTCACGTCATCTTGATATGTCCCTCACGATTCAATCTAGCCGACGCGGATGAGAAGGAGCTGTGAGAGAAGGGGATCTTCAATCGGCGATAAAAAAAACGGGCGGCCCATGGTGTCCCATGAGCCGCCCGTTCGTCGTACGTGTGGTGCGTCTTAGTTGCCGAGGCGGTAGACGATCAGTTCGCCAGGGGCGCCCGGACCCGCGATCGACACCGTGATGTACTGCTTGCCGTCGATCATGTACGTCATCGGCGAGCCGGTCTGCGGCGCCGGCATGATGACCGCGCCGGCATCCTTGCCGGTGACCTTGTCGTAGGCGCGGAGCAGCGCGCCGCGCTGACCATTGGCCTGGGTCGCAAAGCCACCTTCACCCGCGATGACCAGGGTCTTCGTGGTGAGGACGCCGATGCGGCCCTGACGACCGGTGCGCGGAATGGTAAGCCCCTTCAGCGCCGGGTGGTTCTTGATGTTGTCCGGCGTTTCGCCGTGCGCCACCTGCCACACCTTCGTGCCTTCGTTCAGGTTCAGCGCCGTGATCATGCCGTACGGCGGCTTGGCCAGCGGGAGGCCCTGCACCGTGATGCCGCCGCCGCCTTCACCGCCACCGCCGCCGCCCGCCGGGCGGGTCGCCGCCGCATTGGGATCGCGCGCCGCGCCCATGACGTAGTCCATGTCGGAGCGGCCGCCTTCGGGCTTCACGAGACCGAGCGCCTGCACGCCCGAGTTCGAGAAGATGTACATGATGTTCGTCTCGGGATCGAGCGAACCACCCTGCCAGTTGGCGCCGCCCGTGACGACGGGCGAGAGCAGCAGGCCGAGCGGCTTCGGCCAGGTACTGACCGGCGGCGGCGTGAAAATCGGCCCCAGGATGTAGTTCGAGGCAATCTTCTTCGCTTCCGCGTTCAGTTCCGGCGTGAAGTCGATCAGGTCGGCTTCCGAGAAGCCCTGTCGCTCGAAGGCCGGCGGCTTGGTGACGAACGGCTGCGTCGGGGAGTACCACTCGCCAGGCACGGTGCCCTTTTCGACCGGACGCTCGTCCATCGGAAACACCGGCTGGCCGGTGACGCGGTCGAACATGTAGACCCAGCCCTGCTTGGTCGGCTGCGCCAGCGCCTTGATCTGCTTGCCGTTGACGGTGATGTTCGCCAGGATCGGCGCGCACGGGATGTCGTGGTCCCACACACCGTGGTGCACCAGCTGGTAGTGCCACTTGCGCTTGCCGGTCTTGACGTCGAGGGCGACGACACTCTCGGCGAAGAGCGAGTTACCCGGGCGGTGGCCGCCGTAGTAGTCACCGGTCGGCAGTTCCACCGGCATGTAGACGACGCCCAGTTCCGGATCGGCGCTCATCTGTGCCCACACACCGGTGTTGCCGGTGTACGACCACGAGTCGTTCAGCCACGTGTCGTTGCCGAACTCGCCGGGACGCGGGATGGTGTGGAAGATCCAGAGGCGACGGCCGGTGCGGGCGTCGAAGCCGCGCACGTAGCCCTTCTGGTTCGCCTTGCTCTTTGGCACGCTGCCGGCCAGGTGGGCGGCGCCAACGACGATGACGTCGTTGACGATGACCGGCGCGGCATGCAGGCCGATTTCGCCGGTGACGAGATCCATCGGCTGGTCATCGTTCTGCTTGAGATCGACGAGGCCGTTGGTGCCGAACGTGGTGACCGGGTCGCCGGTCTTGGCGTTCAGCGCGATCATCTGGTAGCCGGGGGTGACGTAGATGATGCGTTCGTCCTTGCCGTCGGTCCAGTAGGAGAGGCCGCGGCCCGACAGCTGACGTGGGGCGGCTGCGCCGCGCTCGCCTTCGTTCAGGCTGTGCATCCACAGCAGTTCGCCGCTCTTGCCGTCCACCGCCACCACCGCGCGACGCGTCCCGGCAGTGAAGTAGAGCACGCCCTTGATCATCAGGGGCGTCGTCTGGAGCTGGAACTCGGCGCGCGGGCCGAGCATGTCGGTCTTGAAGCGGAAGGCCACTTCCAGCTTGTTGAAATTCCCGGCGTTGATCTGGTCGAGCGGGGAATAGCGCGTGCTCGACAGGTCGCCGCCGTAGGTCTGCCACTCGCCGTTCTGCGTACCGTACACGTGCGGCGGCGTCGCCGGCGCGGCCGGACGAGCTGCTGCGGGCCGAGCCGAGGCGGGCGCCTGTGCGCGGGTCGCCGGGGCCGCTGACTGTCCCTGTCCGATGGTGGGCACGGTGGCCCACAGCACCAGCAGAGCCACTGGACTGAGCCCTGCGGCCCAGCGCCAAGTATTTCGCTTCATTAAGTGCTCCTTAGTCCTCGTCAACCGGTCTAAATGGTGAGGCCAGACATTCTAAAACAAATGACCCTCCGGCCTCCGGTCTCATTTGCCCGGACAGAGAACGGATGAGCGGAACCGGCCCGGTCGGGTCGCGTGCGGTTCAGCTCCGGTGCCGCGTTGTGCGCGTGTGACTCCGCTGCAACGGCGCGCGCCTCTGCGGCGACGCGTTCTGCGTCCTCATCCCCGACCTGGCCGAATATCACCAGGCGTATGCCGTGGCCGAGGGCGAGCCGACCGCGTAACGTGAGCTGCCATTTCGCGGCCGGGCCGTGTTACCATTATTTTTCCCCGTACGGTGGATATAGCTCAATGGTTAGAGCGCCGGTCTGTGGCACCGGAGGTTGCGGGTTCAATCCCCGTTATCCACCCCATTCCCCCTGTCTGAATTCAGTACCGCGTCACCGTCAGGCTGTGCCTGTATGGCGGAGCTGTGCGATCCCTCATTTGATTTCCGCGCGTTTCGGTGCATAGTCTCGGCGGCGGTGGCCGCCGATATCCGTGGAGGAGACTGTGAAGCAACTGCTGTCGCGTGCATTGGTGGTGGCCGTATTGGCCGGTGGAGCGCTCGGTGTCCTGCAGGCGCAGAACCCGGCAGGTCAGGCGGCGCCGCCGCAACCGGCGCAGGCGCCGAACGCCGACCCGTATTTCAACAACGCCAATCCTGGTGCGGCACAGTTTCCGCTGGCCGCCTCGGCCGGCACCGACAGTAAGGCGACGACGACCGCGCCCGCAGGCGCAGTGAACCAGGGCGCACTCAACCCGACCACCTGGAAATACGGCACCGCCTTCACCCCGCCGCCGAACGCCGCGCTCTGGAACCCGGTGAAGCTGAAGATGCAGCAGGGCGGCAAGGTGACCGGCGGCACGGTGTTCGGCGCAACCGACCCCGCCACCTACTGCGCAATGGCCAACGCCGGCTACGACTTCATCTGGACCGAGATGCAGCACTCGTCCACCGACTGGCAGAACGTGGCGCGTATGTGGGCCACCTGTCCGCACGCGAAGGCGGTGCCCGGCGTGCGTGTCGCCTACACCGACGAGCGTGAAATCCAGCATGCGCTCGATTCGGGTGCGCTGGTGCTCGTGGTGCCCACCGTCGACACGGTCGAGGAAGCGATTGAAGCCCGTAACTGGGCCTACTTCCCGCCGCTCGGCCGCCGCAGCAACGGCGGCGGGCAGGCGTTCGACCCGGCGGTCTGGGGCGGCGTCCCCGGCGGCTACCGCAACACGATCAACGACAACATCGTGCTGATCCTGATGATCGAGACGCTCGAGGGGCTGAAGAACGCCGACGCCATCGCCAAGGTGCCTGGCGTGTCGGCGGTCTTCGCCGCCAGCGGCGACCTCGGCAACTTCTCGGGCTACCGCCAGGGCACGCCCGACTACGAGCGCGCCATCAACATCGTGCACGATGCCGCCATCAAAGCCGGTGTGAAGCTGTGCGGGCCGTTCGCCTGGCGCGACCGTCCCGACTTCTCGTGCTTCCAGAACGGCAGCGAGACCGCCGCCATCGCGCGCGGCGCCGCCGCGGAACTGGGCACGCTCGCCAACACGCAGCCGGTGCCGCAGGCGGGTCCGTTCGCAAAGAAGTGAACCACCGATCGGGCTGAAACCGGCCGCGTTACCGAGACTTCCCCGCCAAGACGGATAGAAGTTGGCGGGCGACTCACCTTCTAGTGAGAAGCGTGTTTTCACTGACGAAAAACGTCAGCGAACCAATATTTGTCACCATCGGCGGGCGCCGCCAGGCACGATGCCGCTATGAAGGAGGTGCGTGGAGCGTCGCGCAGCTTCCCGTGACGGCGGTGTCCGGCGGCGACGCCGTGGGTGGCGTTCACACTCATCCGTGCCCGCACCGCGCCGCTCGCACCGTGCCGTCCGCCCGTTTCCATCTTTGTAATCGGGCGCCAGGAAGACCGTACTCGGCGCCGTTTATCGCTGATTTCCGCGAGTTCCCCCTCGCACCCTCGCCCGCCATGCCTCGCCGGCGACCTCACGCGAAGGCCGGTGCATCGCGCCCAATTCGCCTCGTTCCGTCCGCGATGGACCCCGTGGAGCTTGGGGCAGGCCGGTCGCGCGCCACGATCTTCTGAGAGTTGGCGCTGCCTTTGCTCAGCGAAGCCGCAGGAATCCCCCGATGAAGACTTCGAGCGGACTGTCCGCTATGACGATTGGTGTACTCGCGTGAAGCAGCTGACCCCGGCTGCGCGGCTGTACGTGTCTAGCGTCATCGTGGCCGCCGCGACCATTCTTGGCGTCACGGCGCCGGGCATGCAGTTCACGCAGCCCGGCCTGTTCCTCACGCTCTTCGTGCTGTCGTGTGCCAGCGCGGCGATGAAGATCACGCTGCCGCTCACCACCAATGTCTCGACGATGTCGGTGTCGTACGCCATCGATTTCGCGTCGCTCATCATGCTCGGCTGGGAGCAGACGCTGCTGGTGGCTGCGGCCAGCGCGTTCAGCCAGTGCGTCCTGAACAACAAGGAACAGCCGCCGCTGCATCGCACCCTGTTCAGCATGGCCACGCTCGTGGTCACGGTGGCGGGGGCCGGCGTGGCGTTCAATCTGCTGTCGTGGCCCGGTCCCGACCCGGTGACCGCCGTCGCCAGGCCGCTGGTCGGCGCCGCCACGATCTACTTCCTGCTGAATACCGGGCTCATTGCCGGCGCCATCGCGCTGGCGTCTCGCCAGCCGGTGTTCACGATCTGGCAGACCAACTTCCTGTGGAGCGCACCGAGCTACTTTGTCGGTGCCGGCGCGGCCGCGCTTGCCGCCTGGGTCATGGCCCGAGTTGGCGTGTGGCTGGCGCCGCTGACCTTCGCGCCGATCTACCTCACCTATCGCACCTATCGCGTCTACCTGGGCCGGCTCGAGGCACAGCGCGACGTGCAGGAGACCTCCGACCTGCACTTGGCGACGATTGAAGCGCTGGCCGCGGCCATCGATGCGAAAGACCAGATGACCCGTGTCCACATCCGGCGCGTACAGGCCTACGCGGCCGGTCTGGCCGAGGTGCTCAATATGACGCCTGGCGAAATCCAGGCGGTGCGCACCGCGGCGCTGCTGCACGACATCGGGAAGCTCGCCATCCCGGCGCACATTCTGTCGAAGCCGGGGCCGCTCACGCCCGAGGAGTTCGCCAAGGTTCGCATCCATCCGCAGATTGGCGCCGAGATCATCGCGTCCGTGCCGTTCCCCGTGCCGGTGGCGCCCATTGTCCTCAGTCACCACGAACGCTGGGACGGCACCGGCTATCCACAGGCGCTCAAGGGCGACCAGATCCCGATCGGCGCCCGCATCATCAGCCTGGTCGACTACTTCGACGTCGTCACCTCTGAGCGCCCGTACCATTCGGCGATGTCGATGGACCGTGCGATCGCGCTCCTCAAGCACGAATCCGGGCGCGCGCTCGACCCTGGCCTGGTCGACATCTTCATCGAAAAGCTGCCCGAGCTGTCGGCGAAGTTCGATGCCGCGCACGTGCCGGTGCCGGGGACTGAAGCGGCGCTGGCCGCCTCGGGCGAGCACAACGCGTTCGAGAACATCGCGCTGGCGCACCAGGAGATCTACGCGCTGTACGAAATCGCCCAGACCATGGGCACCAGCCTGAGCGTGTCGGACACGATGGGGCTCATCTCGTCGAAGCTCGCGGCGATCATCCCGTGGTCGGGCTGCGCCCTGTTTGTGCAGGACGCTGACTCGAACGAGGTGCACTGCCGGTTCGCAACGGGTGTCGACGCGCCGCGCCTGCGCGGGGTCGCGATTCCGGTTGGCGAGGGGTTGTCCGGCTGGGTGGCCCGTCACCGCCGCACGCTGGTGAACGCCAGCCCGCGCATCGAGTTCGAAGCCGCGGGTCTCGATGCCGAATCGCTCACCATCAAGGCGGCGATGGTCTGCCCGCTCGAACTGGGCGAACGCTTCATCGGCTCGCTGGTGCTCTTCCACGACGAAGCCGACCGCTACACCGAAGACCACCGTCGTCTGCTCGTCCGCGTCGCCGAACAGGCAGCGGCCGTCGTCAGCAACTCGCTGGTGTTCGAGCAGACGCAGGAAGAGTCGCTGACCGACCCGCTGACCGGCCTGCCGAACCGCCGCTCGATGATGTCGCGCATCGCCAGCGAGATCAGCCGTTCGGAACGACTGCAGGGCGAACTGGCCGTCATCGTGCTCGACGTCGACGGCTTCAAGCAGATCAACGACTCCTACGGCCACGCCGTCGGCGACCAGGTGCTGCGCGAGATCTCGCGCGCGCTACTCGGGGCGCTGCGTAACTACGACATGTGCGTACGCTTCGCCGGCGACGAATTTGTGGTGGTGCTGGGCGACTGTTCGCCGGATGCCGCCGAACTCAAGCGTCAGGAACTGCAGCGCCACGTCGAGTCGATCGAACTGGAGCTCGACTCGGTGGTACTGAGGGTGGGCGCCAGTGCCGGCGCCGCGGTCTACCCGCACGACGGCCGCACCTACGACGCGCTCATCGCCACGGCCGACCGGCGCATGTATACCGACAAGGCGCTTCGCCGCCGGTTCACCCGCTCGAGCGGGCGCGACTGGGACCCGGTGGCGCCAACCACACCGGCAACGGCGGCCGTCCGCCCGCCAGTTCTGCCGACCCGCCCGAACTGATCCCGCCGCGGCCATCCGCCAGGGCCCCGGAGCCCCTACAATCATCGGGTGACCGAACCCAAGGAACCGATGCGCGTCGTCGATCGCCGCTGGTGGGCGAAACCCGACGCTGAGTCAGACACGCCGGACAGCGCGGACGACCGTCGCGAGCGTAAGCCGACGGTCATCGAAGAGCTCGAACAGCAGCTCACCCGTTCGAATGAACAGTTGCAGGCGGTGTTGACGGAGCACCGCCGTGCCGCCGAGGAATTCGAGCAGGTCAAGCTACGCTTGCGGCGCGACACGGCGCGCGAAGTCGAACGCGGCCGGCGCACGGTGCTCGCCGAGATGCTCGACGTGATGGACAACCTCGACCGCGCCCTGGCCGCCGCCCGCGGCTCAGGCCCCGACACCACCAGCACGTTGCTGCGCGGGGTCGAACTGGTGCGCGAGCAGTTCCTCGGCAAGCTCGAGGGGTTCGGCGTGCAGTTGCTGCCGGCGCTCCACAGCCCGTTCGATCCCCAGGTGCACGAAGCGGTGTCGATGACGCCGGTCGCCGACCCCGCGATGCACGGTGTCGTGATTGCGGTGGCCGCCGAGGGCTACGTCATCGGCGACGAACTGCTGCGGCCCGCCTCGGTCGTGGTCGGCACCCATGGCTGACACTCCGGATATCGTTGAACGCCGGCGCCGCTACATCCAGCGCCAGATCGCCCTCAACCAGGGTGACGTGAACGTGCGCTTCCGCGGCCAGCCGCCGCAGGGGAACGGCGCGGCGAACCGTCACGGCATGCCGCGACTGCCGGTCGGGCAGCACGAGGTGCGGAACTGGCCGGTGCTCGACCTCGGCGACCTCCCGGACATCGACCTGCAGACGTGGCGGCTGGAGGTGGGCGGCCTCGTCGAGCATCCGTTCACGCTGACGTGGGACCAGTTCATGGCGCTCCCACAGGTTGATGACGTCAGCGACTTTCACTGCGTCACCACCTGGAGCCGCTACGACAACCACTGGCGCGGTGTCCGCTTCAGCACGCTGGCCGAGATGGCGGTGCCGAAGGAGGAGGCGACGTTCGTCCTCTGCACCGGCTACGACCAGATGCCCGGCAGCGACATTCCGTACACAACGAACCTGCCGCTCGAGCGGGCGATTGAAGACGATGTGCTGCTGGTCCACACGTGGGAGGGGCGTCCGCTGCCGCACGAACACGGCGGACCGCTTCGCATGATCACGCCGAAGCTCTACGCCTGGAAGGGGACGAAGTGGATCCGGAAGATCGAGTTCCTGCCCGAGAACCAGCGCGGCTTCTGGGAACTGCGCGGCTACTCGAATTCGGCCGAGCCGTGGTTCAACGACCGGTATTCCACTCCGTGACGGACGGCTTCAGGCTCCGGGCATGGCTGAAGCCCAGAGCCAGAAGCCCAGAGTCTATTTGGGTTCGAACCTGTAGACGACGTAGCGAATCGGTCCGTCGAGCTGACTGAGGCGGTGCGCCATGCCGGCGGGCACGACGAACACATCGCCTGGCGCCAGTCTCTGCGTGGTGCCGCCGACATGTGTGCCCGTGTGGCTCATGCCAGCCCCGAGGCTCGTGAGGTCCGATTCCTTCACGTTCTCGATGAGGCCGCCGGTCATGATCGTCCCGGCGCCTT
>Ga0114970_10001821_pt1 | contig 15953 bp, 15 predicted proteins | sample M_140205_XF_Meta_FD_87030 | JGI IMG/M metagenome (GOLD analysis project Ga0114970, IMG submission 87030) | Freshwater microbial communities from Lake Montjoie, Canada to study carbon cycling - M_140205_XF_MetaG | ecosystem: Environmental > Aquatic > Freshwater > Lake | place: Lake Montjoie... | reverse complement strand
CCGCCCCAAGCACGAGGGAGGGGGGGGTGAGAAAAAAGGAGGGGGGGGGGGGGGGAAGCGCCCTGTTGCCTCCTCTACAAAAGTTACTCTACTGTCACCGATTTAGCCAAATTTCGAGGCTGATCCACATCCGTTCCCCGCAAGACAGCGATGGAATACGAAAAAAGTTGCAGAGGAATGATACTCAAAATGGACTGCAAGTCCTCTTGTTCAATCTGCGGACAGATCAACATATGCTCACAAAGACCCGCCAATCGCGTGTCCTCCTTTGCGCCCACCCCAATTACACGGCCCCCACGAGCACAGACTTCTTCAATGTTCGAAAGCATCTTCTCATAGTGAGAATCCCGCGGTGCCAAGGCCACGATGGGCAAATGCCGATCTACCAAGGCAATGGGTCCGTGCTTCAGCTCTCCTCCGGCATACCCTTCCGCATGGATATAGGAAATTTCTTTGAGCTTTAATGCCCCTTCCATAGCGATGGGAAAGCTATTGCCTCGGCCCAAGAACAAGCAATTCGTGGATTCAAAATAGGCTTGTGCCACGTGTTCCACTTGCTCGTACTGTTGCAACGCCTGCTCCACTAACGCAGGCAACCGTTGCAAGTAAGCGCGTTGTTTGGCAAGCTCTGTTTCTGAAATTTTCCCACGCTGAACCCCCATACCCAAGGTCAACAAGTACAAGTCCAGCACCATGGCCACAAAGGCCTTAGTGGAAGCCACGCCCACTTCGGGGCCTGCTTCCATGTAGAAGGTGGAATCGGCCACCCGAGAGATGGACGAAAAAGGTACATTGCAAATAGCATAGATGGGACAACCCGCTTGCTTCGCAAATTTAATGCTCGCTAACGTATCGAGGGTTTCCCCTGACTGGGTCATGGCAATCACCAAGGTGTTGGCATCCAAATAGGGACTGCGATAGCGAAACTCACTGGCAAGTTCCACCGTAACCGGAAGATGGACCCACTTCTCAAGAAAGTATTTTCCGAGCATCCCCGCGAGACAGGCTGTGCCACACCCCACAATATGGATCCGTTGAATGGCATCGAGGGGAAACCCTTTCAACCCGATATCTTCTTCTTTCAACTGGAAAGTACCCGAGTGAAATACCCGCTCAATGGTTTTTCGAATGACTGCAGGCTGCTCGTAGATCTCCTTCAACATGAAGTGCCGGTACCCGTTTTTTTCTGCCAAAAATTGGGTTTGAGGCAATACCTTTCGATCCTGTTGCAGCGGTTTTCCCGCAAAATCTTGTAAGGAAATTTCTGTAGCCGTGATTTTTGCTACTTGCCCATCTTCCATGAAAATCATTTCCTGGGTATGGGGCAAGAGAGCCAGAGCATCGGAGGCAAAGAAATTTTCTCCTTTCCCACATCCGATGACCAAGGGAGAGGAATTTTTCACCACATAGAAGACCCCTGGCTCCGCTTGAGCCATCACCGCAAAGGCAAACGCCCCCTCCAAAAGAGGGATCACGCGAGTCACCGCACCGGTCAAGCTTTTGTCTTTCTTGTACTCTCGATGCACCAGATGCAGAATTACCTCTGTATCCGTCTCGGAAGTAAATACGGCGCCCTGCTGGAGCAATGCAATTTTGAGGGTTTGATAATTCTCGATGATCCCATTGTGAATCACCGCAAATCCATCATAGGTATGAGGATGAGCATTTTCTACCGAAGGGATTCCGTGAGTAGCCCATCGGGTATGCCCCATTCCCATCTTGGCGTCGGCAGATAAGTGAGGCAACTGAGATTCGAGCTCAAACAATTTCCCCACGGACCTTACCACTTCGATCTTGCCATCGGAAAGCACCACGATCCCAGCAGAGTCATAGCCTCGGTATTCGAGTTTCTTCAATCCCTCGTAGATCATATCCGGACAAGGCTTGTCGCCCACATACCCCATAATGCCACACATAGATCACCCCTTTTCGTGAAACTTCGACGATAGATACAAGCGCATCTCTTCCAATTGCTCCGGCGTATTGACCCCCTGAAACGGGCGCCAATCTACGGCTTCCACCACTTCAATCCCATATCCGGCTTGTTTCCCTAGGGCAAAGCAGTCCGGCAAATAATATTCCTGCTGGGCATTGCGATTTTCCACTTGAGCCAAGAGGGAAAACAACACGTGGGTTTTGCCCCAAATAATGCCCGAATTACAAAGAGTTTCGCGTTTTTCTTCCGCACTTGCATCCTTCTCTTCCACGATGCGAGAAAAGCTTCCCCCCGTTTCGCATAAAATTCGCCCATAGCCCGTGGGGGACGGCGGACGAAATCCCAGCAAACCTAGGTCCGCCTTAGCTGCCTCTACACGAACCAAAAATGCCTCGAGATCGGCTACGGTCACACCAGGCATATCCCCATTGCAGATCAAAACAGACTCACTCTCAATCGGGATGCCTCGCAAAAGACGGTGGGAAGCATAGGGTACCTTCCCGGCTCCCAACAACAAGTCCTGACAGGCACCCACCGCACTGGCTGTACCATTGCGTACCTCTTGTATGCACACAGAAATAGAGGGGTTTTCTTCCATCACCCGAGCAAAAGGCGCAGGATCCGGACCGAGAACCCAAGCGATATGGCCCACCCGTATCTCTTGCAGCACACGGGTGACTCGCTCCAGCATGGACACGCCATCGATGGAATGGAGCACCTTAGGCAAGGGGCTGTTCATTCGTTTTCCCTCGCCTGCAGCCAAAAGGATCCCCGTGATTTTGCCTGGGTCCTGCATCAAAGTTCTCCCTTGTGTCCATTCAACAGTAGACGTTTACGCAAAAAACAGCATAGTATGAAGGCGCAATTACCATGTAGATGTATCATACATACCCCGTATAGGTGAAGACCCGTGAGGCTACTCCAAAAAATAAAAGATTTCAAAGCCCAACGCAGAGCGAAAGCGATTGAAGGCAACCTCAAGACCCTGCAAAATCCCAAGGCCATTCGAGAGGATCGAGTGGCAGCCCTCGAGTTTTTCTGCAGCTATCCAGAAGCTACTGTCGCTGTACCCGCCTTGCTTCAACGATTTGGTTTCAGCTTGGATCACGGCATCTATGATGCCAGAGAAAAAGAAAGTGCCTTTGAAGGCATCCTCAAGCAAGGCAAAGCGGCAATCGAAATTGTACGAGCGCACTTGCAGGAAACCCACTTCATTGCCTGGCCACTCAAGATTTTGGGGAAGCTCGCTTCCGAGACCGAGATGCGAGAGATTTTAGAAAATTGCCTCGACTACGGGGATATCGCCCTCGATGCAGACAAAACCGATAAAAACTACGATATTTTGTGTCATGTTCGAGACTTCACCTTGGAGGCCCCCCACAAAAAAATGGGGCCTTTTCTCGAAGCCCATGATGAACGCATCCGCTACGCTGCGGTAGAGGTCTTGTTACGGCAGCCCCATACCCCCGAAATCGGCCGCCTACTCGAGCGTTTCATCCCTGACTTTTCTGCGGAAAATACCCGCCTGCACCAAGTGATCTTGGACGCCTATCTGGCGGAAAAGTGGAAAGTGGCAGAACCAGAACGCTTGGTGAATGCTGGACTACCCGCCGGCATTTATCTTACCCCCGAAGGCACCCTCTCCGCTCGCGCCTAACCGGCAATAACCATCCATTTTCATTGTTTTTACTTCGCATTCGAGCTATAGGGAGCCCATCGTCTCTGTGCCTTCTGTTTCATTCTGTCGTCTCCACACTGAAAGGGACCCCATGCGACATCGAATCTGGAAAAAACTTGCCCCCGTCGTCTTCGTCATCCTCGGAACCGGCGTCATCGCCAATGGGGCGGAGGACTTCGAATATCCTACTCACGAAGACTGGGCTTCCCGCCCCCCATCTTCAGAAGCAGAGGTTCTCTCCACAGAGGAGGCTATCGAAACTGCCCGCGCGGAGGCACAGACACTTCGCGCACTCGCTCAGCAAGCAGCAGCGAAGGCGGAAGAGGCCCTGGCCACCTTCGATCCAGAAGTTTGGACAGTCTTTCATGATGCAGCCGGCCAGAGGAGAATGAGGGAAGTCGAAGAGCAAAGAACCCAGCTCACCCAACTTTTACATAAAAAAGTAAAGACGGACCAAGAGGCCTGCTTAACCGAAGCCAAGGTTGCCGACCTTGCAGCTACGCAACAAGAGAAAAAAGCCATAGATCTACAGCGTGTTGCGGATCTGCACACAAGCTTGGCAAAAACCATGCGAATCGCAGCCAATAACCAAGCCCGAAACACCCTTCTTTTGACAAGGCACTCTATGGAGGCAGCCGCAGCGCATGCCAACCACTGCCAGGAAAACTGCAAAAAAGGTTTTCATACAACGCAATGTCTTGTGAATGCCTTCGTAATGGCCACCCTTGCCAAGGAAGCGGCAAAGGCCACACAAGAACAAGCACGAGCCGACCGTCCACTCCATGATAACCTCGGGCAAAATACGCAACTCTATGTATTAAATTCTGCCATTTCCCGTGCCTCCTCAGATCTTGCACCCTCAGATGAGGATGGGGAGATTATCGTTGCGCCCCCATCAACACCCAGCTCAGAATTCCTCCCAGCCCCAGAAGAAATATAGTCCGCACAAAGCCCCCACTAGGGGCTATTTTCCCCTTTACTTCTAAACCAACCGAGATTGTTTCCTTACCTTTTGATTTTACAGCTTTTTGCAAAACCCCCCTCTCCGCTCGCCCAGAGAACACAGGCTTGCCATTTCCCATAAGTTTTGGTATGGTGCCTGCCACCTTGTGTTATTTATCCACAGAATCGAGATCGATAGTATGAAACGTACGTACCAACCCAGCGAATTGAAAAAACTCCGAACCCATGGCTTCCGCGAGAGAATGTCCACCGCCAACGGCCGTAACGTACTGAAAAGACGACGCGCCAAAGGCCGCGCTCGCTTGACACCTGTTGCATACAAGAAGTAATCCCGTGATGGAAAAGTCGCAGCACCCCGCCCATGGCAAGAAAGACCGGCTGACCTGTAAAGCCGAGTTTGATCGGGTGTTTGCGGCGCCTCGCAAGCGAGTCACGCGAGAATTGGTGATCCTCACCCTCGCATCCCCTGCGGGAGTGGAATCCGAAGGCCGCATCGGCTTGGTTGTCAGCCGAAAGGTGGGCAATGCCGTACATCGTAACCGGGGAAAACGCCGGTTACGAGAGATCTTTCGCAAGATCCCGACGGAAAACAAAGCTGGGCAAGACATCGTATTTATAGCCCGTCCTTGTCTTCGGACCACCTCTTTCCAGCATCTCGAAGGGGTGGTAACCTCTGCCCTTGCTTCTCTGGCGATGCATAGACCCCAGCCCAGTTAACCACAAAGGCTCCCATGCACACTCTTGGTTCCGCATACGCAAAAAAAGCAGCCATTGCGGGCCTTCGATTGTATCAAGGCTATGTATCTCCGTATCTACCCCCTCGCTGTCGCTTCTACCCCACATGCTCTGAGTATGCCGTCCAGTGCCTGCAACAAGACCCTGGATTCCGGGCCCTACGGAAAATTTTTGTACGCCTTTTTTCTTGCAACCCCTTTCATCCCGGTGGAGTAGATTTACCTTGAATATGGACCGAAAAAGCCTGATTGCCATTGTTGTTTGTAGCTGTTTTTACTTTGGGTACGAGTACTATCTCAACCAGAAATATCCCGATCGATTTACCCCGAAGACCTCCACCTCTTCTGCGCCCGAGGCTGCGCCTACATCGGCTTCCCCTCTGAATACAAGCACTCAGCTAGGGTCCCCCACTGCCGCAACAGCTGTAACGACAGCTTCTTCAGCCAATACCATCCCCATGCTTCAGCTGGAGGAGTTGGCTTTAGAGAACGGTACCAGCCGGTACCAGTTCAACCAACAAACAGGCGGCATGGAGCAGGTCATCCTGAAGCAGTACCAAAACGATGCTCGTTCGGGTCCCATGAAACTCTTGGAATCCCCTTGGCTGCTTCAACCGAGTTTGCCCACAGAAACCCAATTGCACGAAGGATTCGAAGCCCATCGCCTTGATGACCACACCCTTGTCTTCCGTCGTGACACCCCCGAATGGAGACTCGAGCATCGTTTTGCTATCCCTGAATCTGGCTACGGTATGGACATCACCTGCTCTTGGGAAAACTTGACCACGAACACACGCAACTTGGACACCCTGGTGCGCATGAGCCAAGATGTACCTTTTGCTCCGGCAAAATCGAGCTTTCTTCAAGCCAGTCCCGTACAACGACACTCTGTGGTGGCGACCCTCAATACGAAAACCGAATGGGAAGATGTAGAGAAATACTGCAAAGATGCAGATAAAACCGAACCCCTTTTTGCAGGCATCAATCAAAGCCTTGAAATGATAGGATTTGATCATCACTATTTCTTAGCAGCCGTATTGCCCCGCGCAACCAATATCACCGTCGGGGTCACCAAGGCACCCGGCACACATACCACCCATTGCCCCATGTTTGTGACCCAACTCTCTTCCCAGGGTAGTGTAGCGCCTCATACAAAAGTAGAGCTTCACTATAAATCTTGGATGGGCCCTAAATCTCCAGAACTCCTACGCGCCTATGATGACAAACTAGAGCAAGCCATCGACCTCGGATTTTTCAATCTCGTAGGACGTCTCTTGCTACAAGCCATTCATTTGGTACACAGCTGGGTGCATAACTGGGGATTGGCCATTATTCTCTTCACCTTGTTCTTGAAGTTTCTCTTTTACCCTCTGACGAAGCAAGCCTCTGTGGCTATGAAACGGGCGCAAAAATTCAATCCGGAATTGGCTCAAATTCGAGAGAAGTTCAAGGCCGACCCCACACGTCAACAGCAAGAAGTGATGAAATTTATGGCGCTCCATAAAATCAATCCTCTGAAGGGCTGTCTGCCAATTTTGCCCACCATCCCCGTTTTCTTTGCCTTCTATCGTGTGTTGCCCACCTCCATTGAGTTGCGACATGCGCCCTTTGTTGGATGGATTCAGGACTTGTCTGCGGCTGACCCATACTACATTACGCCTATTTTGCTCGGTGTCTGTATGTTCGTACAACAAAAATTGACGCCCACAACAGGACTTGACAAGACCCAAGAGAAAATGATGATGATCATGCCCATCGTTTTTGCTGCAATGATGCTCACCTTGCCTGCGGGATTGGTTCTCTACATGTTGACCAACACCTTAGTTTCTATTGGGCAGCAAAGATGGTTAAACCGAAAGCCAGCTTGAGTTTGCATACAAGGAAGTCCGAATATGATCATTGCCGTTGAAGCAAAATCTTTGCCCTTGGCCCTCGTAAAAGCAGCCAGTAAATTGGGTCTGACCCAAGAGGAAGTGGCATATAAAGTTGTGGAAAAAAGCCGGGGTTTTTTAGGCCTATTTGGAGGCTGTGTCAAAATTGAGGCTTGGAAAAAACCCATAAGAAGTCGGGAGCCCTACAGAGAGAAGCGTCGACGGTTACCCGAAGCCCCTCGGACGAATACTGCCTCAGCCGAAGAGATGGAGAAATTGACCCAAGAAGTGAAACTTGCTTGCGAGAAATTATGTACCCTTATGGGAGAAGCGCCCCAATCTATCGAGGCCTTCTACCGAGAAGATACCATCCATCTCAATGTGCAAGATGAAACACTCCTTTCCATTGTGAAGCGCAATGCAAAGCTCATCGATGCTTTTGAGCATATCTTGCGTAAGATCCCTTCTGGACATGACATCTCCTTTCGGGTTTTTCTGGATGTAGGAGAGATGCGAAAAGCCAGAGAAGCGGAGTTGCTTGGTGTTGCGGAGGATCTATCCCAGAAAGTCCACCAAGACAAAAAGCCCATTATACTCAACTACCGAAGCGCCTACGATCGAAAGATCATCCATATGGCCCTCGATCAAGATGACCGTGTTTATACGAAATCTATCGGCAATGGCCCCAATCGCAAGTTGATGATTTTGCCTAACACCCAAGGTTCCCATGGGTGATCAGGATCCCATCGTTGCGTTATCCAGTGGCAAAGATGCGGCCGCCATTGCCATTCTGCGTGTGACAGGGGAGGGCTGTCACGCTCTCTTACAAACCTGTTTGTTCACCCAGTCCGAGTGGAAGGCGCGCACCTTACTCCTGTGCGAATTTCGAGATGAAACCGGTACCGTACTCGATGCCCCCATGGTGGCTTTCTTTTATGGACCCGCCTCCTATACAGGACAAGATGGAGCCGAAATCTTCCTCCATGGGAGTCCCTATCTCGTACGAAAATGTTTAGAGACCCTATACAAAGCTGGATTTCGACAAGCCACCGGAGGGGAGTTCACCCGACGAGCCTTCCTCAACGGGAAAATGGACCTTACCACCGCAGAGGGCATCGATGCCCTTGTGCATTCCGTTTCTGAGCAACAATGGATGGCTGCGCAACAGTTGACCTCAGGAAAACTCCATACCACCGTAGGAGAGCTTCGAAAGTCCTTGCTCCAAACCCTCGCCTTGCTCAATGCCATGATCGATTTTCCCGACGAGGAAGAAACATCTCGTTTACAGCTCGCAGGGGTACTCCCCTCTATCCGGCAGACCCAGCAACGAATGGAGACCTTGGTCAAGAGCTATCAGAGTGGCACCATCTCTCGCAATGGGCTCAAGATTGCCATCGTGGGACCTCCCAATGCAGGAAAATCCACCTTGCTCAATACGCTCTTGCAATATGAGCGAGCCATCATCAGTCCAGAAGCGGGTACGACGAGAGACTTTCTCGAGGAATCTTTACTGCTCGAAGGACGCATCATCCGATTGATCGATACAGCTGGCATTCGAGATACAGAAGAAACCGTCGAAAGCATTGGGATTGAACGCTCCTATGCCCAAGCCCGACAGGCCGATGTGGTGCTATTTTTATTCCCCGTGGATACGTACTGCGAAAAAGCCCCTCCTCTTCAAGACTGGATCGATGCCATCCAACCCTCTGCTTATCTCCCCCTTCTCACGAAGAGGGATTTGGGAACCCCCACATGGGATACCACAGACTGGCTCTCCATTTCTTGTGAAAAAGAGGCAGGAATTTCGGCTCTACAAGCAAAGCTGATCCATTTGGTAGACTTCCACGTGGGCCGCTCTCGTGAGGCAGATTGTTTTATCAGCAACCAACGTCACCTCCATGCCTTGCAGGAAGCCAAGAAAAACGTAGACGCCTACTTGTCAGCTTGGCAAAGCGAAGGAGAGGAAACCTTGGCTTTTGAAATCCAAGAGGCCGTTTCCCATTTGGAAGAGATCATCGGAAAAATCACACCAGACAACCTCTTGGATGTGATCTTCTCCCAATTTTGTATCGGAAAATAACTGCGGAGTTCTCCCCATGTTGCAGCAGCTCGATCCTCTCATTCTGAAACGGGCCACAGAATGGGCCACCTCTCCCATCTTTGATAAAGACACCCAAAACGAAATTGCGACCTTACTGGAAAAGAAAGATACTAAATCTCTCTCCGACCGATTCTATCGAGACCTAGAATTGGGTACCGGAGGATTGCGTGGCATACTCGGTGCGGGTACGGCCTACATGAACCTTTACAACATTCGAAAAGCCACCACCGCGTTGGCTCTACATATGAAAACCCAGTTTCCTGGACAACCCCTTTCCGTAGCTTTGTCCTACGACTCTCGAAATTTCTCCCGATTTTTTGCGGAACGTGCGGTGGAAGTATTGGCGCACCATGGGATCCACTCCCTCTTGACCACCGAGATGCGACCCGTTCCTTTTCTCTCCTTTATGGTTCGCAAGTATCACTGTCATGCGGGGATTTGCATCACGGCAAGCCACAACCCCCCTGCCTACAACGGATACAAAGTCTATTGGCAGGATGGGGCGCAACTAACCCCTCCCCACGATCAACACATGATCGAGCAGTACAATGCCCTCACTGATTATGGGGCCCTCGCCTATCTTCCCCTGACTGAGGTGGAAAAAGCTGAACTGCTTACCCATGTGGGAGCAGAGTTAGATGAGGCGTACTATGAAAAAGCGATGCGGTACTCTTTCCATAAAGAAGGCCGAGAGGGTGTATCCTTGGTGTACACACCCATTCATGGTACAGGCATTTTTGTTGTACCTCCCGTTCTCGAGCGATTTGGATTTCACCATGTATCCATCGTGGAATCCCAAAAAACACCCGATGGGAACTTTCCCACGGTGAAATCTCCCAACCCCGAAGAGCCCTCTGCCTGGGAACACGCACTGGTCTTAGCCAAGGAAAAGCGGGCAGATTTAGTGTTTGCTACGGATCCCGATAGCGATCGCATTGGGGTTCTTGCACGAAAAGGAGAAGACTACGTGCGCCTCAATGGGAACCAAATTGGCGCCCTCTTGACGGAGTATGTGTTGGCAAGCCTCCAAGAAAAAGGAGAATTGCCAGAGAATGCACTCATGGTCACCACCATCGTGACCTCGGATTTGCAACGGGATATTGCTACCTCTCACAACGTGCACAGTGAACAAACCCTTACGGGATTTAAGTGGATTGGGGATCGAATCGAAGCCTATGAATCCGGTCGACGCACCCCATACCGGCAGTTTATTTGTGGAGGAGAGGAGAGTTTTGGATTTTTAGCAGGGACATTTATTCGAGATAAAGATGCGGTGCTTAGCTGCGCCCTTTTTGCTGAAATGTGTGCTTACCATCGAACGAAAGGACATTCTATTCTCGATGTGCTAGATCAACTCTTTCTCCAACATGGGGTCTACCACGAAACCCTTTCCACCTTCACCCGAGAGGGGAAAGAGGGAGCAGAAGAGATCAAACGAGCCATGGCAAACATGCGTCGTCACCTCCCCACTTCTCTGGGAGGATTCTCTGTGATGGAAGTCTATGACTACAAAAACAGAACGAAGCTACATCTTCGCTCTGGAAAAACCGAAGCCTTGGAACTCCCCGTATCCGATGTGCTTCAACTGGTTCTCGAGAATGGAAGCAAGGTCAGCATTCGACCCTCCGGTACAGAGCCCAAGATCAAGATTTATCTCTCTGTGAAACGTGCAGCCAATCTGGTGACTCGAGAAGCTCTCCCCCAGATCAAGGAGGAGCTTGCCTTACTAGCAAGCCAAATCGAAGCCGAGTTTTTAGCTGGGTTGAAGTTTACCTAGCCACTTTTCGGTTAATCACGTGAATCTCTTGATAGAGACTCAGCATTTTATCTCTCGCTTTATCCAGCGACTCCAATAACCTAGATGAAGCCTTAGAAGGGGATGCAATGCCTTGTTCCCAAGACCGCACGGTTTTCACGCTAATACCTAATAGCTCTGCAAAAAGAGGCTGACTCAACCCTACCTTCTCTCTAATCCGTTTGATATCCTTAGCAGTGAAAGAAGGTACGGGAATAATTTCCCAGGCAATCACTACAGCCGATGCTTTTTTCCCCTTCACATAGGCCTTTGCTTCTTGCAAACTCTCCATTAACAAAGAAAAAGTTTCTTTTTTCATTTTTCCAGCTCTCTTTCAATATCTTTCACAGCCTGCGACAAAAGTCTTCTCTGTTCAAAGCTTAAATCCTCCTCTTCATTTTTGAGAAGAAGAAAGAACAGAAAAATTTTCCCTGCCCATACAAAATCTTTATAAATTACGCGACCTCCGCCTCGCTTGCCTCTTCCAGAAGCAGGGACTCTAATTTTCCTAAGCCCGGAGGTTCCTTGAATAACAACCCCTGCATCTGGATTCATCAATAAGAACTGCTGAAGCGATCGAAGATCTGCATCCGACAATCCCGCATTTTCCCAACACTTTCTAAAAACAGGCGTCTCTATGAATTCGCGAATCATCGAAGCCTCACATAGAAGTACCATTTAATAGTAGTGCTTTTAAATGGCACCGTCAAGCCTCTTTCATTTTTCCGCCAAAAGTGTGCAGATTTGACATCCAAATGCTAAATTCGCACACTTTTGGCGGAGGAAAAGCTACTCGCACATATCGATAAATCCATTCTATAGACTCCTCTTGCGATATGGTATCTACATGAAATCATAGGTTTTCCCATTGGAAGAAACCCACCCCCTAACCCAAGTTCAAACAAAAGGATCCCACCATGGGTGTCTCCGCAGATTTTGAGATGTTGCAAGAAAAGCGAAACAAACTCCTCGAAGCAGGCGGCCTATCCCGCATTGCCCATCAACACGATCAAGGGAAGCTTACCGCACGGGAGCGCGTGCACCTGCTCTGTGATCCTGGGAGCTTCTTTGAAACCGATGCCTTCGTGGAACACGATTGCCAAGACTTTGGCATGGAGAAGCGCCGTTTCTTAGGCGACGGGGTCATTACCGGCTGGGGCCAGATCAACGGCACACGGATCTATCTCTTTGCCCAGGATTTCACCGTACTTGGCGGGAGTCTGTCGGCGGCCCATGCTAAGAAAATTTGCAAGATCTACCGTCTGGCCATCCAAAACAAAGCCCCCATTATCGGGATGAGCGACTCTGGTGGGGCCCGCATTCACGAAGGCGTCGCAAGCCTTGGAGGCTATGCCGATCTCTTCTACCTCAACGTACAAGCGAGCGGCGTGATCCCACAACTCTCGCTCATTATGGGACCCTGTGCGGGAGGAGCTGTGTATTCGCCTGCTCTCACAGACTTCATTTTTATGGTGGATGGCACAAGCCACATGTTCATCACCGGGCCCGATGTGATCCAAACCGTTACGGGAGAAGTGATCTCTTTCGATGATCTGGGAGGGGCCCAAACCCATACGCAAACCAGCGGCGTGGTGGACCTTCGCTTTCCCGATGAGGTGGCTATGCTTCAAGCCGCGCGTACGTGGTGTGACTACGTGAGCCAGACGAGTAAACCTGCGCCCATCCTCGACCGAGAGCCGGAAATCGAACGCCAACGCATTCTCAACCAAATCATGCCCGATAACCGGAATATGCCCTATTCCATGCATACTGTAATTGAGTCCATCTTTGATCCCGATTCCTTCTGGGAAATGAAAACGGAATTTGCGGGGAACCTTCTCACGGGATTTGCTCGACTCGACGGTAAAACCATGGGCATTGTAGCGAATAATCCAGAACAACTCGCAGGGGTACTCGACATCCAAGCCTCCGTCAAAGGGGCTCGCTTTGTACGATTCTGCGATGCCTTCGACATTCCCATTATGACCTTCGTGGATGTCCCCGGGTTTTTGCCTGGAAGCGACCAAGAGCAGGATGGGATTATCCGACATGGCGCTAAACTCCTCTATGCCTTCTGCGAAAGCACAGTACCCCGGTTTACGGTAATCACACGCAAGGCCTACGGGGGAGCCTATGATGTGATGAACTCAAAGCACATTGGCGCCGACCTAAATATCGCATGGCCTGGAGCTGAAATCGCCGTCATGGGCTCCCAAGGAGCCGCCAAAATTATCTTTCGTAGTGATATCCAAGGGGCTTCCGATCCCAAAGCCAAGGAGAAGGAGGTTACCGCCGAGTACGCCCAAAAATTTGAGAACCCGTACTTGGCTGCGGCCAGAGGGTTTTTGGATGCCGTGATTTTTCCAGAGGAAACAAGGCGGTACCTCATCGAAGGGCTCCATACTTGCGAAAAAAAGCGGGTGGATGTCCCCATGCGAAAACATGGCAACATCCCTCTATAAGAAAGGGGATGCCAAAGCTCTGTGGTAAAATAACGGAAGAAATTCCTTCCCCTTTTTATACACGAGTGCTCTATGCAACCCTCCTCTTTTTGGTTTCTCTTTTTTGCTCTTTCCCTCTCTGCTTGTGGAAGCAAATCAAGCAAGAAGACCACGACGCAGTTGGTGAAAAGCATCGAAAGCATTCTCCTTACCTCCACGCAAACAACTACAGAAACCCAAATTTCTGCCAACTCCAGTACAGAAACCGTTACCGCCTCCGTCACCAACTCCAGTACAGAGACCGTTACCGCCTCCGTCACCAACTCCACAATCACGGTGACTTCCTCTGCGACGACCAACGAAGCCAGCAGTACCACCACAACGGTCACAGTGACTCATCCCATTGGGGGAACGATCAGCGGATTGGTGGGTACGGTCATCTTGCAAAATAATAACGGAGACAACCTACTCTTGGATACCAATGGAGCCTTTATCTTTGCGACATCTATAGCTCAAGGTGCCACCTACTCTGTCTCTGTATTTGAACAACCTACGCAGCAAGTATGCACAGCTAGCCGGAATACAGGCACTGTCACAGCGGCTGTGACCACGGTATCGATTATATGCAGTACAAATGCCTATACAGTGGGAGGATCCCTTACAGGCGTCACAGGCACCATCACACTCCAAAACAATGGAACGGATACGCTTTCTCTCACAGCAATCCAGACTCCATTTACCTTTACCAATGAAGTAGCCTATGGCGCACCCTACACGGTGCTAGTCACCACCCCACCCACCACACAAACCTGCTCCCTGAGTCAGGGAACTGGAACCATGGGAGCTGGCAATGTGACGAATGTTGCGGTGAGTTGCTTAACCATTCCTTCGATTACATTTTCGGATATTACAAAATATTGGACATTTGGACAAACCATCACCCAGACTTTCGCTGCCACCTCCAACAGTCCTGGAGCCTTTACCTATTCCATTAGCTCCAACACCCTCGCCTCCATCAGCAATAGTACATGCACCATGTCCCATATAGGAACCGCTACGATTACAGCTACAGAGGCAGCCTCCGGTCAATATGCAGCTGCGACAAAAACAGCTCTTGTTACAGTGGGAGTAAACTACTGCGTCTCCCAACCATGCCTGAATGGAGGCACCTGCACAAATTTATCAGACAACTATTCGTGCTCTTGCGTGTCTCCCTATTCAGGTGTTATTTGTGAGCTATCTGACACAAATTGCAGTGCCGGTGGATTTTGTCTAAATGGAGGTACATGCATTGCTGATCCCGGTGGAGGGTCTTGCGCATGCACTGCATGTTTTACAGGACCTCACTGCGAACAATTAAATCCTGACTGCGCTTAAGTATAGTAGGTCATACCCAACTCAGCACAACCTTTGCCGCTTCTCCCTTTCGCAATAACGAGAAGCCCTTCTCAAATTCTTGAAACGAAAATCGGTGGGTGATGACGGGATCGATCACAAGCCCGCTCTGTAGCATGGCTGACATCTTGTACCAGGTTTCAAACATCTCTCGACCATAGATGCCTTTGAGTAGTAGCCCTTTGAAGATCACATGATCCCAGTTGATGGCTACATCCGATCCTAATAGCCCAAGGAGCACCACCTTGCCCCCATGGTTCATGGTATCGAGGAGAGAGGCGAATGCTGTCCCATTGCCAGACATTTCGAGTCCCACATCGAATCCTTCCACAATTCCAAGCTCACGCATCACTCCGTGAAGATCAGTCTTCCTCGGGTCGATGGCTCGCGTAGCCCCCATTTGTCGAGCCAAAGACAAGCGGGTCTCGTTCAAATCCGTTACCACCACATTGCGTGCGCCCACGTGTTTGGCGATGGCCACTGCCATCAATCCCACAGGCCCCGCTCCGGTAATGAGTACATCTTCTCCCACCAAATCAAAGGACAATGCGGTGTGCACAGCATTGCCATAAGGGTCGAAGATGGAACCCAACTCATCGGAAATGGAGTCATGGAGTTTGAATACATTCTGCGCTGGCATAATGAGGTACTCAGCAAATGCCCCATTTCGGTTCACCCCCGTACCTTGGGTGAGACGACAAAGGAACTGACGTCCCCCTCGACAGTTGCGGCAAAAGCCACAGGTGATATGCCCTTCTCCCGATACGCGATCACCAATCTTCAACGGATGATGCACCTCAGAACCGATTTCCACCACACGACCCATAAACTCATGACCAATGATCAGAGGGGTTTTGATGGTCCGTTGGGCCCAAGCATCCCACTCATAGATATGGAGATCCGTGCCACAGATGGCCGTCTTTTCGATTCGGATTTTTACCTCACCCGGACCCACGCGAGGCTCTTCTACTTTTTCTAACCAGAGGCCTGGTTCTGCCCGTTTTTTTATCAGTGCGTGCATCATGGATATTTCCTTTTT
>Ga0114970_10001820_pt1 | contig 15954 bp, 10 predicted proteins | sample M_140205_XF_Meta_FD_87030 | JGI IMG/M metagenome (GOLD analysis project Ga0114970, IMG submission 87030) | Freshwater microbial communities from Lake Montjoie, Canada to study carbon cycling - M_140205_XF_MetaG | ecosystem: Environmental > Aquatic > Freshwater > Lake | place: Lake Montjoie... | reverse complement strand
TTGTCTGCTTATAAAGCAAATTTAAGAATGATTAGTGGTGGAGATTCTAGTGATTTAAATTCAACATTAATAATACCAGATGATTATGTTCCAATAATAGTAGAATATATTAAAGGTCAATTGGCTTTTGAAAGGTCAAGACCAATTGATGTCAGTAATGATGGAGTAGATAATAACAACTAATAAATATGAAACCAATTAGAGATTTAGTTTTAGTAAAGCCATTTATGGCGGAAGGTGTTACAGAGGGAGGGTTATTTTTACCTGAAAACTACATTGAAAGAAGCTGTAAGGCTAAGGTAGTTTCAACTGGAAGAGGCACAGCTAAAATAAAAATGGAAGCAAAAAAAGATGATATTATTTTTCATATAAAAGGAGCAGGAGAAGCCATTATCTTAAACGATGAATTGCATTTCTTGATTCGTCATAATGATATATTAGCTTACGTTTCAAATAATTAAAAATGTCGCAAACAAGAAATTATATAACATTAGATTCAATAATCAATGATTACATTGATGAAAGTGAACAATCCGTACACAAATATGCTAAATTATATAATATAGCGGTAAGAGGTATGGAAAAACTTGGTCTTGATTTTTTCTATAAAATCAGGTCAGTTAAGATACCTATAGATACAACAAATTACACAGCAGAACTTCCTAATGATTACATAAGCTATACTAAGATTGGAGTATTAAATTCAGCAGGGGAAATTATTCCTTTGAAATTTAATTCAAAAATGACTTATTATGCAGACCAACAGCCAGACAGACTTGCTTTAACACAAGATGATACTTTGGCTACTTGGTATCAAAAAGATGTTCCATTGTGGTTTAATTACTGGGATGGGTATGGATTTCAAAACATATATGGCTTACCAAGTGGTTCTCCATTTGTAGGGCAATTCAATATAGATGATTCTAATGGAGTAGTTCTTTTAAATGAATACTTTTATTATTCTTATATAATGATAGAGTATTTATCAAGCGGAAATCCAGAAGAAACATTCAGAGTGCCTATTCAATTTAGAGAGGCAATGATGGCATGGCTTTCATGGAGAGATATAGCTAGTATGCCAAGTACAAGAAAAGGAAACTTAGGTGATAAAAGAGATAGAAAGCAAGAATTTTATAACCAAAGAAGACTTGCTAATGCTCAATTTAAACCATTGTACTTGATGCAAGCTTACGAATGGAATTTAGATAATCAAAGAATGACTGTAAAAGCTTAGAAATAGATGCCAATTATAAATAACCCGTTTAATGGTAAGTTAAATCTTGATGTTGCTCAATATAGAATTTCTGATGGAGATTATATTGACGCGTTAAATATAACTAAAGATTCACAAGGAGTCGGCAGTGATATGGTTGTTGCTAATATTTTGGGCAATACCGAAATACCATACACATTACCTGTGGGTGAAAATAAAGTAATTGGGTTTTATGCCGATAAAGTAAGAGATAGAGCTTATTATTTTCTTTGGAATAGTAATGGTTATAATAGCATCTTGTATTATAATGCTAGCACAGAAACTATTGTAAAAGTTTTAGAAAGTAAAACAGACAGTGATGGGATTGATATTTTAAATTTTAATCCTTCGTATAAAGTTTTATCAGTTAATATATATTATAGAGATGTTGAAGGGGATATTATATTTTTTAATGATGGCTTGAATCCGCCTAGAAATATAAATATTTTAGCTGCTTATGGTACTTATTGGAAAGCCGAATATCTTTTGGTAATAAAAGCTCCTCCAGTAATGCCAGCAAAAGTAGTTTATGAAAATGCTATTACAGGAACAGACTTTACTATAAATAATGTTCGTAATAAACTATTTCAATTCTCATATAGATATGTTTATGATAACAATGAAAAATCTGTATGGAGTTCTAAAAGTATAGTCCCATTACCACAACAACCAACACTTAATTTTACAGATAATGATTATTTAGCTAATGCTAGAATATCCGTATCTATATCTACTGGAGGGGCAAATGTTCAGAAAATAGAATTAGCATTTAGAGAAACAACTAATGGTTTAACTAGTGATTGGTATTTAATTACCCAAATCGACAAATTAGCAGCTAATATATTAGATAATGATATTTATACTTTTATTTTTTACAACGATAGTATTTATTCTTTATTAGATGTAACAGAAACTATTCAATTGCAAGATTGGGTTCCACAAAAAGCAAATGCAGCAGAATTAGCTAATGGTAATGTATTATTATATTCTGGAATAACAGAAGGATACGAAAAGACAGATGTAGTATTGAATTATAGCACAGATACAGAAACATCCGAATATTTTATAGATAATTGTGGTCTTTTATTTTTTGCCACTTGTAATGGAACAGATAGCGGAAGTACAGGGACGGAAATGAAAGTTTATGTTTTTGGGACAGGAGATAATTCAGGAACTGTGACTACATTAAACAATCCAGCTGGTATTTATGTTATAAATGCACAAAGTGATTCAGGTTCAAATATAGGAATTGAATATACATATGATAGTGCAACACCTTTGTTAGTATCAGATTTATTGACTTCTATTGGTAATGCCTTAACTGGTGCAGGTTGGATAATTACAATATTAAATAATGTTTTAACTGCTACATATCCTGATGGGTTTATATTATACTCAAGTGGTGTTAAATATTTATCTCAAGGAGCTGATAACACATTATTTGCAAATGCAGCCAATTCAGGGTATCAATATGCAATACAATATTTTGATGCTGAAGGTAGGACTATAGGAGCGCAAACAGATAAAGATGGGCATGCGGCTTTTAATACGCCAGCGCAAGTTGATGGGGTTAAATTTTGTCAAACCTATATAAATATTTATAATACCCCTCCATTAGAAGCAAGATACTATCAAGTTTTAAGGTCAAATAATACGACTTACAATAAAAGATTATTTTGGGTTAGTGAATCTGCTTATTCTGGAATTTATAGCGTGGTGGACCAAGATAGATATTTTTATATTGGCATAGGGAATATTGAATTATATAATAAATCAATTAGCTCTACTGCAAATGTAGTTTCTTATAATTATACAGAAGGAGATAGAATTAAATTTTTTAGAAGATATGATGCAGATAATGCAGCGCAAGGTATTCCAGAACAATATGATTATGAAATTGTAGGAACTGTTGCTACATTCCAATATAATATAGATGGCTCTACTAATGTATTTACAGCAACAGGTAATTTTTTAAAAATAAGATATCCATATAATGATATTGATACTAATCCAAATGGTTTTCAATTCCCCGGCACTACTGAATGGCAACATTTTGAAATATTATTATATAATTATACTTCAAATGTATCTTCTACACAAAGGGTATTTTATGAATTTGGTAAATGTTTTGGTATAGGAAACCCGGGAACTGAAAGTGCTTATCATATTGGCTTAGAACATACACAAAGTGCTGAATATATAAATCATTATGCTACAATATCTGGAACAAATGGAGATTTGTTTTACAGAAAAAGAAGAGTTTTGTATAGTGATAATTATAATTATAATACAGAATTTATACAAAAAACACTTGACGATGCTCTTGCCTTAAATGCTACAATTCAATTTTTTATAGATGTTGACCCTACAATTGATAATGCATCTTATAGAATTCAGACACAACCAAATGAGCCTTCAAGCATAGCTGACGGGGAAGCTCCGGAGTGGTCAGATACAAATTATTTTTTCTATAATAAAAGTGCAGATACTTCAAAAGTTTTATCAATAAAAGGCACAGTTCAAGTTGTATGTACTCAGGATACTGAATTTTCATTATATGCAATTGTGTGTACTGATATAATTCCTTTTGATTCAAAATATTTAGTTTCGTTAGTCCCTAATGTTATAAATAATTTAACTGGAGATATAACTGCTACTTTTGAGATAAACAAAGAGTTTAGCGTGCCTCCAACAGCAAAAATTTGGATAGTAGCATATTTTACAAAAACAGATATACTTGAATTCCCTAAATTATCTATTTCAGCAATTAATTTTGACTTTAATATTATAAAAAATAATACTATTGAAATAATAGAAAGTAGTTTTAGTGATAACTATAATTTAGTTACTAATAGCAATGGAAGACCATCAGTAATAGACGAGAATGCAGCTAAGAGATATTTTCCTACTTTAATAAGATTTGGTCAAGCATATCAATTTAATACTAATATTAATGGCACTAATAGATTCTATTATGAAAACTTTGATGAGTACGATAGAAGCTTTGGTGATGTAATAAGATTGCATGTAAGAGATAGATATTTGAAAGTTTACCAAAAGTTTAAAGTAGGTAATGTGCCTATTTTGACTCAAATTGTTAAGGATAGTGCCAATAATCCATTACAAGCAAATACCGATACCTTAATTAATAAGATTCAGTATTACGCTGGTGATTATGGCATTGGAGATGCTGCAACGAGTTTAGCTTGGAACAACTTCGCTGACTATTTTGTAGATAATTATAGAGGTGTTGTATGTAGATTAAGTCAAGATGGTATTACTCCAATAAGTATTACTAATAAGATGAACGCATTTTTTGTTGCTACATTAAGTGCTTACAGACAAGAATTAAATAATGGGATAACTAACGAATATATATACATGGGTAATCCATGTATTTATGGTGTATTTGATGCTTATACTAATAAGTACATTATTGCCATGGAGGAAATTAATAGATACGCACCAATTTGTACTTACAATGGTGGAACTGCTGTAGTAATTCATTATTGTGATTTTGCTGGTGGTTCTGCTGTATATTCTGGTCCTTTGCCAGACTGCACAATAACTGCTGGCTCAGTAGTTACAAATGGTGTATGCACATTAACTGCTGGCTCGGTAGTAAGAACAACATATTGTAGCTTTGATAGCGGAACTGCTGTTATAATTCCTCATTGTGATTTGGTAGCTGGTTCGGTAACAACAAATGGAGATTGTACTTTAACCGCAGGTTCAGTAATAGTAAATTAATTAATTAAAAAATAAAAATATAAAAATATGTCATTTTCAGCAACAATTACCTTAGCAGCGGCTGGTGCAGATACCGGTCCATTTAACCTTTTTTCCAATGTAGATGGTTATGTAACAGCATTTGAAACAAATGTAAGTAAATTGGATTTATTAGATGGCTACATATCTACTAATGTACCAGATGATACATCATCTGTTAGAGTTACATCAAACAACATAATTTGTAGCAATTATATAGATATGGGAGTAGATGACCCTACTGTTACAGTTTATGAAAGATGTCTTGATGGATTTATAGCTTATGTTGAATCATCTACAGCCGATGCGGTACGAACAAAAGATGCAGGCGGGCAATGCTATAATGCAATAGATAGTGGATTATTGACGGCAATGGAAATTGCACACCCCGGAATGACTTATGTACCTAGCTTATATAATGTTCCTACTATAGATTGCCCTTGTGTATAAAATTAAAAAAATAAAAAAATGGATATATTAATAACATTAAACCCCGGACTAGGCATTGACTTAGGTCCAGATTTTGACTTAACAGCTGATTTTGGCACAGTTACCCCAAGCACCGCTAGTAAAATAGATTTATTAGATGGTTATTTGGTATCTGTAGATATTGCAGCTACGTCTGTAACCGTTACATCAACTGGTACTTGTACAAATAGTTTAAATATTCCAATTACACTTTAATGGCACATGATTTAATATTTCATCAAGACCCATATACCATAGCCTTTGACGAGGTAGGTAACGCATTTGAGTCTTTTTATTCATATCATCCAGAGATGATGGGGGAGCTAAACACTACCCTATTTTCGTTTAAAGATGGGGGTATTTGGAGGCACACCAATAATACAGATTTCTGTAATTTTTATGGTGACCAATATAACGCATCTATAACTACTGTATTTAATACGGGAGCCTTGGATAAAAAGACTTGGATTTCCATAATGGAAACGGGCAATACCATATGGGCTTGTCCAATAATATACACCCAAATGGATAGCTATGGCACTACAAAGCAAGAAAGCGAGCTGTTAGAAGCCGATTTCCAAGTATTGGAATCAGAGTACCATGCATCATTTTTAAGGGATTTTAACAGCCAAGGAGGGCTATTAGAAGGGGATAGTTTAAAGGGCGGTTACATAGTAATAAAATTTGAGAAATCAAGTGCCAATTCTTTCGTATATTTGAACAGCGCAACAACTAAATTCATCAATTCACAACTGAATAATAGATAAAATAATTTATATATGTTACCATTATTAGCAGCATTATCACTAGGACAAGCAGCATTAGGTGGAATTCAAGCCTTAACTAGTGGAAGAGGGAAGGCAGAAAAAGATTTTGAAAACTTTGCTAAAAAAAGACCATTAGCAAAAGCTAGCCCATCTCTTGATAATTATTACCAACAAGCATTAAGTAGATATAATGAAAATCCTTATCAATCTCAACAATATCAAGTAGGTGCAATGAATGCACAAAGAGCAACAGCTCAAGGTATTGGTGCTTTACAAGATAGACGTTCTGCAATTGGTGGAATTGGTAGATTAGCTGCAAGTCAAAATGCTGCTATGCAAAACTTAGGGGTACAAGCTGAAGCACAAAGAAATGCAAGATTTGGTCAATTAGGCGGTGCAACTCAAATGAAAACAGCTCAAGATAAATATCTTTATGATGTAAATCAAGCTACTCCATTCAATACAATGTTAGGTATCAAGCAAATGAAATCAGCTGCAGCAAACGAAAGATTTAATGCAGGATTAAATATGATTGGAAGTGCAGCAGGTAATTATGCTATGGGGTCTATGTATGGAGGTGGTGCTACATTAAAAGATAAAGTATCACCTTTGAATAATCCATTAAGTACTAATATCCCCGGCTCTCCTTATGGAAAATTTTCTTCATTAAGTTCATTAGGGAAAAATCTTGGAACAAGTGGGTTTAAATCTGCTTTTGGTAAAACTTATCAAAATAATATTGGTGGATTGCCTCAAGTAAATAATTATCCAACCGTTGACGGAGAATATTATAACAATCCAGAATAATAATTAAAATAATATAAAGTGGCAGCAACAGGATTATTAGGAATTAACCCATATCAAAAAGGATTAAATTTAGATATAACATCTAAACCAGCAAACTTAGCTATTCAACTTGAACAAAAAGAAGCAGCTAAAAGAGAGGCTTTAGATAAGTATCTAATGGATTATGAAAAATCACTTGACTATTCTGGTATGCGCAAGCAAGACCAAGATGTATTTTTAGGAAAACTAGCCCAAGCCAAACAATATTATTTACAGAATAGAGATAAGATATTAAATCCAGCTAAATATGGAGCAGAGGCTCAATCAACTTATTTTTCTGGGTTAAGAGATGCTCAAAATTCAATAGGGCAATCTAAACAAGCTATGGCTCAAGATAAAATAGCTACTCAACATTATATAGCACAAAAAGATTTAAATGCCCCTGATGGATATGCTGATGCATTAGCATTAAGTCATTTATCGATAGGTGATGAAAGATATAAACCATTAGATGTTACTCAATGGAAGTTTTATAAAACATATAATCCAATGGAATATGCTAATAAAGTATATTCGCATATCCCATTAAGTGAAACCGCTCCTGTTCCTTACAATGTAGAAGGTCAACCCGGTCGTTATTATACAAAAACAACATCAAAAGTTGATCCAAAATATAAAGATGCATTATTGCAAGAAGGTTATATTAATTATGTAAATGATGAAGGTTTAAGAAAAGAGATGAATCACGTATTTGATACAAATAAAACAGAAGTTAAAAGATTAGAAGATAAGTACGGTACAAAAATACCTAATGCACAAGCATTAGCAGGGGTTCATACTTGGGATTTACAACCAATGAAAGAAAATACTTCAGACATTAAAATAACTCCAGAATATAATAGTAAATTAATTGCAGCAAGGCAAAGGAATAAACCAACTTCTGGTGCAGAAGTAGCTAAATTTTTAGATGGTGGCGTTACAGCTTTGAAAACAGGTAACGTAAGTTTTATAAATGATTATTTTAAACCTTTAAAAGCTCAAACTAAAACTGGTACAACGGGTGATATAATAGGTTTTGAAAATATGGAGATTTTACCAGATGGTAATGTAAAAGTAAATTATTCAATACCAATGACAAGATCAAAGGGTGGCGTTTCTGCTACATTTGCAAATAAAGTAAGTAGAATATTGAATCCTAAAAGTGAAAGTTTACTAGCAGATATAACATCTTTATATCAAGAAATAATGGGAAGTAATGTAGGTGCAGAAAGAAATGCAATGGTTAATCCTCCAAAACCACCACCAGCTAGTAATAAAGTAAAAACATATAAAGGTCTTGATAAAAATGGTAACCCAATATACGAATAATTATGCCAGATTTTCAACTAGATGAAAAACGATTAAGTCAATTAGACGGAAACATTAAGCAAATGATTTCTTCAGGAGCTTCAGAAGATGATGTAATGAAATACGCGACTGATTTTAAAACTCAGTTTGGAGTAAAAAAAAAAGATGGTGGAGTCGTATCTGTCCCTATACCATCAAGATTACCATCCAAAGACGTTCTTGAGCAAGGTCAAGAAATGGCTACAAGGGGTTTTGCGGTAACGCCAAAGCCAATTAATACTGATTTAGCTATAGTTGAAGAATCTTTAAATAAAGTTAAGAAAGCATATGATGCTGTTGAAGATAATAAAGCTTCAAAGACTTCTTCAGCTGGGATGGGCGCTCCGGGTTTTTATGACCCAAAAAGAGATAAAATAGTTGAACAAAATTACATAAATGCTCAAAACGAAAACGATAGACTTTTAAAGTCAAAATCTAAAGAAATTTATTCTAGTGTTGATGATTTATTATTAAATAATGGGTATAAGAACTTATTTGATAATGGAGTATTTAATACTGAAAAAGCAAGAGGTATATTAGATGAGCAGATAAAAGCAAAAGGAGGTGGTTCTTTTTTAAGAGAAACAGCTTTGGCAGAACTTAAAAAAAGAGCGCAATCTGATTATGATAAGCCTGCAATGGATAAATTTATTAATGAAGAAGCTAAAAAAGCTGGCATTGATATTAATTCTATAATGAGCAAACAAGGGAAAAATTTGTTTGCTAAAATGTCCGCAAGCCAACAATCAATTTTACCAGTAATTAAACAAGAGGCTGAAAAAGAGGCTACTGGAATATTAGATAACGCTAAGCAAACAGCAACTGAATTAGGAAATGATTTTAGTGGTTTTGTTGCTGATTTAAATGCAAAGGTAAATAATGGTCAAGTTGACCAACAAACAGCTCAAGGTTTATATGACCAAAAGAAATCAGAATATGATAATGGATTAGCACAGCTTAATCAAGATTATCAAAAAATGGTTAGAGATGTTAATGTAAGGGTTAATAATAGATTTGGCAGAATAGAAAATGAATTAAAAAAGATTTCAGGTTCTGTTACAAGTGCAGAAATATTTAAGAATTTACCTAAAGAAGATGCTAAAAAAATAAATGAAGTGTATAATAGAGCAGCTCAAAGGTTAGCTGATTCTAAAAATACTCAAAGAAAAGCAGCAGATATGGCATTAGGATTGCCAGCATTTGCAACTAAGTCACTTATATCAGGATTTAATAAAGGATTGTCAGATATAGGAGGTTATTTGCAAATGAATGGTACTGATAATAAATTTATTGATTTTCTTTTAAATAGAGGACAAACAGCAGATGAAACTGCTATTGGTCAATACGATTGGAACGGAAAAGAATGGTTTAAACGAGCATTAGGTGGAACTATGCAATCTATGGGTGCTTCAGCTCCTACTTTATTACCAACATTAGGAGTTGGGTTAGCTACAGAAGGTCTGGGTGCCATACCTATGGTAAGTGCTTTAGCAACTGGGTATGCTGGTTATAAAGGGGAAGCTATGCAAAATGCTGGGGATGCTTATATGCAAAAACTTGCAGAAACAGGTAATGTAAATAAAGCATACGAAAGTGCAAGCAGAGTGGAAAAAGCAAATCAAATATCTTTGCCATTTTATTTTTTAGGTGGTTTAGGTACAATGAAATTATTACAAGGGGGCGGGAAAATAGGTTCTTTTTTAGTAGGAGGTGCTTTAGAACAAGCAGAAGAAATTCCAACAGAATATATTCAAGAATATAATCAAGCAAAAGAAAATGGATATACAAAAGGAATAGGTTCATTTATTAAAGAAAACCCAGAAATTGCTGCTGATACATTTTTATCTACAATAGGACAAGCAGGAGCAATGCAAGCAGTAGGTAAAGCTATAAGTAAAATAGATGCAGCATCAACTCAGCCTACAAATCAATTTTATGCTGATTTAATTAAAAATCAAGGATTTGATTTTGCAAATAATGTATTAGAAAACTATTATAATACTGGGGTAATCAATGAAAAGCAATTTGAAGAACAAAAAATAGAATTGCAAAATGTTGCTCAAAGTATGCAAAAAGTGCAGGACTTAGGCGTAAGCCCAGAAAAAGCACAGGTAATAACAGTTCTGAATGCAAATGTAGAGGCTTTAAAAGCAGACGTAGAGGCAGAACAAGACCAAGCAGCCAAATCTGTATTAGAGGGCAAATTAAGGCAAGCGCAAGCCGATTTAAAGGGTATTTCAAACAATACTACTCCATATATTGTTTTAACGCTTCCGGGCGGTCAAAATTCAACTAGAATTATGACAATGCAAGAATATGAGCAATTGAAGCAAGATGGTAAAATAAAAGATATTATAAAGGCTGCAGATAAAGTTCAAGTGGTAAATGATGAGGAATTAAATACAGAAATTGGTCAAATTAAGAAAGAAGTTGGAATTCCTGAAGATGCGCCTGATGGAGCATATAAAGGAGGTACTCCAGCTGAAGAATTAGAAAAACCAGATTTTTCACAAGTATTACCATATGTAATTGAAGATAGAGAAAAGGTAGAACCAGTCCTTGAAAAGATAAATAATGGAGAAGTTGTTAATGAGGAAGATTTATATAATGCAGCTCAAGTTTTAGAAAATTTACAATCTAAAACTAATAATGAATCATTAAAAAATTTAATTAATCCAGTAATAGATAAAATATTAACTTATGAAAATCAGTCAAAGACTTCGTTTAGCACAGTTACCAAAAAAGGCGCAATTACGCGCGTTGGAACTGATGTTGGAAAGAAAACAGTCAGCAAATCCCTCGGTCAATTTGAAGGCAGCCAAGCAACCATCACAGACAGAGATGGCAAAACCGTAAGTGGTAATTTAAAATTAGAAGATGGTAATTATAATTTATATAATAAACAAGGAGATAAGATAACTACAATTGGAGAAAAGCAAATTACTGATAGAGATGTAGTATTGCCTTCTAAAGATGTACTTCCAAATCCTATTACATTAGATGAAAATGGAAACATTAAGTCTATAACTCTTCAATTACAAAAAGTAAACAAAGAAATAGGCGTATTACCAGATAGATTAATTACTATTGAATTCAAAGATGCAGAAAAAGCTTTAGACTATGCTATTCAATTAAGAGCAGAACAAGTTGGAGAGTTTTCAGATCCTGAGTTTGAGCAAATAATAAGCCAACTAGAACAAGAAATACCAATATCAAAAACTAAACAAGATGAGAATATACAAGATAAAGGACAGCCAAGAAAGCAACCTGTTCAAGCCGCAGAGCAAAAAGCTGAACAAAAACGAAAAGAAGAGTCTGAGCGAGATGCTGCTAAAAGAAAAGAAGTTAAAGAAAGCTTAATTAATTTAAGAAATGAAGGCGTTTTAATAACTGCCGACAAGTCAATATTAGGTAGATTAAAGAAAGCTGTAGGTATTAAACAAGCTCCGATGACTGATGCGGAAATAGACGCTCAAATGTCATTATTAGATGCTATGTCTAAAGTTTGGAAACAAACATCGGGCTTAGATAATTTTTATGATACATTTATAGCAGATATTAAAAAGGGAGATGTAAAAGATTTTAAAAATAAAGGTGGAGTATTGTTCCAAAATATAGAAAACCCTATTGCCCCTGTATCAAGAGTTACATTAGCTTTATTTCAAGAAATGCCACAATTCCAAAAAATGGTAGGGCAAATGGTTAATCCTCAATCAATTGCGGATTTAATAAAGAGCAATGGTAAGCAAATTGAAAAAGATATTATAAATGATGTTTTAAGCTTTGAAAAATATAAAGGAGTAAAAAGAATATCATTTGACGAGTTTAGAGATGATGTGGAAACGCAAATAATGAAACTTGAAAAAATAAGAACTAATTCATATGCAAGTTATGGTAAAGAGAACTTAGGGGGTAATGAAGATTATGGTACTACTGAAACTATTATATTTAATTCTCCAATAGATCATGGCGATAAAGGTCATTTTTCTGGTGATTTTACAAATGCAAAAGTTGAAAAAAGAGATTGGGAATTAAAGCAAATACCCGGTACGGACACATGGGTTGCAATGGATGAAAACATGCCATCTGGGACTTCTCAAAATCAAATACAAGACTATGTAGGAACAGCAGGAACACAAGAAAATGTACAACAATGGATTAATCAAAGACTAATAGCAGGCACACCAATTAATGTAGGATTATTTGGTCATATAAGAAATTGGTACAATAAAAAAACTGGTGTTATGACTGTAGCTGAATTACAATCTGATGTATTTCAAAAAAATAAAGCTGCTGAATTATTAGGGAATGCCATACCAAAAGAAGAAATTGATGAGTATATGAATAAAAACTTTTGGAATAAGTTTAATAAAGAATATTCAGATAAACTAGTAAAAGATTTAAATTTACAAGTTATACCGCAAAGAGATATAAATAATCTTTACAAGCAAAATACTCAAGAAATAGGCAAATATGAAAGAGCTTTAGAAACCGTCAAGAACACTAGGGAATTTAATGAAATTAATAAAGAATTAGATAGATTATATAGAATAGATAGAGGTTTTAAAGATTTAACTAAATTAGGTATATCAATTGATTCAAAAAAGGCTTATGATGGGGCTTATATTTTTGATAAAGAAGGAAATTTTATAAAATATTCAGATTTTACGGAAGAAAGCAAACCGGGTATGGCATATGGTGAACATGCGACATATCAATTAATAAATAGTGCGGCAAGAGATATTTCTACCAATTTTGATATTGGAAATTGGGATGGAAGAATGCCAGAAAAAAATTATTATTTAAGAAAAACTAATGGAGATTATATAGAATTTGAAAATAATGAACAAAGAGAAGAATATATAAAAGATTTATATGGTAGAAATCCAAGAGAATATTTTTCAGAAATGAAGAATATGTATTTAGCAAAAACAGCAGAATTTAAACTAGAAGAACAAAAATATATTCAAAAAAGATTAGAAGAACAAAAAGCTAATTTTACATCAATACAAAAACAATTTATTGCATCTCAAAAATTCCATGAATTAAGACTATTAAGAGAGGCTTTTAAAAATGCTGCTGAGCAAGGTGCCGAAGTTGTTAGATTTCCAACGCCATACACAATTGCTGTTACTGAAGGTTATGTAAATAAAGAAGGAGAAAACGGAATGCCTTATGAAGTAATTAGCGGAGATAGCGAAAGATTAGTATTTGGTGACATAATAAGATATGGTGATGATAGATTTTATGTTTTAGATTCAACTTCATCTAGAATAACAGTTGCTCCACAAGAATCAACATATTCATATGATCTTGATGAATATAGGATAAGCGAAAGGGATAATAGAGTTTCTGAAATTAAATATGAAGCTGACAAGCATTTTTATGATTTAGGTAAAATTACATTAGAAGAAGTTAAATCTTTTCAACCAGATGAGTGGATGGGGAATAAGCTTAAAAATTTATTAGAAGAAAAATTTGCCGATATTTATGATGAAGAAGTAAATAATCCAAAATATGAAGGAAAACCTATTGATGAAGTAACAATATCATGGAGTGATATTGATGATGAATTAGATAGCAAAGTAGATAAAGAATATGATAGTATGGATGTAAATGATTTCTTTGATGGTTTTGGAGATGTTTATTCTGATGGTGATAATGAAGTTTTAGTAGTTGAATCAAGAGGTCAAGTAGAAACATTAAATCAACCAGATGAATACGAAGCAGATGGTTTCCCTGAAGATGATTATGAAGATCAATTAAGTGATGAGCAACAAACAGTTGTCAATAAATATAAAGAATTAAATAAAATATTTAAAAAGTTAAGAAAAGATGCTAGGTTTATAATAGATGAAAATAATATGGAATGGATTGAAACAAGTACGACAAATGAAGATATACAAAACCCACTTATTGCTTTCCAAGAAGAAGGAGGCAATATAAAAGGTGCTATTGATTTTGTTAATGATAACAAAGCTTCAGTCTATGTATTTAATGGAGCGGATATATCTACTTTAGCTCACGAATTTACAGGTCATTTAGGAAGAAGATTCCTTGAAAAACTAGCTGTAAGCAATGATGCATTTAGAAAAGATTACGAATCTGTTAAAAAGTGGGCTAATGTTAAAGATGATATTTGGGGTACTGTAGCTGAAGAAAAGTTTGCTAGAGGATTTGAAAGATATTTAAGAGAAGGTAAAGCACCTACTAAAGCTTTGACATCTGTATTTGAAAGTTTGAAAAAATGGTTAACTCAAATATACAATTCTATTAAAGGATCATCAATAGATATTGATTTAACCCAAGAAGTTAAAGATATTTTTGGAGGTTTATTAGGTGCAAAAGCAGAAGGAACATTAGCCGAAGTATACGAAAATATACCCAAAGAAGGCAAATTGTCAACAAAAAATGCTGTAAAAACCTTAATAAACGATAACTTTGAAGAGATTAAGAAACAATTAGAAAATAAAAAAATATGTCAGTAAAGTCATTACTAAGCCCAAGTATGAAAAAGGGCATGCAAGAAGCTGTTTACATTGAATTGTATCAGTCTAACTTATGGAAAAGCTTAGCTAACCAATTGCAAAAATTGGGTTACTTTGGTAGTCAAAAATACTTCTTAGCAGAAAGCGCAGAGGAATTAACGCATTATCAAATGCATGTAGAGTTTATGAATGATATGGGCGATTGTGCAGATTTGCCAAAAATTGATGCAGTCACAGAAAAAGTAGGTAATATTGGCGACGCACTTGATGCTGGATATAGTATCGAGTTAGATGTATATAATCAATACAAAGACTTTTATGAGAAAGCTCAAAAAGAAGATGTTTCTGTAGCTCAATATCTTTTACAATTCGTTGAAATTCAACGTAAAGCAGTAGGTCACTATGGTGATTTATTGGCTAAATACAAAGTAGCTGAAACTACAAAAGAATTGTTGGAGTTTGACCAACACATTTCAGACGTTTAAATTAAAATTAAATGGCAGGTTGTTTATATTACATTATGGTAAATGGAGTTGAAACTCCAATGACTGAAGAAGAATTAAAGGCTTATCTTGAAAAAGGTGGGCTAGAAAATCTAATTGAAAGCGGTGATGTAGACTTGTCTAAAATAAAAGCTAAAGAAGATGCCGTACAAAAGCGAAGCGCAAAGAAAGTACTTCAACCTACACCGAGCGGAGTTGGAGAACCAAGGGGTGGACGTCCAAGAGTGGAACCAAGCCAGCAAAGGGAAAAAACTACCTTCCAAGCTGAAGGGGATGAAAAAATCCAAAGTCCAAGAGAAAGGAAAAAAGCCATATTAAACAATCTATTAGGAGGTAGTCTTTCTGAAGAAACAAAGATGTTAATAGAAGAAAATGGCATTTATTTAGAAGCTAATATGGTAGAAGCAGAAAATGCTGCTAAAGATATAATAGAAGATATTGGAATTGAGAATGCAATTATAGCCGCTAAAACGGGGGAAGTTCATCCATCAATAGGTTCAGCAATATTTGCAGAGTCTATAAATAAACTTTGGTCA
>Ga0114970_10001819_pt1 | contig 15954 bp, 13 predicted proteins | sample M_140205_XF_Meta_FD_87030 | JGI IMG/M metagenome (GOLD analysis project Ga0114970, IMG submission 87030) | Freshwater microbial communities from Lake Montjoie, Canada to study carbon cycling - M_140205_XF_MetaG | ecosystem: Environmental > Aquatic > Freshwater > Lake | place: Lake Montjoie... | reverse complement strand
TCTCTGATGTCATCGTCATCGGCGACACGCCGAAGGACATCCGCTGCGCCGAAGCCTTCGGCGCAAAATGCCTCGCCGTCGCCACCGGCCAGTATTCGGGCGATGAATTGAGAGCCCTCAATCCCTGGCGCACCGTCGATTCGTTTGCCGACGTGCCTGCGATCGTCGATCTGCTGCTGCGAGCCTGATCCGCCATGAGCAACACCACCGATGCCACACGCGCCATGCGCATCTCGCTGGGCATTGGATTTCTCATGCTCGTGCTCAAAGTGGGCGCGTATGTGCTCACCGGCTCAGCAGCCATCTTGGGTGACGCAGCGGAGTCCGTCGTGCACGTCGCCGCCGTCATGTTCGCTGCCTTCAGCCTTGGCCTGCTGCACAAGCCTGCGGACGACGACCACCCCTACGGCCACAGCAAGATCGCTTTTTTCTCTGCTGGCATCGAAGGCGGCCTGATCATCGTCGCGGCAATTTTTATCATCTATGAATCCGTGCGTCGTTTGCTGCTGCACCTGCCGCCGTCCAATCTGGATCAAGGTCTGGCTCTCACCGCGCTAACCATCATCATCAATGCCGCGCTCGGAACTTACCTCATCCGCACCGGCAAACGCTCGGGTTCCATCATTCTCGAATCCAACGGCAAGCACGTGCTCACCGATGTGTGGACCAGTCTCGGTGCCATCGTGGGCCTCGGCCTCGTTGCCCTGACTGGCTGGCATAGCTGGGACTCCATCTGCGGCCTCATCATGGCTGCAAACATCATCTGGACCGGCTACGGCCTCATGCGCCAAAGCGTCGGCGGCCTCATGGACAGCGCTGACCCCAAACTCAATGCATCACTTGATGCGGCTCTGCGCCGTGAAACCGAAAAGCATGGCCTCAAGTTTCACGCCCTGCGTCATCGCGATGCTGGGGAGATGCACTACGTCGAAGTGCATCTGCTGTTCCCTGATGAAATCATGCTGCGCGACGCCCACCGCACCGCCACCGAGATCGAACACGCCGTCCAAGCCAGCGTCGCCAATCCCGTGCTCATCACCACGCACCTCGAATGTCTCGGCGATCACGATGAACTTCATCAGCACGGCGAAGCCAGCGATCCCAACTACAAACGTGCATGATCCCGCTCAACGCCAACGCCCTGAACGATCCCACGCTGCCGTGGCAAGTCACGGTGCTGGATGAAGTCGCTTCCACCAGTGACTGGCTCAAGCAAAACGCCGCCAACTTGCCCGTCGGCACCGTCGTCTTCACCGAATCACAAACTCAGGGCCGTGGCCGTCGCGACAACCGCTGGATCGCCCCACGTGGCAAAGATTTGATGTTCTCATTGCTCCTGCGGCCTGCTGCACCGCTCGAACTCTGGCCACGCATCACCACCCTTGCCGCTCTCGCCATCTGCAAGACCATCGAAGCCGAACTGCCGCTGCAACCGCGCATCAAGTGGCCGAATGACATCTATTTGAGCGACCAAAAGATCAGTGGCCTGCTCGCTGAGACGGTTTCAACGCGTGATGGCATCCTGCTTGTGCTCGGCATCGGTTTGAACGTCAACGCTCGCGAATTTGCTCCAGACATCGTTGCCACCTCGCTTCTGAAAGAGTTGCAATCTCACACGCTCAACGAACTGGACCGCAATAGTCTCGCTCATCGCTTGCTCACCACCCTGCATGACGAATTTCAGCATCTGACCGGTGAGTTCTCCTCCGCCATTGCCGAAGTGCGCCAACGAAGCTGGCTCCTAGGCCGCCAAATCCGCGCTCGAGCACCGCAAGGCGAAGTTTTTGGCCGCGTTCTCGATTTGAATAAGGAAGGCCACCTCATCCTGCAACTCAACGATGGCAGCACCCACACTCTGACCAGTGCCGAAGAGGTCCGCCGAGTGTAATTCCGCATTCGACTTTCGCCATTCGTCATTAAAAGTGCGCGCCCCATGTTCCGCGCCGTTCTCACCTCCCGTCTCCAAGCCGCTTTCACCACTGCTGGCATCGCTTTGCCTGAAGGCTTCGCCGTGTCCGTCGTCATCGCCTCCGACACGCGCTTTGGTGACTACCAGAGCAACGCGGCAATGACCTTGGGCAAGCAGCTCAAGACCAATCCACGCGCACTAGCAGAACAGATCAAAGCAGCGCTCCAAGTGGATGATCTTTGCGAGAAGATCACCGTGGACGGCCCCGGCTTCCTCAATTTCACACTCAGCGCGGCAGCACTCGGCCAGAAGCTCGGCGTCATCGTCAAAGACGACCATCTCGGCGTGCCGCCGGTCGAACAGCCAAAGACCATCGTCGTCGATTTCTCCGCGCCTAACATCGCTAAGCCAATGCACGTCGGCCACATTCGTAGCACGTTCATTGGCGACTGCCTGGCGCGCATCGCCCGCTTCATCGGCCACGCCGTCATCACCGACAACCACATCGGCGACTGGGGCACGCAGTTCGGCATGATCCTGCACGGCTGGAAGACCATTCTTGATCACTCAGCGCTCGAAAAAGACCCGATCCATGAACTTGTGCGTGTTTACAAGAACGTGAACGCGCTGACGAAGGCTGACGAAGCAGTGCTGACTACTTGTCGCAACGAACTCGTGAAACTGCAGCAGGGCGACGCTGAAAATCTCGACATTTGGAAGCGTTGCGTGGCCCTCTCACTCGACCAGCTCCGCACCATCTACTCGAAGCTCGACGTTCACTTCGACCATTTCCTGGGCGAGAGTCATTACAACGATCAGCTCGCTCCACTCGTCGAGAATCTGCTCGCCAGTGGCATCGCCGAGATCAGTGATGGAGCCACCTGTGTGTTCTTCCGCGATGTGCCGGAGCTTGCCGACAAGCCCTGCCTCATCCGCAAGAGCGACGGCGGCTTCCTTTATGCGACGACCGATCTCGCGACGATTGATCATCGCATCAACGAGTGGCAGGCCGATGAAATCTGGTATGTCGTCGGTGCGCCGCAGGAACTGCACTTCCGCCAGCTTTTCCAGGTCGCCAAAAAACGCGGTCAGACCACCGTCATGCGCCACATCGCATTCGGCAGCATTCTCGGCCAGGATGGCAAGATGTTCAAAACGCGTTCCGGCGAGAGCGTGGGCCTGCTCGAAGTGCTCGATGAAGCCGTTGAACGCGCCGCCGTTGTTGTCGCCGAGCGTGAAGGCTTCTCCGATGACGAAAAAGCGCAGATCGCTCAAGTCATCGGCACCGGTGCCGTGAAATACGCCGAACTCAGCCAGCACCGCATGACCGACTATAAGTTCAGTTGGGACAAGATGCTCGCGCTGCAAGGCAATACCGCGCCCTACCTCATCAACGCCTACGTCCGCACGAAGAGCATCTTCCGCAAGCTGGATGGCGATGTCACGCTGACGCCTGATTTGACGATCACCGAGCCAGCCGAACGCGCCTTGGCGATGAAGCTCGCCCAGTTCGCCGAAACCACGCATGACGTGCTTGTCGATCATCGCCCGAACCTGCTCGCCGGTTACCTCTACGAACTCGCCGACACCTACCACAGCTTCTACGAAGCCTGCAACGTGCTACGCGCCGAAGGAGCCGTGCGTAACACGCGCCTCACTCTTTGTGATGCCACAAGTCGTGTTTTGAAAACCGGCCTCGGCCTGCTGGGCATCCAGACGACGGAGCGGATGTAGCTCGCCTTTTGATCAATCTTCATTCATCTTTCTCACTCTTATGCCCGTCCCACTCTTAGACGTTAACGCTCAGAACCACCCTCTCGAATCCGAGCTTCAGGCCGCCTTCAACCAGGTGCTGAAGCATGGCCGCTTCATCATGGGGCCGGAGATGGAGACGTTTGAAAAGGAAATCGCGACGATGACCGGTGCGAAGCATGCGCTTTCCGTTTCTTCGGGCACAGATGCGCTGCTGCTGGCGCTCATGGCGCTGAACATCCAGCCCGGTGACGAGGTGCTGTGCCCCGCCTTCACCTTTTTCGCCACGGCGGGCGCTGTTTCGCGTCTGGGTGCGGTCCCGGTGTTCACGGATGTGTGCCCGATCTGCTTCAACATGGACGTGAACGATGCACGGAAGAAAATCACCTCCAAAACGAAGGTGATCATGCCGGTGCATCTGTTCGGTCAGTGCGCGGACATGGACCCGATCCTTGCCTTGGCGAAGGAACATGGCCTCAAGGTGATCGAGGACACGGCGCAATCCATCGGCGCGCAATACAAGGGCCGCCAGGCCGGCACGATGAGCGAATTTGGCACCTACAGCTTCTTCCCGAGCAAGAACCTCGGAGGTTTCGGTGACGGCGGCATGTTGGTGACGAATGACGACGAACTGGCCGAGTACGCACGTGTGCTGCGCGTGCATGGCGGCAAACCGAAGTATTACCATCACTACGTCGGCGGCAATTTCCGCATGGACACGCTGCAATGCGCGCTGCTAAGCGTGAAAGTGAAGCGTTACGGCCAATACACCGCCGAACGCCAGCGCAACGCGGCACATTACATCGCCGAGCTGAGCAAGCTGAACGGCGTGGTGCAGGCCAATCCGGCGCACTGCAAGTGCGTGGCGACGCAAGACACCTGGTTGACCGCTCAAAATGCCAAGATCGTGCTTCCCGTCAGTTACGCGCACAACTCACACATCTGGAACCAGTTCACGCTGCGCGTGCTCGGCGGTAAACGCGATGCATTGCGTGACCACCTCGTGGCCAAGAAGATCGGCTGCGACATCTACTATCCAGTCACGCTCGACCAGCAGAAGTGCTTTGCGAACCTGCCCGCAAGCTCACTCAGCGGCTGCGATGTCTCGCATCGTGTCGCGGGCGAAGTTCTGAGCATTCCGATCTACGGCGAGTTGAACGAAACGCAGCGCAATGAAGTGATCGCGGCGATTGCTGAGTGGGTGTGATAATGGAGCGCCGACGATTCGTCGGCAGATCCAATCTCTTTGCCGACGAATCGTCGGCACTCCATATCACGACTTCGGTGCCGCTGGAGGCGGAGTGATCGGAGCCGGTGGCGTTGGAGCAGCCGCAGGAGGTGCGGGTGATGCAGCGGGAGTTGGTGCAGGAGCAGCGGCAGGCTGAGGAGCAGGGACGGCTGGTGTGACTGCGGCAGGTGCAGGCGGAGGCAGCATGGCTGGCGGAGCAATGGTGGCACCAATGCCGCCTTCGGCTGGCTTCAGATTGATCTGGGGCATCCCGGGAATAGCCGGAAGCGCAGCGGCAGGTTTTGGCTCGACCTTCGGTGCTGGCGGCGGATCGACTTCCTTGGTTGGCAGCGCGGCAGCGATCCAGTCGAGACGTTCCTGACTGATGCTCTGGAATTCAGGAAGGTCGGGGAACTTCACCGCGAGATCTTCATAGGCTTTTTTAGCGTCTTCAGCCTTGCCGTCGGCCCACAGAAGATCGCCAAGGCGCACATGGGCAAGCGGAGCGGCTTCACTGGAGGGGAACTCGCGTGTGATGCGTTCAAAAATGGCCTGAGCTTCCTTATGATCACCCATGGCATCCAGTTTGGAGCCAAGGCCTAGCAATGCCTGCACCGCAAGCGGGTGGCTGGCATGCTTGGTGGTGAATTCCTTGAGCGCATCCACTGCGGAGGTCTTCTTATTCTGTTCCCAGAGCAAATCGGCCTTAGCCAACAACGCGTTAGCAGCGGCATTGGTGCCAGCGTAACTTGAGATAACCACATCGCAATCTTCCACGGTCTTCACCGAGGTGAACTTCTCGGCGGCCTCGTTGGCCTTGAGAGTATTCTGGTGATGGATGAAGCCGTAGGCGATGAGAGATGCCACCAGGATGATGAACAACCAGACGATTTTGCGGAAGTTGTCCTCCAAGAATTTTTCTGCACCGGTGGCCGGAATTTCTTGAGAGAGCGTGTTGGAATCAGACATGCGATTGATGGCGAAAAATTAAGCGCCGACTTTGGCACGGGCTTCATCAGCCAGCGCAGTGGAAAGATACCGCTCACCCGTGGAGCAAGCGACGGTGACAATGAGCTTGCCGGCATTTTCAGGACGCTTGGCGACTTCGATGGCGGCGCAAACGTTGGCACCCGTGCTGATGCCGACGAGAATGCCTTCTTCTTTGGCAATGCGGCGGGCCATGGCGAAGGCGTCATCATTGCTGACCTTGATACACTCAACGATCTGCGGATTTCCGGCCGAATCTTTGAGGTGAAGGTTCGCAGGAACGAATCCAGCGCCGGTGCCCTGAATTTTGTGCGGTCCGGGCTGCACAGGCTGACCAGCAAGGGTCTGATTGATGACGGGAGAGGCTTCAGGCTCGACGGCGATGGCCTGGAAGCTTGCCTTGCGAGGTTTGAGGATTTCGGTGACGCCCGTGATCGTGCCACCCGTGCCGACGGCGGCGACGAAGATGTCGATCTTGCCATCGGTGTCGGCCCACAGCTCTTCAGCGGTGGTTTTCATGTGGATGGCCGGATTGGCGGGATTTTCAAACTGCTGCGGCATCCACGCGTTCGGCGTGCTGGCGACGAGTTCGGTGGCCTTGGCAATGGCACCTTTCATGCCTTGAGCACCCGGTGTGAGGACAAGGTCAGCACCGAGCAGCGCGAGCAGCGTACGGCGTTCCATGGACATCGTTTCAGGCATCGTCAGTATGAGCTTATAGCCCTTCGCTGCAGCGACAAACGCGAGCGCGATGCCGGTGTTGCCGCTGGTGGGTTCGATAATGACGGTGTCGGCTTTCAAAACGCCGCGCTTCTCGGCGTCTTCGATCATGGCCATGCCAATACGATCCTTCACGCTGCCGAGCGGATTGAAAAATTCACACTTCAAAGCAATCGTGGCGTTGAGGCCGGCGGTGACTTTGTTGAGTTTCACCAGCGGCGTTTTGCCGACGGTTTCGACGATGTTGTTGTAGATGCCCATGATGTTGCGAGGTTGACGGTTGTTGCGAGATTAATGCTGGCCGCAGAATTCTTCGAAGCGGTCCATGCCAGCGTTGATGACGTCGAGGCCGGTGGCGTAGCTGAAACGGATGGTGTGCTCGGCACCGAAGGCCAAGCCTGGAACGACGGAAACTTTCTGCTTACTGAGCAGCTTCTCACAGAAGTTCACGCTCTTGATCTGCATCGGCTCGATATCGACGAGGAAGTAGAAGGCGCCCATCGGTTCGACGACACGGACGTTCTTTATGTTGCCAAGGCGGCCGAGCATGTATTGACGACGCACATCGAATTCGTCGCGCATGTCGCTGACGATCTGCTGATCCATCTGCAAGGCGGCCAGCGCACCGTACTGTGCGAAGGTGGTCGGATTGCTGGTCGTGTGGCTCTGGATCGTGTCGATGGCGTCAGCGATCTTCTTTGGAGCGGCGGTGTAACCGAGACGCCAGCCGGTCATCGCATAGGCCTTTGAGAAGCCGTTGATGGTGATGGTGTGATCGTAAATTTCTTTGCTTAGCGAGGCGATGCTGACGTGTTGGTGGCCGCCATAGACGAGCTTTTCGTAGATTTCGTCAGACAAGATGACGATGCCTTCGCCCACGGCGATTTCGCCCAAGGCCTTGAGTTCATCCTTGGTATAAACGGAACCCGTTGGGTTGCCCGGAGTGTTCAGGATGATCATCTTCGTCATCGGGGACATGGCGTCCTCGAACTCGTCTGGGGTGAGCTTCCAGCCGTTTTCACGCTTCGTTTCGACGATGACCGGGATACCGCCGACCAAGCGCACCATTTCCGGGTAGCTGGTCCAGTAAGGAGCCGGGATGATCACTTCGTCGCCGGGATTCACGACGGCGAGAATGGCGTTGTAGCAGGAGTGCTTGGCACCGCAGTTCACGCTGATCTGCGACGCTTCATACTGCACGTTGTTGTCCACCATGAGCTTGGCAGCCAGAGCTTCGCGCAGTTCGAGGATACCATTGCTCTCGGTGTAGCGAGTTTTGCCAGTATTCAGGGCCTCGATGGCGGCGGCAATGATCGGAGCAGGCGTATTGAAGTCAGGCTCACCAGCACCAAAGCTCAGCACGTCCACGCCCTGCTTTTTGAGCGCCTTCGCCTGGCTGGTGATGGACAGGGTCATTGAAGGGGCTACTTCGGCGATATTTTTGGCGATGAAATCCATGGTCTGGGAATGGTTGGGCGGGTGAAAAAACAGGGGGCCGCCTATAAAGGAGGGCCTGAGAAGTTTGTCAATCAATCCTCCCGCCACGGACAAAGGGCGGCTTGTGCCATGCAGCACGCCGCCTTAGTCATGCCAGACATGATTCCCGACCGCCAGCCGCCTTCCTCCCGTCCCCGCCAGCCCGCCGTTCCCATCCGTGGCATGGCGCTGGATGTCCTCGGCGAGTGGTCCGGCGGAGAGCGCTTTGCCGCCGACCTCATGGACCACATCCAGCGCGACAACGGCCTCAGCCTGCCAGATGCCGCCTTCCTGCGTGACATCGTGCTCACCACGCTGCGCAATCTTTCCCTGCTCGACCATTGGATCGCCGTGATCACCGAGGACAAGCACCTCGACCACCGCAGCCGCTGGGGCCTGCGCATCGGCCTCTGCCAGGTCCTGATCCTTGAAGTATCCGAATACGCCGCTGTGAATGAAACCGTGGCCGCCACCGGTCGTGCGCGCAGCCTGATCAATGCCGTCCTGCGTCGTGCCTGCCGCGAATCCGCCGAGCTGCTGGCCATGACGGCCACTTTGCCGCTCGAAACCCGCACCTCGCATCCGAAATGGCTCATCGAGCACTGGCTCGGCCTCTTCGGTGAAGCCAAAACGACCGCCCTCTGCGAGTGGAATCAAGTCCCCGCCCCGATCTGCGCCCGCATCAATCGCCTCTACCCGCATATGGACCCAGCGCCGGACGATTTCATCGTCTGCGATCATCTCCCGCGTGAAGAATTGAGCGTGGGCAAAGTGTATATGCAGGACCCCAGCACAGCCATCGCTCCGCGCTTACTCGCCCCCCTGCCCGGCCATCGAGTTCTCGATGCCTGTGCTGCGCCCGGTGGTAAAACCGCCCTGCTCGCCCAACTCATGGAAAACCACGGCGAAATCATCGCCTGCGACGTCTCGCCCGGTCGTCTGCGTCGTCTCGATGGCAATTTGCACCGCCTCCATGTCGCCAACGCCCACATTGAAGAACACGACTGGTCAGACCCGCAAATCCCCGCCTTCGCCAAGCCTGGCTTCGACCGCATCCTGCTCGACGTGCCCTGCTCCAATACCGGCGTCATGCGCCGCCGAGTCGATGTCCGCTGGCGTTTGCAGCCCGATGACATCACAGCGCAGGTGCAAACTCAAACGCAGCTTCTCAAAAACTGCCTCCGCGTCCTCAAACCCGGCGGCATCCTCGTTTACAGCACCTGCAGCATCGAACCCGCCGAAAACGAGCAACTCGTCGCCAGCGTCCTCGAATCCACACCCGGCTACGAACCCATCAAACTCCGCCACAGCTTCCCGCCCGACGATCAAATGGACGGCGCCTTCGCCGCCGCGATCCGCCGTCATTAAAATTCGTGCGTGACATCTGCCACCTGATTCTCCAAAACTGGGCACTTCCATGAAACTCACGTCCATCCTACTCGCCCTCAGCCTCGCTTTTCAAATCCAGGCCGCTGATGCTCCCAATGCCGCCGGTTTACAGCTCTACAGCCTGCGCAGCCAGTTCACGCTGCGTGGCGTGCCTTGGACGCTCGACCGCGTGAAGGAGTTTGGCATCAAGGAGCTCGAACTCGCCGGCACTTACAACCTAAACGCCGAGCAGTTCAAAGCCGAGCTTGAACAACGTGGCCTGAAGGCCATCAGCAGCCACTTCCCGTATGACCGTTACAAGAACGACCTCGACAACGTCGTGAAGGAAGCGAAGACCCTCGGCATAAAGTATGCCGGTTGCGCTTGGATCAACCACAAGGACAGCTTTGACGAAGCCGAGTGCCGCGAAGCCGCCGCTGTCTTCAACAAAGCGGGCGAAGCACTCGCCAAGGAAGGCATCACCATGTTCTACCACGCCCACGGTTTTGAGTTCGAGCCCTACGGCGACGGCACGTTGCTCGATCTCTTCCTCAAGGAGACCAAGCCCGAGTTCGTCTCCATGCAGATGGACATCCTGTGGATCGTCTTCCCCGGCCAGGACCCGGTGAAGCTGCTGGAGAAATACAGCGGCCGCTGGAAGCTCATGCACCTCAAGGATTTGAAGAAAGGCGTCGCCACCGGCTTCCTCACCGGCAAAACCGACGTCGCCAACGATGTCACGCTCGGCACCGGCCAGATGGACTGGGCCGCAATCTTCGCCGCCGCCCGCAAGAACGGCGTGCAGCACTACTTCATCGAAGACGAATCCCCCACGTCGCTCGATCAGATACCGAACAGCCTGAAATACCTGCGTACAAACGGCTTCGAGTGATCCCATGTCACGCCGCCTCCACGCCAGCATCCTGCATGGCGTTTTCATTCTCTCCGGCATCTCGGCGCTGATCTACCAACTCGTGTGGCAGCGTTCGCTGCTAACGATCTACGGCAGCAACGTCGAATCCGTGGCGATGGTCGTTGCGGCCTTCCTTGCCGGACTTGGCATCGGCAGCATCGCAGGCGGCTGGATTTCCAAATCCACACGCGCACCGATGGTGCTGCTCTTCGGTCTCGCCGAACTCGGTGTCGGTGCCTACGGCCTCATCTCGCTGAAGTTGTTCAACGCCGTCGGTGCGATCACCTTCGCGCAAGCGCACGGCCTCACCACCGGTGCGTTGGTCTTCCTGCTCGTCTTTCTGCCCACACTACTCATGGGTGCCACGCTGCCGATGCTCGTGGCGCATCAGGTGCGCGATACCGCGCATGTCGGCCAAACCGTGAGCCGTCTCTATTTCGTGAACACGCTCGGTGCGGCCCTCGGGGCCTTCATTGCCGCGAAGTGGCTCCTCGGCAGTTTCGGCATGAGCGGCACCGTCCACATTGCCGCCAGCTTGAACGCACTCGCGGCGCTGATCGTGCTAATCGCGTTACGTAAAGCACCGCGAGTCGCGGATCAGCCTGCTACTTCACCCATCCCTGATCCCTCCGCTCAAATCCCTTTCCGCACCGCGTTGATTTGGTCCGCCTTGTCCGGGTTCCTCGCCCTCTCTTGGGAAATCATCTGGTCACGCGTCTTCAACTTCGCAAGCTCCTCCCGTGCGCCCGTGTTTGGCTACATGCTTGGCAGCTACCTGCTCGGCCTCGCACTGGGTTCGCTGCTCAGCCCGCGTCTGCTGAGGCAAGGTGGCGATTTGCGCAACAAACTCGCGCGCTGGATCATGTTATCGAGCATTGGCGGGTTTCTTGTCGCTCCGCTCACCGCTATCGCCGCTGCGAATCTGTCTTGGGAGTTCGGTTACGTCTTTGTCATCGCTGCTGGGGCGCTGATCGGCATCACATTCCCGCTGCTCAGTCATGCGGCGATTCCACCCGGCAACAATACAGGCAGCCAGCTTTCACGGCTCTACCTCGCTAACATCATCGGCTCTGGCGCGGGCAGCCTGCTCACCGGATTCGTGTTCATTGAATGGCTGAAAATTCATCAGCTAGGCATTCTGATCTTCACGGTGTCGGCCGTCTGGTCGTTATCCGTGGCTCCGGGCATCCTTCCAGCACGACTGCACCTCATTCCCTTGTTCATTTTTGCCATCGACGGAGCCTTTTTCAAAGATTCCTTCTACGAGCGCCTGCAATACAAGCACGACTTCAAGCATGGCATGCACTTCGCGCAGATCATCGAATCACGTCACGGCGTGATCACGGTGGACACCAGCAACGCCGTTTACGGCAATGGAGCCTACGACGGCGTGATCGGTACCAAGCTGGAGCCGAAATCCTGGCTCGTGCGCCCTTACTTCCTCTCCGCCGTGCGTGATCGCATCGAAAACGTGCTCGTCATCGGGGTCGCCAGTGGCTCGTGGACGCAGATCCTCGTCAATCACCCGCAGGTGAAAAAGGTCACCGCCATCGAGCTTAGCCACGGCTATCTCGATTTGATTCGCTCCCGCCCTGAAGTCGCCAGCCTACTCACAAATCCGAAGCTCGAACTCGTCATCGACGATGGCCGCCGCTGGCTGCGCCAGCATCCTGACGCACGCTTCGACGCCATCGTGATGAACACCACGCATCACTGGCGCGAATTCGCCTCCGCGCTGCTCTCGCGTGAGTTTTTGATCGAAATCAAAGCCCACCTCACTCCCGACGGCATCGCCTTCTGGAACTGCACCGAGTCCCCACGTGCTGCACGCACCGGCATTGAGGTCTTTCCGCACACGCTGATGGTCATGAACCACTGCCTCGCCAGCAATGCGCCGCTGGAGCCGAACCGTGACCGCTGGCAGAAAATCCTCACCGATTACCGCATCGATGGCAAACCCGCCATCGCCGCCGATCAAACCGACGGCGTCCTTGATTTCCTCAACAGCGAAGCCCTCCCCGTTTACGGCCACATGTCCCGCTGGTGCCTTCGCGAAGCCATGGAAAAAGCATGGGGCAACGCCAAGATCATCACTGATGACAATTTAGGCCACGAGTATCCGTGAGCACGGCATGTTGCTTGTGCATTGGCGGTCCATTGCCATTATCCGCTCAATGATGTCACGTGTCTCACCCGCGATCGCCCATGTGCTGCCGCTCGTGCTATTCACGCTGCTGAACGCCGTTCCTGGCCTGTTCCGCATCGAGAACTCCGAGTTGCCGTGGCACCTGCGTGCGCCGGAGCACTGGGTCTATCCACTGCAAACGGTGCTCTGCGCGGCAGTGCTCCTCTTGTTTCGCAAAAATTACACTCTGGCACCGTGTCGTGGTTTTGGGCTGGCGTTTGTGCTTGGGATTGTTGGCATCGCTGTTTGGATTGCGCCCGCGCTGCTGCGCGAAGAATTGATCCAACGTGGCATCAAGCCCGCTGCGTGGTGGGAGTGGCTGGGGCTTGCTGAACGCAAAGATGGCTTTGATCCGATGATCGCAAAGAATTCACCACTGTGGTTCAGCGTGGTCGTGGGCCTGCGTTTCGTGCGCATGGTGCTGGTGGTGCCATTCGTGGAGGAATTATTCTGGCGCGGCTTTTTGATGCGTTTTCTACAGACGGATGACGGCCGTTTTGAGCGCATCGCCTTCGGCACGCATCGCTGGAAAACCTTCTGGATTGTTACGTTGGGCGTTATGCTGATCCACAACACGGAGGACTACCTCGGCGCGTTCGTATGGGGATCATTGATGTATTTCGTGGCGGTGCGCACCAAGAGTCTCGGGGCCTGCGTGTTCATGCATGCCATCGGCAATCTCGCCCTCGGTCTCTATGTGATGAAAACCCAGCAGTGGGGCTTTTGGTGAGATCAGGGAGCGGCACCGACTTTTTCCGACTCCAGTTCCTTCACACGAGCGACCAGTTGCGGCAGACGATTGATGCTAGCAAGGCGGCGCTTCTCCTCGGAGGCCGGAATCGCCGGAAAGCCGAGATAGGTCTGTCCGCCGGCTAGATCACGCGTGACACCACAGCGTGCGGCCAGCGTGGCTTGCTCACCGATGGTGACATGTCCGGCGATGCCCACCTGTGCAGCAATGACCACAAAGTCACCAATCATCGCGCTACCCGCGATAGCAGTGCATGCGACGATGATGCAGTGCTTCCCAATCACAACGTTGTGACCGATCTGCACCAGGTTGTCGATCTTGGTGCCTGCACCGATCCAGGTGCGGCCAAAACGCGCACGATCCACGGTTGTGCCAGCACCGATTTCGACGTCGTTGTCGATCTGCACGATGCCCGCCTGTCGCACCTTGCGATGCCGCCCTTCACCGAACTCATAACCAAAACCATCAGCGCCGATGACTGCGTTAGAGTGCAAAAAGACTCGTTCACCCAGCATGCATTCGGCATGAACGGTCGCATTCGGATTAAGCTTCGATCCTCTGCCAATCTTGACATTGCGCCCAACGAAGCAACCCGCACCGATTTCGACTTCGTCACCCAGTTCCACCCCGGATTCGATCACTGCATTAGGACCAATGGAGACTCGTGCTGGATCGAATTTGGCTGTCGAAGCAATGACTGCGGAAGCATGAACACCGGCAGCGAAAGGTTCGGGCTGAAATCCATACTTCTCGACGATCTGCTCGAAAGAGCGGGAAGGGTCCGCCACCGCGATGCATGCGGCATGCTGCGGAAATTCCGTCCAACCCAAGGGCACGAGAATCGCACTGGCCTTTGTATTCACCAACCGCTCGTTGTAGCGGGCGTCATGGAAGAAGCTCAAATCGCCCGTGATAGCTTCCTTGAGGGAAGCAAAACCCGTGATCTGCTCCGCAGGATCTCCACACAGCAGGGTTCCCCCAACAAGGGTGGTGAGATCGGCGATAACAATTTTCATGAACGACATGCTGTCATCATTCCATGCCGCATTCCACGCCAAAATTAGTCTGCCTAATTTTTGTCATCATGGTGGTCAGCCCTGCAATGTCTCCACGCGCATCCAACTCGGTTCGCCACGCACGCAGCCAAGCTGGCGAATAGCTGCGAGCGCTGATTTCATATCTCCCAAGGGGGCATCATGGATCATGAGCACCAGCGAGGTCGCGCCACTGGTGTCTTCGAGGTCTTCCGGCTGAATCATGGATGAAATGCCGATGCCACGCTGGCCAAGCACCGCCGCCACTTGTGCCAGAACACCAGGCATATCATCCACCGTGAGCCGCAGGTAATAACGCGACACTGTGTCGTCGATCGGCTTCGATTTGCCGTAGAGACCATGCGGCACGAAGCCGCTGTGGCGTGCGCCATGCATCAGCACTGCGGCGGCTTCACAGAGATCGCTGATGACGCTGCTGCTTGTCGGGTCCTGTCCAGCACCACGGCCATAGAACAGCGTTTCACCGACGATGTCGCCATTCACCAGCACCGCGTTGAACGCACCGCTCACACTCGCCAGCACATGTGATAGCGGCACCAATGTCGGCTGCGTGCGCACTTCAACGAGACCGTTTTCATCCGCACGGATCACAGAGAGCAGCTTGATCGTGTAACCCAACCGTTCGGCAAACTTGAAATCGGTGATGCTCACACGGTCGACACCTTCCACATGCACCTTGTCCTGCGGGATCCAGAAGCCATAACTCAACGAGGCGAGAATGATCGCCTTGTGTGCCGCATCCCAACCGCTGACATCCAGCGTCGGGTCGGCCTCGGCGTAGCCTTTTTCCTGTGCCTCACGCAAGGCGTCCACATAGCTCAAACCAGCCTGCGACATCCGGGTGAGGATGTAATTGCAGGTGCCGTTGATGATCCCGTGGATGGAGCGGATGTGATTGCCCACTAGTCCCTCCTGCAGCACCTGAATGATCGGGATACCGCCTGCCACCGCGGCCTCAAAGTAAATCGGCACGCCGCATTCCTCGGCCAAGGCGAACAATTCTTTCCCGCGTTCGGCCAGCAAGGCCTTGTTGCCCGTGACGACGATTTTTTTGGCGCGTAACGCCGCAGCAACCATTTCGTAGGCTGTGGTCGTGCCGCCGATCAGTTCGACAATCACCGGTATGGCCGGATCATTGACAAGTTCACGCCAGTCCGTCGTCAACAGTTCCGCAGGCACCGCCACATCGCGAGGACGTGTCAGATCACGCACCGCCACTCGTGTAATATTCAGGTCAGCGCCAGTGCGCTGACTGATAAGAGAGCGATTGGCTTGAAGATTCTTGAACACTCCTGCCCCGACGTTGCCTAATCCGGCCAAGCCTATGTTAATAACGCGCGCAGAACTGACGATGGACATGATGGATGAGTTGCCGGGGTTGAGGGGTCGTAGTCATGGCGGAGGCACAGTGATCTCGCAAGCAGGAAGGCATCCGCCAGATTCATCAGTAATACACTTAAGCTCATCCGAGCCAACCACTGATAATGAGCTAAATGCGCCAATCTCGTTACCAAAAAAGTCTTGTCCTAACCCGGCCTCATCGGCTAAATATATATTCAATTCAGTGACTTTGCGCTCCATTACCTACTGGCTCGTTTGCAGCATCACCG